>OBJA01000876.1_pt1 | contig 23660 bp, 20 predicted proteins | sample 1519751 | NCBI WGS metagenome assembly OBJA01 (sample SAMEA3881238, study PRJEB22517) | soil metagenome | biome: lake sediment; feature: soda lake sediment; material: sediment, water from around vicinity | place: India | collected 2013-12-23 | depth 3 m
ACAAGGGCGGCTCCGGCCGGGAACTTACCGAGACCAGATCTTATCTGACCCGGATCTTCCCTTCCATCATGAGATCCGGCGGACCCAGCCAGACTCCCTTCAGGAGGAGGTTGAAGTAGGCCCATTTGAACATCAGTTTCGCCATATGGTTCACCTCGGTGTCTTTCAGCAGACTGAGCGGCCCCACGGCAGGGAACGGATATTTTCCGGTCAGAGGTTCCTGGGTGTAGTTGAAGTCGATGATGTAGGCTTTCCCGAAGCCTGATTCGATGAATCAGACCGCGTGGCCATCCGATCGGGCGTGTTGCTCGCCTCCCGTGATGTACGCCATGATGTTCTCATGCAGGACATCGCCCTGGAAATGGGCGACCGCCCCCGCCTTCGAGGTGGGAACGTCGGTACCGTCGCCAAGCGCCCAGACATTGTCGTAGCCTTTCGGCTGCAGGGTATGCTTGTCCACCGGGATGTAGCCCATGGGATCGGAGATTCCCGAGTCGATCATCACCTGAGAGCCGAAGTTCGGCGGGATGGAGACGAGCATGTCGTACTCGACTTCCGTGCCGTCATAGGCAGAGATCACCTTGCGGGTGTGGTCGACCGACCCGATGGCGAAGTTGGGAGTGATCTTGATATTCTTGTCCTTGCAGGCATCCGTAAGGATCCGGGTGGCGACCGGTTTGGTGAAGGCGCCTGCCAGCGGGGTGACGAACTCGATCTCCACCTTGTCGCGGATGCCGCGCTCGTAGAAATACCAGTCGGCCAAAAAAGCGAACTCCAGCGGGGCTACCGGGCACTTGATCGGCATCTCGGCGATATTGATAACCACCTTGCCGCCGGTGAACTTCTTCAGCGCCTTGCCGAGTTCCTGGCAGTCGTTGAAACGATAGTAGCCATAGATATCGTTGCCCCAGCCTTCCGCCATACCCTCGACCTCTTCGGGTCGGACGTCACAGCCGGTGGCCATGATGAGGACATCGTATTTGAAGATGCCTTCGGTGGCGGTGGTGACTTCCTGCTTGTCCCAGTCGACGTTGACCAGCTCGGAAATGACGAAGTCGATTCCGGGTTTGATGAATTCCCGCCGGCTTCTCCTGATATCCTTGGGTTTATTGATGTCAAACGGCACGAAGAGAAAGCCCGGCTGATAGTAATGGACATTATCCTTGTCGATAAGGGTAATCGACCAATCATCATCCAGGTCCTTTCGCATTTTGTTTGCCATCATGGTACCGCCGCAGCCGGCACCGAGTATGACGAGTTTTTTCATAATTACCTGTGTTCTCCTTTTCGGTCTTGGCCTGGCAAGCCGCCCCGCGGCAGCTCTTGGGCCGTTGATATGCCAATTACGCGAGCGCTTCCCGTTGCTGTTTGTCTCTTTGATACGCCTGCAGGCAACTTCCCACCGCCTGCAGCATCATGAAGAAAAATCCCATGGCCTCCTGGACCTTGGGATCGTTCACCATCTTGATCATGCCCAAGGGGCCGACCGGTTTGACCTTGGTGAAATCGAGGCCATTGATGACCTGGCAGATCTCCTCGATCTGGCCTTCATTGCAGTCCAGGCGCTTCATGAAGTTGATCGTGGTCCCGGCCAGTTTGACCAGACCGCTGCCCTGCTGCAGGCCGTCGAGCCAGGTGTTCATGCCGTTGATGACATCGGTTTCCTTCATCAACACCCCTATTTCCTTGACGAACTCGGTCATCGGCTGGAGCATGTTGAGCAGATCGCTCAAGGTATGGATGTTGATCAGGACCGTATGCAGCAGATCGCCCAGTTTCTCCGCCTGGAATTCACCCTCGTGGAGGGAATTGAGGAATCTCAACACCCGGGGATACATGAGCTGGAGAATGGGCACCAGTTCGTCGCGCAATTCGACGCCGGCCCGCAGCATGTCCAGTCCCTCCCCCACCGCGTCGAGGTTGGTGAGGGTTTTTCGGAGCAGAATGGTGAGTTCGTCGACGTGGAATTCGCCCTCCAGGTCGGCGAAAAACTGGATTGACTTGGGATATGCCTGCTTGAGGACGGGCTCCATGTCCTTGGTCAGTTCGACTCCGGCCTTCATGGCCCCGATGACTTCGTTAACTTCTTCAAGACTCGTCAACAGGGTCTTGGCCACATGGACGAACTTTTCGTTGGAATATCCGCCCTCGATGTCTTGGAAAAAACCGTTCACCGTCGGCTGGGCCTGTTTGAGAATCGGCTCCAGTTCCAGTTTCAGCTCCTGAAACACATCCGATTTCAATGATCTGACTTCATCCGAGAGCCGGTCCAGCTTCTCCAGAATCAACGCTTCGTTCATTGTATTCTCTCGCTCGTTAGATTCACCCGTCACCTTTCCCGTGTGACGGCATCCCCTTCGACATGCTCGTTATTTTCCGTTTCATGTCGGTTCTGTATACTTTTCAGGAAAGAGGGTGCTTTATTCAGTTCGAAATCCGCTTCTCCAACCATCACATCAAAGCAATCTTCGACGCACTGTTTGCACATCTTGAACAAAATCATTTTTTCTGCCCTGTGACGTTGTAGTATTGCACTATGTAGTACCATACTCCGCGAAAAATAAAAAGTCGGAAGACGATACTCCTAGCAACTTTTGCCCTGGTTTTTTCTTAATCCTGTGACGGCAGAGGGTTAAGACAAACAAGGGATAAGTCCGGAGGCGGCGGCATCCGTGCCGGAGGATTTTGGGTCAGCACCTGGCCCGGGGCCACGGGTGGGAGACGGCTGGAAGTGCGGGCTATACCCCACGCACAATTTGCACCCCCTAAAAACCACAGGCTAACTTCTGCAGCAGAAGGTAGCAGAAGAAGGGTCGGAAGGTAGATCCGCCGGCTCAACGGCGGAGCAATGAAGGGAAAGTCGCAAGGACGGCCGCCGGATGGCGGACCAGCACCGACTGAGCTGTCATGCGTGGCCGCACCCGAATGTGTCTAGCGAATCGGGGCTAACCCGAATTGGCAGAAATCAGGGACTGAGTTTTCGAAGGGGGTTTTCAACAACTACCCTCTATAACCATTTGAACTGCGTGTTTCTGGACCTACTATAAGGGTGCATTCATGCACCAGGTACGCGAAGCGCGCCCGACAGGAAGGGCGACCGTGTCCAGGCGAAAAAGACCGAGTTTCCTGAGAGGGCGGTTCCCCCGGGAAAACCGGAAAAGAAACAGGCCGCCTTCTTCTCCGGCTCTATAGTACTCAAGCTGCCGCTGCGGCTGCCGCCTCCCGCAACCGGGCGATGAGATAAGCTACCTGATCCTCGTCGTACTCGTTCATATCGAAGCAGTAGCCGTCGGCGCCCGCCAGGCCTCCGGGAATGCACTCCCCCCTGCCCTCCGGGTCGGTAATCATGTCCTCATAGAAGCAGACCGACAGCCATCTGTCTGCTGGATCGTCATCGATCACATCGATCATGGCAAAGAGGTTGCGCCCCCGCTGTTTCTGGTGCCCGGGCCGCAAGGAGTAACTGACCCCCGGTCGAGCGACGAACTGCAGACGAACATCGGCCATTGCCGCCACCTCGGCAAAGAGGAGCGAAAACGCCCGCCGCATAGGGTTGCCCTCATTCTGCCACCCTGCCAGAAAAGCCTCAACTTCCTCACGCCCCTGTGGACTTTCAGCCATCGTCTCCTCCCTTGCACATGAACACCGATCTGTTCGCTTGAACGTGGTTCCTTCGGCCAGCTTGAAGTGCAGATTATCACGCCCTGGTCAAAAACCCAACACTTCTTCGTCAACAACTCAGTGATATGCCTGCCGCTCGTGCAGCTTCCTCGAAAAAAGGAGTCAAGCCGAAACAGGATCTGGCCCTTCGAACCGCCGGGCACAGGTAAAGGCTACGTCGTTTTTTTTGCCGATGGGTAGGGACTGGATGCAGGTGGTATTCCGAAGGAAGAGGCTCAGGGCTGCAGAAGGTGCATGATCGCAGCGACCGCCCGGGGAACCGCCCGGGCCACCGCCTCGCTCAGCCCGCCTCCCAGCTCGGTGAAACAGCTGCCCTCGATGCCGATCAGGCAGATCTTCTGCGGCACTCGGTCCGGGTAGAGGATCCAGCCGACCCCGATCGCCTCCCGAATGCCGATGCCGTGGCCGCTCACCGGCCGGGGCGACGTGGCCGGCAGCCGGTCCCAGCCGAGCTGGTGGACCGTGCCGGCGGGAGCGCCCAGCTGCACGCCATCCACCACGATCAGCAGCTCTTCCCCGGCCAGCTCCTCGAGCAGGTCGATCCCGCCCAGACCGAGAAAGCGGAGGCGCACCCGCTCCGGCAAGGACTGCTCCCGCAGATGCTCGTAGACGACCCGCCCGACGCCGTCATCGGCCATCAGCTCATTGCCGATGCAGACAATCAGGGCGCGGCCGTTCATGCCTGGGGACGGGCGCCGCTGAAGGCGAGACTGAAGCTGCAGGTTTCGCCGGCGGCAAGGGTTTTCGGCCGGGCGGGATAGCCGCAGAGCTCGGCCATGATGCCCGCTATGTAATAGTGAAACATCTGGCAGGCCTGCCCGCCGATCTCCATCCCGCGATTTCTGCAGACGCTGCCGATGGGGCAGTGATTCAGCGCTATCACCGCCTCCGGTCCCACGAACTTTCCTTCGATCTCCATCTGCTGAATCTTCAGGACCCTGATCAGTTCGGCCAGCGCCGCCTGCGGCGTCTTCTCGCTCATGTGGACCGGCAGGTTGGCGGCCATCTTCCGGCCGGCGGCGACGGCGAGCGACGGCGTCGATTTGCCGACGAAGGCCACAGTGGTCTCGATAAACATGTCGAGGAGGAAGGACACCTCGGTGAAGGCCTTGTCGTAGTCCTCGGGAGTCAGCGTCAGTTCGATGTTGCCGCTCATAGAAATTTCTCCATACGCCTGCTGAATTCGATATTGCGGTAAAAATTCTTGACCACGTGGTGGTTGCGGTGGGCTATCGCCCCCGAGGGGCAGATATAGGCGCAGCTCAGGCAGGCGATGCAGTTTTCCACCGCCGCCACCGTCGCCTTGCTCGTCCCGCCGTCGTAGGCGAAGCACTCCGTCGGGCAGACATCGAGGCACAGCTGACAGCCGCGGCAGGCCTTGTCGTTGATCGTCATCTCCAGCATCTCAGCCCCTCCATAAAATTTGCTTGGTTCTGCCGTTCTCCCGGATCTCCACCGCCATCGCCATCTTGCCGATGGCGTGGGTCGAACAGGCGAGACAGGGATCGTAACAGCGTACCACGAACTCCAGGCCGTTCAGCATCCGCTCATCATCCGCGCCGGAGAACAGGGCGTTGGCGCCCTCCTTGATCGACTTGTTGATCGCCGCAGTGTTCTGCTGGGTGGCGATGATCATGTTCGCCGCCCGGACGATGCCGCGCTCGTCGATCTCGTAGTCATGGATCAGGGTGCCGCGGGGAGCCTCGATATGGGCCACGCCGCGGCCGCCGGAGAAGGTCGCCGGCACCCGGTTGTCGCCACGCAGGGCAGGCGTGTTGATCAGCTCGTCCGCCCGCTCGCAGGCATGGATCAGCTCGACCAGCTTGGCGTACATCTGGATCACCGCGTTATGGCAGGGCCGGCCGAACCTGGTCCGGAACTCCTCGAACTCCGCCTGGGCCAGCGGCGTGCCGATGCCGTCGATCACGTTCAGCCGCGCCAGGGTGCTGACCCGGTAGAGGTGTTCCTCCCCCTCGTAGTCGATGTAGACCTCCTTGGCGTAGGAGTTGGTCACCGTCCGCTCGGCCAGGAACCGGCGATAGGCGATGCTGTCGAATTCAGTCCTGATCGTCCCCTGCTCGTCCATGACCCGCAGGCGGCCGTCGTAGAAGTTGAGCTGCCCGCCCTTGTCCACCGTTCCCAGGTACCAGGTCGGCAGATTGAGGCTGTCGAGCAATCGGGGATTGTCGTCGAAGAGCTTCAGCAGCAGGTTCTTCACCGGCCCGGCGAGTTCCTTGACCAGGCTCACCGCCTCGGCCGTCAGTTCCCGCAGCTTCTGGAACTGCCCGTCGCTCAGCTCGAAAGAGATGCCGCCGGCCACCGCGGTGACCGGATGAATGCCGCGGCCGCCAATCGTCTCGTTGATTTTCTGGCCGAGGCTTCGGAGGCGCAGGCCCTTCCCCGCCAGTTCCGGCTCGGCGGCCACCATGCCGACGATGTTCTGGGTGGCGGCGTTGCCCTGCAGGCCGAAGACCAGGTCGGGGCCGGCCAGCACGAAGAGCGACAGGGCATGGGAATGAATGACATGACCCATGTACATGAATTCCCTCAGCAGCCTGGCCGCTTCAGGAATCTGCACGCCCGCCGCGTGGTCGAGCGCCTTGGCCGCGACCAGGTGATGGGCGGTGGGGCAGACGCCGCAGATGCGGGCGGTCACCTGGGGCAGGGTGTGGGCCTGCATGCCGACCAGGATGCGCTCGAAGCCGCGCAGTTCGTTGACACAGAAGAAGGCCTCCTCGACCTTGCCCTGGTCGTCGCAATCGAGGAGAACCCGGGCATGGCCCTCGATCCTCGTTACCGGATCAATTTTGATGGTCTTTGACATTAGCGAGCCTCCCCTTCGGCTATCCACTTGCGGATGAGAAACGTTGGTTTGTTGCCGATCATCCTGGTCGCCATGGCATAGGCGTACTGCGTCTTGGCGGTTTTTTCCAGGTGCTCCTTCACCGTCTCGTAGGGAATCCTGGTGAGCCTGGACATCCGCTGGCCGATCTCGGTGCGGATGTCCCGGGTCGGCTCGGTGAGCACCTGCATGGTCGGGCCGGCGCAGCCGGTGCACGGCACGCCGTGGTTCGGGCACGGGGCCAGGCACCGGTCGAGCGTGACCGAACCCTGGCAGATATAGCCCTGGCTCAAAAAACAGGTCTCTTTTTCCGGGACTCCCTCGGTGATCTCGCGGATCGCCTCCACCTCGGTCTTCGCCATGGTCCGCCGGCAGCCGGCGCAGACGCTCTCCTGGCGGGCCCTGGGCGCCCGCTGCTCGATCAGGGCGGAGAGTCCTTCGAAGATGAAGTGAGGATGGGGCGGGCAGCCGGGCAGGTAGAGATCGACATCGATGACTTCGTCGATGGGAGTGACCATCTTTTCCAGGCCGCTGATGGAATTGTTCGGCAGGCAGTCGGTCCTGGTGGTCGGGCTCTGCCGGTAGACGTGATCCAGGATCTCCTCCCGGCTGTGGGCCAGGCCCGCGCCGTGCAGTCCGCCATAGACGGCGCAGGTGCCGAAGGCGATGATGGTTCTGCATTGTTTGCGCATCTCGAGCGCGGCCTGGCGGTCGTGTTCGGTCCGCACCGAGCCGGTGAGAATGCCGATATCCGCCGCCGGATAATTTTTTTCGTCCGTCAGCACCGGACATTTCTGGATCGTGACCGACTCCAGAACCTTCAGGATCTTTTCATGCAGGTCGACCAGGGCCACATGACAACCGCCGCAATCGCACAACCACTCGGTATTCAGGCGAATTTTTTCTCCGCTCATCTTGTCCCCTTTACTGTTGTCATGTCTTTAGGCCTCTACCGTGAGCACCTTCAGGCAGGCGTTCTCGCCGGCATGCCGGATCTCCAGCGTCGCCTTCTTGCCCATGATCGTCTCCAGGGCCCCGGCGAAGAAGCCGTACATCATGTTGCACAGCGAGCCCTGCTGCGGATGCCCGAAGCGCAGGAGCGCCTGGCGGATCATGCAGTCCCGGAAGACCAGCTGCAGGTGACGCTCTCCCTTGTCGTTGACGGTGACCAGCTCCGCCTGCCCCTTCGGCTTGAAGGGCTCGAAGCCCCAGAGGCAGTGGTTGGCCTCGAGGATATGGCGCACCTCTTCGACCGCCTCAAGGAGATCGCCGGTCCGCCTGGCATTCTCGGAAAATTTCCGGCCCAGATTGCGGCCCGCCGCGGTTGTCATGCTGTTCGCCCCCCGCCCGAGGATCGGTTCGATCCCGGCCGAAAGCGCCGCCAGGAAGTTCATGGTCTCCTGCAGTGTCCGCCTTTTTTTCAGGATTTCCTCCACTTCAAGCCCTCCACGTGCAAATTATTTTCCCAGTCAGAAAAACGCATTACTTCATAAGCTTATTTTCTTAAGTCTCATTTTACATATACCCGGTCGGAGCCGCTCTTGTAAAATCAAAAGAAGCCGATGGCGGACGAGACGCAAGAAAAGCAGGCCGCGTAGATGGAGACGGGACATCGTGAACAGACCCGGGGACGATCTTCGAGGAATAAACGAAATGGAAATGAGGAACGACGAGGAGAAGGCGGGGACAGACGAAACTTGGCATCCGGCCTGCCTGCGGCACGGTCGCCCGAACCGGCAGGCGGTGCGAAAGTTACGGACTCACTTGTTCCAGCCGTATTCACCTACCAGATCGACGAACCGGACGCCGGCGAGATTGGACACCTCCACCTGGCCGTCCTTCTTCTCCAGCAGCTGCAGCACCTGAACGTGCTGGTCCCCCACCGGGATGATGAGGCGCCCGGGGTCGGCGAGCTGCTCGATCAACGGCTCCGGAATGGCGGGTCCGCCGGCAGTGACGATGATCGCGTCGTAGGGCCCGTAATCCGGCCAGCCGAGGGTGCCGTCGTCGATCTTGGACCGGATGTTGTAGTAGCGCAGTTTATCGAAGATCCGCCGGGCTTCGGCGAGGAGGGAGTCGATCCGTTCGACCGTATAGACCTTGTAGCACATCCGGGACAGCACCGCCGCCTGGTAGCCGGAACCGGTGCCGATTTCCAGGACCTTTTCGTTGCCCTGGAGCCGGAGTGCCTGGGTCATGTAGGCCACGATGTAGGGCTGGGAGATGGTCTGGCCGGCGCCGATGGGCAGGGGGTGGTCGCCATAGGCCCGCCCCCGCATGGCATCGTCGACGAAAAGATGCCTGGGCACTTCGGACATCGCCTGGATGGTTTTTTCGTCGTAGATATCCCGGCTCAGGAGCTGTTCCTGAACCATCCGTATCCGGCCGGTTTCAAACGGATCCATCGCCTTTTACTTCTTTTGCCAGGAAAAATTCTTGGTCCACTTCGTCTCATCCTCGTCACTCGAGGAATAGACACAGTCGACCACAATGGAGTTGCGGAGAATCACCACCAGCGTCTGGTATTCCGGAGCACCGATTCGCTTGCCGACCAGAGGGGTTTTTTCCAGGAAGGACATCTTCTTGTCCCGGTACACCCATTGCTCCACACCCTCGCCGACCTCCCGGTGTTCGTCGGGTTCGCCGAGAAAGATCAGGACCTCCTCTTTGGTGGATTCTCCAACCTTAAGCAGTGCCGCGTCCGACGCAAGGTGGCGCACCGGTTTGACGTAGCACCCCGAAACGCCGACAGCAAGCATCAGGGCCAGGAATAAAATCCGCAATTTTACAGCCATTGTCCATCTCCATCGAGCGGAGGGAAGCAGCCTCCTACGCCTCCGCCCTTCCTATAAAGATGGTGAGGTCGTGACGACCTGCACCGCAAAACGAACCTTCAAGCAGGTACCTCTCGAAGGATAAAGCTCGATCGATCTCCACTTCTATAGCCGGTGGGTCTCAATTTTTCAACGAATAAACACGGGACAGCGGCAGCCAACCATCCGCTCCATGCCGCGCGGTTGCCGGCATGGAGCGGTATTCCGTGGGCCCGAATCAGTCTTGTACGACCCGGCTGAGAATCCGGTAGTTTCTCTCGACCATGGCCAGCGGGTCGACGATCAGTCCCGCCTGGATCATGGCGTTGTCGTGAATCTGCCTGGCGATCTCCGCGGCGAAAACCTCGTCTTTCGCGGCCAGCCCGGCGAGTTTTTTGATGAGGGGGTTCTTGGGATTGATTTCGAGCTTCTTCTTGCTCTCGCCCATCCCCGGGAAGCCCTTTTCCTTGCGGCCCACGGCCAGGACCCGCTCCATGGTGGAGCTCATGAAGCCGTCGGGGTTGACGATCATCGCCGGGGCATCGACCAGGCGCTTCGAGACCACGACATCCGAGATCGAACTCTCCAGGACCTTCTTCATCCATTCGGTGAGTTTCGTCAGCGCATCCTGGTTGAGATTTCCGCCCTCGCCGCCCGCCGCCTCCTCCTCTTTCACCTCTTCCTCATCCCCCGCGATGGCCAGGTCGGCCCGATCGGCGGAGACGAGCTTCTTGCCCTCGAATTCGGCGAGGTGGCTGAGAACGAAATCATCGATGGGTTCCAGGGTATAGATGATCTCGATATCCTTCTTGCGGAACATCTCCACATAGGGGCCGGCCTCGATGGCGACCCGGCTGGGACCATTGATATAGTAGATCTCCTGCTGGTCGGGATTCATCCTCAGGAGATAGTCGGCCAGGGATATCGGCTTGCCCTCCTCCGATTTGGAGGACTCGAAGCGCAGCAGCTTGCCCAGCTCCTTCTGGAATTCGTAATCCGAGGTGATGCCCTCCTTGATGTAGATGCCGAAGGTGGTCCAGAACTTCAGGTACTTCTCCGCATCATTCTTCGCCTCCTCGTCCAGGAATTTCAGGAAACGCTTGGTGATGACCTTCCTGATCTTGTTGACGAGGGCGTTGTCCTGCAGGGCCTGGCGGGAGATGTTGAGCGGCAGGTCCTCGCTGTCCACCACGCCCTTCAGGAAACGCAGCCAGTCGGGCAGGATGTTCTTGGAGTGCTGGTCGATGAGGATTCGCTGGCAGTAGAGGTTGACGCCGGGGTCCACCTTGCCGAAGCCGAAGACCTCGAAGTTTTCGGCGGGAACGAAGAGCAGGGCGTTGATGGCGAGCGGCGCATCAGCGGAAAAATGCAGGCGGTAGAGGGGCTCGCTTGCCGCATTGCCGATGAACTTGTAGAACTCGACATACTCCTCATCCTTGATCTCGCTCTTGTTCCTGGTCCACAGGGCCTGGACGGTGTTGAGAGTTTCGCCGTCCAGCTTGATGGGAAAGGGCACGAAGGATGAATACTGTTTGATGATCGAGCTGATCTTCCACTTCTGGACATAGTCTTTGGCATCGTCCTTCAGCTCGACGATGACCCTGGTGCCGCGGCGCAGGCCGGGTATCTCGCTGATGGTGAACGAGCCGGTGCCGTCCGAGACCCACTCGTGCCCCTCGCTCTTGTCCCAGGACCGGCTCTGCACCCGGACCACCTTGCCGGCCATGAAGGCGGAATAGAAGCCGACGCCGAACTGACCGATGAGATTGACATCCTTTTTCGCCGCCTCGACCAGCTCCGCCATGAAGGTATTCGAGCCGGAATGGGCGATGGTCCCCAGGTTGTGTTCCAGCTCGCTGCGGGTCATGCCGATGCCGGTGTCGGTGATAGTCAGGGTGTTGGCCTTCTCATCGAGGTCGATGGTGATCTCGAGCGGCAGATGGCCATCGAAGAGATCGGTCTTGGTGAGGCTTTCGTGCCGGAACTTCTCCAGGGCATCGGCCGCGTTGGAGATCAGTTCCCGAATAAAGACGTCCCTCTCGGTATAGAGGGAGTTGATGACAATATCGAGGAGCTTCTTGGTCTCCGCCTTGAATTCATAGGTTGTGGTCTGGCCTGTCATGTTTCACCTCTTTGACTGTTACGAATGCGGCAAGGCCCGCCGGCTCCGGCCCCCGGAGGCCGCCTGAGGCTCCTTACCATTGATTTTTTTCTTAAATTCGGCGAATATGGTAAACATCGATAACCCGCTGTCAAGAGTTCCAGGAAGGCGCCTCCGCCACCTGCATCCATAAGAACAAGATCATGAAGATTATAGTTTTCGGGGACATTCACATGGCGACCGGCGAAGCCCGCCGCATCCCGGGGATTCGAGAAGCCGATCTGGTCGTCCTGAACGGCGACCTGACCAATCGGGGGGGCGTGAGGGAGGTCAAGACGGTCCTGAACGACATTCTTGCCCTGAACCCGAAGGTGCTCGCCCAATTCGGCAACATGGATCGCCCGGAAGTCAACGAGTACCTGGAAAACCTGGGCATCAACCTGCACGCCCAGGCGCGCCTGATGGGTGGCGAGGTCTGCCTGGCCGGGGTCGGCGGCTCGAACCCCACCCCGTTTCGCACCCCCTCCGAATTCTCCGAAGAGCAGCTGCGCCGTCTGGCCGAACAGGCCATGGAGCAGGGAATGGAATTCAAAAGGCTCGCCGAACCGCTGCATAAGAGGACCATCCCGCTGATCCTGGTCTCACATACGCCACCCCGAGACACCAAGGTCGACGCCCTGGCAAGCGGCAGACATGTCGGCTCCTCCGCCCTGCGCGCCGCCATCGAAAGATATCGGCCGGACCTCTGCATCTGCGGCCACATCCATGAGGCCAGAGGCAGGGATACCCTGGCCGGCACCCCGATTCTCAACCCCGGGGCGCTGCAGAGCGGCGGCTGGGCGGCCGTCCATCTCAACCACTCTCAACTGGAAATCCATCTGCAATGAACAATCATTATCAGACCATCATCCTCGGCGGCGGGCTTTCCGGGCTCACCGTCGCCCATAAGCTGCGCCTGGCAAAACCCAACCACCGCTTGCTCGTCATCGAACAAAGCGGCAGGACCGGCGGGGTCATCGCCACTTACCGCGAAGCGGGCTACACGGCCGAGATCGGGCCGCACGGCTTTCTCGACAACTGCCCGGAAAGCAGGCAGATCCTCGCCGAAACGGGGCTGGAACGGGAATGCATTAAGGCCCCGCTCATCGACTTCGTCCGCTACGTCTATCTGCACGGCCGGCTGAACCTCATCCCGCAGACGCCGAGGAAAATCCTGATGGCGCCCCTCATCCCCTGGCACGCCAAGCTCCGGGTGGTGGCCGAACTCTGGCAGCCGCCACTTGAAGGCGAGCCGACGGTGGCCAAATGGATCGCCCACCGCTTCGGGCCCTCCCTGCTGCCCTACGCCGATGCCGTCTACACCGGCACCTATGCCGGCGACTTCGACCGGCTGACCATCGACAGCGTCATGCCCGGCCTGCGGGCCCTGGAAAAGGAGCATGGCTCGGTGCTGCGGGGCGCCCTGCGGCGGCTGCGCCTGAAGAGAAAGGAACAGTCGGAGAAAAAACCTTTCAGGATGCCGGCCATGACCAGCTTCCCGAACGGGATGGCGCGCCTGCCGGAGAGGCTCACCGAACATTTGCGGGTGGGTGAAGACCTCTTCCTGAATACAGCGGTGACCAGCCTGCAGCCCCTCGGCGGCGGCTGGCAGGTGGAGACGACCCGGGGAGCGCTGCAGGCCGGCAACGTGGTCATCGCCCTGCCCGTCAATGCGGCCCTGCGGCTGCTCGCCGCCATCGATCCCGCTGTCCGGGGAAGGGCCGTGCCGGAGGCCTGGCTGGCCACTGTGGTCCTGGGCTTCCCCGACCGGGTGAAGCTGCCGCCGGGATTCGGCTTTCTCACCCCGGAATGCGAGAGCAGGTTCGCCCTCGGCGCCCTCTTTTCCTCCAACATGTTTCCAGGCCGGGCTCCGGAAGGCCACATGGTCTTCGAAGTGCTGGTCGGCGGCAGGAGACACCCGGAACGGCTCGAGCTGGACGACCAGACGCTTACCCGCCGGGCCTTCGATGACGTCCGGCAGATCCTGGGAATCACCGGGGAGCCCGCCTACAGCACGGTTTTTCGCTCGGCGGGCGGCATTCCCCAGCTCGAACGTAACTATCCCGCGCTTCTCGCCTGGCGCCGGAACCTCCTCGCCGCCCACCCCAGCCTGCATATCTGCGGCTTCGGCTGGGAGGGCATCGGCCTCAACGACATGATGAAGCATGCCACCCGGGTGGCGGAAGAACTCCTCTCACCCGGCCGGAGAGAGGCCGAGGCGGAGTTGAAGGGGGTATATTTTTAGCACCTTAAAAAACCACGCCTGGCGGATCGTGACTGCCAGGCGTGGTCCTCCGGGGGGGAGAACTTGCAGGGTAATTAGCCCCTCTGCTGTAGGAAGGGAAACAGCCCTTGGGTTGCGGGCGCCAGCCCGCATCAGAGCTGCTTCACCTTGCTGCTCAGGATTTCCAGCTGGGCATTGACGGAACTGTCCCGCAGCAGCTGGTTGCTGATCACCTTGATCGAATGCAAGACGGTCGAATGGTCGCGGTTGAAGGTTCGGCCGATATCGACCAGCGAATCTTCGGTGTGCTTGCGGGCCAGATACATGGCAATCTGCCGCGGAAAGGTGATCGATTTTTTCCGGGAGCGCGACTGGAGATCCTGGATGCTGATATTGAACTGTCTGCTCACCAGCTCGCAGATGGTGGCGGCGGAGAGCATTTGGCTCACCCCGACGATCGAGGAGACCACTTCCCGGACCAGATCGAGATCCAGATAGCCGCCGGTCAGACGCGCCTTGGCGCGGACGGCGATGAGCGCCGACTCTATCTTGCGGATATCGCCGCGGATATGATTGGCCAGGTAGTCCACCAGTTCCTCGTCCAGCATCAACTGCTGCAGCTGCGCTTTCTTCTGGACGATGCGAACCCTGGTGGCGATGTCCGGGGCCTTGATCGAGGTCACGAGCCCCGAGGACATCCGCGACAGGAACTCGCTGTCGATGCCCACCAGGTCCCTGGGCGCGCGGTTGGCGGTGAGAATCACCCGCTTGCCCGACTTGATCAGGCAATCGAGAACCTCATTCAACTCTTCCTGGGTCTTTTTCTTGCCGGTCAGGGCGTGGACGTCCTCCACCAGCAGGATATCGCAGTTCTCGTGATATTTCCGCTTGAAGGCGTCCATGGAGTTGGTTTGGATCCCCCGCACCATCTCCGCCGAAAACTGCTTGGCCGTCAGGTAATGCAGCCTGGTCATCGGCGATTCGGCGAAGATCTTGTGCGCCACCGCGTGAGTCAAATGGCTTTTACCAAGGCCGGTGTCACTATTTATATAGAGGCAGGGACCGATCGTGCCGTCCTTGACGACCATCGATCGGCAGGCCGACTCGGCCAGGATGTTGCTCTCGCCCACCATGAACTCGTCGAAGGTGTACCGGGGGTGCAGGGCCTTGAATTTTGAGCGGTTTTCGGGAATGAGGGGAAGTCTCATTGGCGTGCCGGCGGCGGATTTCGCCCCCGTCCCGGTCACCACGACCGGACTGCTGCCCTCTTCGCAGAAGGCCACCTTCGTCGCCGCCAGACCGTTCTCCTGCATCCCGTTTTCGATCGCGCCGAGAAAGTTCTGCCTGATGTAGGCGCTGAAATATCTATCCGGGGTCGAAAGATGGAGACATCCTCCCTGAAGCTGTACAAACTTGATCGGCTCGATCCACAGGTTGAATATGTTTTCCGCCAATGTTTCCTTCAAGCTCTCTTTTACTCTCTCCCAGACCATATGAAACTTTTCCCCCTCGAAAAAAACAGAATAACCCGAATTGAAGCGATTCGGCGCGGACAAACAGTCCCCTCGACCCCGATGGGCGGTGAATTCGGCTGCCTGCCAGCCTTGTCTCGCAGTACGACAGAAATGTCATGCAGACCCGCATGACCGGTGTTTTTTCTGGAGCCAGAATTAACCTCAATTCTCATGGCCCGTCAAAGACGATTTACCGATATTTTCTCATGAGGTTGGAGTGTTAGCCTCCCTCCTCCGGATCCCGCGAAATGGTTGAATCTGTGAATTTCATCCGCCGGAAAGCCAGATTTTCAAAGCATCTCCAGCCATGCATCTTTTCTTGCGACATCTGGCACCCTTAGCCTCTTATCCACAGAGTTATTAACAACTTCAAGGAAATATTGATCTCAACCATTCTCTTTTTTAATGAATTTTTCTTCAAATATCTCGATTTTCCATTCATACTCGCCGGGTAATAGCGTCATTTCGCGGCCTTCAGGCGATTAATAAAAAAGTTAATTTTTTTTTCGCCGCGAAGCATTTCATCCTAACCGTCAAATCCTACCCGGCCCGTGCCAGGGTTATCACCTTGACCTCGCTCGCGCCATGGCTTTTCAGGACCCTGCTGCATTCCTCCACCGTGGTTCCCGTGGTGAAGACATCGTCGACCAGGCAGACAATCGAGCGGTCAGGATGAAAAGAGCTGTTGAGTCGAAAGGCGTTCTTCAAATTCTTTCGGCGGTCGGTGCCCCGCAGTTCCGTCTGCGCCACCGTATTCCTGATCCGGACCAACCCGTCGGGGCGGATTGCCTGTTCACGTCCGGGAAACAAGAGACGGGCAAGGACCGCTGCCTGATTGAGGCCCCGCTGCCGCAGCCGCTCACGGTGCAGGGGAACCGGAACGATGAACCGGCAGTCGGCGCAGAAGGTCGAATCGCCTCTGCGAACGATATCCCCGAGTGCGCCGGCCACGAAGAGATCCCCGCCATATTTCAGCTTGTGAATCAGTTGCCGGACGATTGTCTCGTATCTGACGAAGGACCTGGCGAGATCATAGGACGGCGGGTTGGCGAGGCAGGTGCCGCAGAGATACGCCGGGCCGCCGGCGCCGCCCTGCTGTTCCATCCCGCAGAGCGGACAAAGCGGCTCGCGCAGGAACCTGACCTTGCCGGCGCAGTCCGGGCACAGCCTTGCCGCACTGCCGATCGGCATCCGTATCCTGCAGGCGGCGCAGGCCGGCGGAAAAACAAGATCCAGGCATCCCGTCTTGAGCGTGTTGAAAAACGTCATCTTCTTCCGCCATTCTGTCGTCCCATCCCGATCCGTCCATTCTTCCTTTTGGCGAGGTGTCCGTGCATGGCATTATCATAACCACGGTTTCCCACATTTTTCCCGCTCGGCCACAAGCCACGCTTTGCAAATCACTTGAAACATGGCATAATACCCGCCAATCTGGCCATCTCAGCAATTCCTACTAAAACTGCCATACAGGAATCGCCTGCAAACAATCACCCGCTTCTTTTCATCTCGCCCGCGGCCTGAACAACCGCAGGGGAGTATTACAGGAAGGTATCTATGACTGTATTGAGGAAGATCGTCCAATGCGCCGCGGAAAGATGCTTGACGAACCGTCTTGCCCTGCTTGTCCTGATCACCCTGATGTCCGCCCTGCCGGCCGGGGCGGAGAACGGCAAGATCAGTTTCCTGCCCCTCAACGTCCACAGTCCCTATGATGCCAAAGCGATCGAGAGCCATACCGACAGCGAACTGCGTTCGGTACTGGCAACAGGTGGCATTCCCCTCATCCCCCGGGACGAGGCGGAGAAACTGGTGGATTACCGGGCAGCCTGGCCGCCGCCGGCGAAGACGCTGCAGGAGATTTCCGACAAGATCCAGGTGGATAATCTCGCCGTGGGCAACCTCACGGTCATCGGCAACAAAATCAGCATCGACGTCAAGCTCTTCGACCTCCTTTCCCCCGATAACCCGACCTTCTACTTTCAGACGGTGGACTCCCTGGAGAGCGTAAGGGCCGGCCTGGCGAAGATCGCCGACGAGATCAGAAACTATCTCGACAAGGACATCCGCATCGCTTCCATCGCCCCCGAAGGCAACCAGCGCATCGACTCCGGCGCCATCCTGCGCAAGATCAAGACCAAGCCCGGCGACGCCTACAGTCCGGCCACCCTGCGCAACGACTTGAAAGAGATTTTCCGGATGGGCTATTTCGACAACGTCCAGATCGAACTCTACGATACCCCGGCGGGGAAAAAGGTCGTGTTCAAGGTCGTGGAAAAGCCGCTCATCAACTCCGTCACCTTTGAAGGAGTCGGCGAGCTGAAGGAAGAGGATGTCAAGGCGGCAGCCAACATCAGGGAACAGTTCATCCTCAACCCCGTCAGGATCAGCGAAGCGGAAGAGGCGATCCGGCAGCTCTACAAGACCAAGGGCTTCTACAACAGCAAGGTGACCTCCGCCATCAGCTATCCGACGGACAAGGGGGCAAATGTGGTCTTCAGGATAGATGAGGGCAAGAAGATCTACATCAAGGAAATCACCGTGGAAGGCAACGTGACCTTCAGCGACGGCAAAATCCTCGACGAGATCGAGACCGGCGAAAAATGGTTCATGTCATGGCTCACCGACGCCGGGCTCCTGGACATGAACAGGATTCAGCAGGATGCCCAGCGCATCGTCGCTTTTTATAACAATCAGGGCTTCTTGGAGGCAAAGGTCGGCGAGCCGCAGATCCGCCAGGAGAAGGAGTGGCTGTACGTCAAATTCGTGGTCGAGGAGGGTCCGCGCTATCGCGTCGGGACGGTGGATATTACCGGCGACCTTCTGGACAGCAAGGAAAAGATGCTCTCTCTCGTCGAGATCCGCAAACAGGAATTCGTCAGCCGGCAGCAGATCCGGGACGATATCCTCAAGCTCACCGACTACTATTCCGAGGCCGGCTACGCCTTTGCCAGCATCCGGCCCGCCACCGAGAAATCCGCCGACGATCGGATGAACATCACCTTCAGGATCACCAAGGGCAACCTGGTGTACATCGACCGGATCACCATCAAGGGCAATACCCGGACCAGGGACAACGTCATCCGCCGCGAGCTGCGGATCGCCGAGGGCGGCGTCTTCAACTCCAAGGCCCTGCGCGAGAGCACCCAGGCCCTGCAGCGGCTCATGTATTTCGAGGAGGTGAACATCACCCCCGAGCCGTCCCTCGACCCCGACCGGATGAACGTGGTGGTCGACGTCAAGGAAAAAAGCACAGGAACCTTCAGTATCGGCGCGGGGTACAGCTCGGCCGACGCCCTGATCGTCATGGGCCAGATCTCCGAAAACAACTTCTTCGGCAGGGGCGACACCCTGGCCTTCAGCGCCAACGTCAGCGGCAAGAGCTCCCGGTACAACCTCGGCTATACCAACCCGCACCTGAACGATTCGGCGCTCTCCTGGGGTTTCGACCTGTTCGACACGCAGCGTGAATACGACGACTATACCAAGGAGTCGGTTGGCGGCGGCATCCGCATCGGCTACCCGATCTTCGAAAGGTGGCATTTGTTCGGTAATTACAGCTATACCGATACCGATCTGACCGACGTTTCCGAGAATGCCTCTTTTATCATCAGGAACTCCGTCGATATTCATGTGACCAGCGCCGTCAAGTTCTCCCTGGTCCGGGACACCCGTAACCGGCGGTACGGCGCTTCCGAAGGATCGAGAAATACGGTCAGCGTCAAATACGGCGGAGGCCCCTTCGGCGGCGATGCCGAATTCACCAAGCTCGAGGGCTCCTCCGCCTGGTACTTCCCGCTGCCGCTCAGGACCAGCTTCAACTTCAGCCTGAACGCCGGCCAGGTATTCGAAAACGAGACCGGCAAGCTGCCCGTCTACGAAAGGTTCTACCTGGGCGGCCTCAATTCCGTCCGTGGTTTCAAGTACGCCAAGATAAGCCCCATCGACCCCCTGACCGGCGACCGCATCGGCGGCGACAAGATGTGGTACAGCAACACCGAATTGGTCTTTCCGCTGCTCGAGACCCAGGGTCTGATGGGTGCGCTTTTCTTCGACACCGGCCAGGTACTGAACGACGACGAGGACTGGTTCGACGCCACGGACTCGATCAAGAAGAGCACGGGTGTCGAAGTCCGCTGGCTGTCGCCCATGGGCCCCCTGCGTCTGGTCTGGGGCTACAATCTCGACCCGAAAAACGGGGAAGACTCTTCCGTCTGGGACTTCACCGTCGGCGGAGTTTTCTGATGTTCAGGGGCCAGGAGACAGGTGACAGGAGACAAAAGCACCTTACTTTTCGTTCAGGCGGAGAGTGACAGGAACTGGCGCAAAGCGCCTAAGCTTGCCGTTCAGGTGACAGTGACAGGAATCTTCGACTGATACTTCTTGTTCAACTGTCGCCTGTCTCCTGTGACCTGACTTGTTGATAATGCACGAAACACTCCTCAACCTCCTGGCTCAAAAGGATACCCTGGCCGTGGCCGGACTGCGCGGGGCGAGCCCTGCCTGGCTGGCGGCCCGGGTGACGGACCACTCCGTCTGTTGCTGCATCGTCCCGGACGAATACCTCATCCCGATCTTCGAACAGGACATCGCGCTTTTCACCGACAGGCAGATCCTGCCGTATCCGGGCCACGAAATTCCTCCGTATACCCCGCTCTCCCCGGACCAGCGGATCGCCGCCGCCCGGCTCTCGACCCTGTATCGTCTGAAGACCGGCAACGGGGGAATCATGGTCGCCTCGATCGAGGCCCTGCTGCGCCGGGTCATGCCGGCCGGCCTCCTGACCAGGGTTGCCGAGTATCTGATGGCGGGCGAGGACTGCGATCGGGACGACCTGCTGCAGCGACTGGTGTACCTGGGCTACGAGAAGGCGGCCCTGGTGCAATCGGTAGGGGATTTCTCGGTGCGCGGCGGCATCGTCGATATCTACCCACCGCCGTTTACCCTCGACTCCGGCGCCCTCCACGATGGCCCGATCCGCCTGGATTTCTTCGGCGATACCATCGAATCGCTGCGGCCCTTCGACCCCTTCACCCAGCGCTCGACCGGGGAACTCGGTGAGGCGACGCTTCTGCCGGTGACCGATGTCCTGCTCGATACCGCCCCGGGCCGGCTGAAGAAGATTTCCGGACTTATTCACGACATCGGCGAACAAAACGGCTGGAACAGCGAAGAGACCGCCCGCATGGCAGATCGGGCCGGCAGCGGCCTGCGCTTCGAGGGGATGGAATTCTTCCTGCCCCTGTTCTACCGGGAACACGAGCCGCCGGTCTCGTCCGTCCTGGAATTCCTGCCCAGGGACGCGGTCCTGGTGCTGGTCGACCCGGAAGGCATCCGGCAGAGCATGAACCTCACCCTCGAGCGGATCCGCAAGAACTATGAGACCGCCCGGGAGCTTGGCAATCCCGCCCTGCCGCCGGCAGAGCTCTTCCTGCTGGAGGACGAGGCGGCGAGGCAGCTGGCGGAATTCAAGCGGCTGAACGTCACCGATTTCTCCCAACCCGGCGAAGAGACGGTCACTCTCGCCACCGGCAATCATCAGCTGCTGAAACAGGAGATCTCCCTCAATCGCGCAAAACTCGGTATCCTCGCTCCGCTCTCCGCCCAGATCTCCGCCTGGCAGAGGAACGGCGACCGGGTAGTCGTCTGCTGCCGCTCATCGCGCCACACCAAGAACCTGGCCGAGCTCATCGTCAAGCACGGCCACCTGGTGGAGATCCTGCCCTCTCCGCTCGACCTGGCGCATCTTCCCGGCCGCGTCGAAGACCAGCCCCTCTTCCTCTGCGATCACCCGCTGTCCGAAGGTTTTTCCCTGCCGGCGCTGCACCTTCACCTCCTCTCCGAGAACGAGCTGTTCGGGGAAATGCGCCTGGGCGGCAAAAAGAAGGCCAAGCAGAAGGAGGATCCGCTCCTCTTCACCGAGCTGCACTACGGCGACATCGTCGTCCATCGCGACCACGGTCTCGGGATCTACCGCGGCCTCGACACCGTCACCTTCCAGGGTGTGATCAACGACTTCGTCTGCCTCGAGTACAAGGACGGCGACAAGCTCTACCTGCCGGTCGACCGGCTGAACCTGCTCACCCGCTATCAGGGCGTTTCCGACCGCGAGCCCAAGATCGACAAGCTCGGCACCCAGAACTGGAAAACCACCAAGGCCAAGGTCAAGGAGGAGGTCTGGAAGGTCGCCCAGGAGCTGCTCGATATCTATGCAAGACGAGAGCTGCGGGAGGGCCGCCAGTTCTCCCGGCCAGGCCCGCTCTTCCACGAACTGGAGGAATCATTCCCCTTCGACGAGACCCCGGGCCAGGACCAGTCGATCAGCGACGTCATCGGTGATCTGGTCAGCGACCGGCCCATGGATCGGCTGGTCTGCGGAGACGTTGGTTACGGCAAAACCGAGGTGGCTGTCCGCGCCGCCTTCAAGGTCGTCGAGGACGGTTACCAGGTGGCCATCCTGGTGCCGACCACCGTGCTGGCCGAACAGCACGCCAAAACCTTCGCCGAACGGCTGCAGGGCTTCCCGGTGACCATCGCCTGTCTCAACCGCTTCCGCACCCAGGGGGAGCAAAAGAAGATCCTGAAGGATCTGGCGAGGGGGCATATTGACGTCATTATCGGCACTCACCGCCTGCTGTCCAAGGACGTGGTCTTCAAGGAACTGGGGCTCGTGGTCATCGACGAGGAGCACCGGTTCGGCGTGGCCCACAAGGAGAAGCTGAAAAAACTGCGGGCCGAGGTGGATATCCTGACGCTCACCGCGACGCCGATCCCCCGGACGCTGCAAATGTCGCTCTTGTCGATCCGCGACCTGTCGGTCATCTCCACCCCGCCCGTCCACCGCCAGCCGGTCAAGACCTTCGTCGCCCGCTTCGACGAGCTGGTCATCAAGGAGGCGGTCAGCAAGGAGCTGCGGCGCGGCGGCCAGGTCTTCTTCGTCCACAACCGGGTGAGATCCATCCACCGGATGGCGAACCTGGTGCAACAGCTGGTGCCGGACGCCTGCATCGCCGTCGCCCACGGCCAGATGGCCGGCAAAGAGCTGGAAGAGATCATGGTGTCCTTTGTCACCAGGAAGATCAACGTGCTGGTCAGCACCACGATCATCGAATCGGGACTCGATATCCCCTCCGCCAACACCATCATCATCAACCGGGCCGACATGCTGGGGCTGGCCGAGATCTATCAGCTGCGGGGACGGGTCGGGCGATCGAACATCCAGTCCTACGCCTACCTGCTGGTGCCGTCGCTGGACAGCCTGACCAGGGATTCCAAGGAGCGCCTCCGCGCCCTGATGGACTGCAGCGACCTGGGCGGCGGCTTCAAGCTGGCCATGAGCGACCTGCAGATCCGGGGCGGCGGCAATCTTTTGGGGGTGAGCCAGAGCGGCAACATCGCCGCCATCGGTTACGATCTCTATCTCGACCTGCTGCAGAAGACGGTCGCCGACCTCAAGACCCAGGCCATGCCGGACAAGGGCCCCATCCGCGAGGACCTCGATCCGGAGGTCAACCTCCAGCTGTCCGCCTATATCCCCGAGAGTTATATTCCCGATATCAGCCAGCGCTACATCACCTACCGCCGGATGGCGGCGCTCACCACCTCTACACCCGAAATGCAGGCCGATCTGGAGGAGGAACTGATCGACCGTTACGGGCCGCTGCCCGTCGAGACGATAACCCTCTTTCGCATCATCGCACTCAAGAAGGAACTCGCCGGCTTACGCATCAGCAAACTGGAACAGGGGCGGGACAGCCTGGCCCTTTCCTTCCTGAACGACACCCCCCTTGCGCCGGAGATGCTGCTTTCTTACCTTGAGAAGGCAGGAGCGAAAAAGCGCTCGACGGTGCCGAAGCTCACTCCGGACGGACGTCTGATCATTTACGACCGGCTGACTTCCACCGAACATATCTTCGAAACCATTACCCGGATACTTCATGAACTGGGCCACCTTGTCACCTCTGCCGCCTGAAGGCAAGGCCCCGATCCCGCCGAGTTTCACCTGGGAGGAGATCGATGCGGTCTTTCTCGATATGGACGGCACCCTCCTCGATAAATACTACGACGATTTCTTTTGGGAATCCTACGTCCCCGAAGCCTACGCCCTCCGCAACTCCCTTGAGCCCGCCCTGGCCCGGGATCAGCTGCTGGCCGTCTATCGCAGTGTCGAGAACACCCTGCAGTGGACCGATCTCGACTACTGGTCCGAACGACTGGACCTGGATATCGCGGCCCTCAAGCGGGAAGTGAGCCATCTGGTGGATATCCATCCCCACGTGCTCGATTTCTTCCTGTACATGCGGAAAATGGGCAAGAAGCTTTATCTCGTCACCAACGCCCACCCCAAGGCATTGGAGGTCAAGATGGAGAAGGTGAAGATCGAGCACTGGTTCGAACAGCTGATCTGCTCCCAGGAGGTCGGGGAGGCCAAGGAGCAACCGGAATTCTG
>OBJA01000877.1_pt1 | contig 23647 bp, 18 predicted proteins | sample 1519751 | NCBI WGS metagenome assembly OBJA01 (sample SAMEA3881238, study PRJEB22517) | soil metagenome | biome: lake sediment; feature: soda lake sediment; material: sediment, water from around vicinity | place: India | collected 2013-12-23 | depth 3 m
AGATTGCATCTGCGGGTATGGCCTCAGGCAAAGCTGGCGTCCAGGGTTGCGGCCAGGTGTCAAACGACAGCTTTTCATTCTGCACATCTTTGGGTATATCAATAAGCACCGGTCCGGGGCGGCCTGAGCAGGCAATGCGGAATGCCTCGGGAATGACCTCCAGGAGCTCCGCTGCACTGCGAACCAGAAAGTTGTGTTTCGTGATTGGCATACTCATTCCGTAGGTATCGACTTCCTGAAATGCATCGGTACCGATCATTGAAAGGGGCACCTGGCCGGTAATAGCGATAATCGGAATGGAATCAAGTTTGGCATCGGCAATAGCGGTCAGCAGATTGGTAACACCGGGCCCGGAGGTGGCAAAGCAAACTGCTGGTTTTCCTGTCGACCTGGCCATTCCCTGGGCGATAAAACCGGCACCCTGCTCATGACGGGTAAGGATATGGCGGATAGAACTTTTGTGAAGAGCATCATAAAGCGGCAGGTTGAATCCACCCGGTATTCCAGCGATAATTTCGATTCCCTGACGCTGAAGCAGCTTTATGGTAATCTCTGCTCCTGAGTGTTGCATGGTTATGCCTCCATTTTTTTTAATGTGTAATCTCATATAAAAAAAGGCCCCTGCCGGTTTCGCCACCGGCAGGGGCCTGATTTCTCACTGTTCAGTTTACCCCTACGGTGGCGTTATTACAGTAACGACGACCACGACAGCCACCACGACGACGATGCGGTAGAGTGTTGATGTAAGGAATGGTGATATTTCGTGTAGTGAATTCATCGTTGTGCCTCAAACTAAAAAGCCCCTGGCAGTTTAGACCGTCAGGGGCTTTAGAACAGTAGATATCCTTAGCCCCTACGGTAAGATCCGTACGACTCCGAGGACAACCACTGCTGTAACTTGTTCTTTCATGTTTTCAATATACGATAAAAACCAGCGGATGAAAACATTTTTTTGGGGTACTCCACCTGGAAGAGTAAAACAGGAAGTGCGCGAATCCGGAATAAAGCTGTCCCTTGTGCTCAGAGGTACACAAGGGATTCAGCCGTACCAATGACAGTGTAGGCGCTTATGGCCTGCTCAGGCCGAATACTTCGTAGGAGAGTCCGTGAAGACGAATGTCATCAACAAAAATCTCCAGGGTATCATCGGCAACCCTGTCGTAGTACTGTGAACTTTGGATCTCAAAAAAACAGACCTTCTTCATTCCATCACTCCACACCAGTCCATCACTTTCTGCCAGAGACCAGGGTTTTGGTTCGAACTCTTCGACCGCAAAATGGTAATAGGTCCAGTCTGAATCGAGCGTGAAATCGCGAGCGAAATGTCCCCAGTTATCGTTGGGACCATAGCCGTTCTGGATCGTGTCTGTTGTCATGCAAGCCCTCACCTCACCAGATCCCTTTGCCCAGAAGGATACTGCGGTCAGTGTGGAGAAATTAAACCAGTCGACATTGAATTTCCCGTTGAATGATGTACCGAATCCGATATAGGGATAGTCACTACCTTTGAGATACCATTTCATGTGTACACCGTTTCCATCTTTTCCCCAGGGGCCAACAGCCAGACTGAAGTTACTTTGTGAACCAGCCTCAATCGCATCGTAAGGGACCAGTTTTTCGCCTGCAGGGGCCAGTGCCTTACTCGAATCATTATGATACACCAGCCATATACCCTCTGGTGGTTGTGGCACACTCCCTTTTTGTGAAGATTGCAGTTCAGTAAGGATTATCTGATCAGCAGTTCCGGAGATATCCTCAAAGTGATCGAGCAGGACACATGAGTCCGGGAGGTTGAATTCCGGATCAGTAGTGACCTGCAGGGGATGTTCATCGTTGTTGCAACCAAACAGAAGAAAACAGATTGCCGGAATAGAAGCTTTCCGGAGTAATAGCATAACTGGCCTCCTTCAAAACAGGACGTGGTTTTACAAAGAACCAGACACTCCGGATTGTCTGGTTATCGAAAAGTTTGATATTTTCAGAAATGAATGTGTACAGGTATCATCATCTGAAGCGGTTCCGATTCCACGCTGAGATGTGATGGTGAGTACTGAATGGTAAACTCCGGCTCATGGTACGACAATCCGGCTTCGGGGAGTAACCTGTTGTAAATTGTATCGTAAACAGGTGCATTTCCCTCAGGATAGGTCAGAAATTCCCGGTTCCCTTTGAATGTAAATACGGCGTAATCGAGTGGCCGCAGTTCGATGCCAACCATTCCCGATGGAATATCCCGGAGGCTGGTTACCCGGGATACGACATAAAAATCGTAAATGCGCTCTCCGCTGCTGGTAACAGAAGAACTACAAAGCGTATAGTAGTTTTCGCCAGTTTGATTTCTGATCTCCGGCATGTACTGAAGGAACTTGTAGGTTAATGTATAATTCTGGAAATTATCATTTTGTCCATTTCGTCCCATGCCGATAAATTGCAGTGATGGAATGGAGAGGAGATGGGGAGGGGAGAGCTCGTTTCCGATAGTATTGGGGATTGTACTTTCAAGATGAAGTTTATTCATTAAACCACTCTCGATTCCGAAACGACGATAGGCACTGGGGCTGATTATGAAATACTTCTCGAAAGCACGGGTGAATGCTTCCTGTGATGAGAAACCGTAATCGATCGCCAGTTCGGTCATTTTTTTGTCTGTTATAATAAGTTCCCTGGCCGCTTCTGACATTCGTCGTTTCCTTATATAACTTTTGAGAGTCTGTCCGGTAATCTCGTGAAAGAGCCGATGAAAGTGGTACATCGAATAATAGGCTTCACCTGCAATTTCCCGTAACTGAAGAGGTCTGGAGAGATTGAGCTCGATATAATCCAGCGCTTTTCTGATATTGTCTATATAGATCATTTTATTCTGCATAGGATAATCTCCATTTCATGGCACTATTCGAAGATAGGTGATGCTGCTTTTTGCATCTTGATGTTTTTTGCTATTTTATTACTTCCCTTTGTTATAGGGTGGATTCTCGTGTGTCTGCAGGTATACAGAGAGCACAATAGGACACAAATACAGCAGAAGGAGTGTTTAAATCAATACTGCATTATTACGGATGAGCCTTTGTAAACTCCTTGTTTACACTACTCTTTTCTGGTGTATTATCCGCAGGGTGACCCTGCTGCACCATTTTCTTTCTGCCTCTTAAGGCGATTACCACCAGGGCAACAGAGAGCAGAATCATGACCAGATCTCCGACCACAAGCAGGTAATTATGCCCAATAAGATACCGTTTCAGAAGAAAACCAAGTGAAAAGAGGGTTGTTACGATCATGAAAACTGCAGGAATTACCAGAAACCCATACCTTTTCCTGTTCATCGCAAGCCAAACCGCCAGAGTAATCAAGGTCAGTGCAGCTAGGAGCTGATTGGCGGTTCCGAAAATGGGCCAGATGACTGTAAAGGCATTAGTGAATGCCAGAAGCAGCATCAGTGCAACAGACAAAAGTGAATTGAACAGGTAGGAATTGATCCATCTTGGGGGATTTTTGAATAGTATCGCCCAGAGTTCTTCGAAGAGGTAGCGGTTTATTCGTACCGCCGTATCGAGTGTCGTTGCCACGAACCCTTCTACCATGAGTATGCCGAAAATCGTTCCGAAAATCATGGGGATATGGAGTCCCTTATACAGTAAACCGCTCATTGCCAGGGCAAATGCCAGAATCGGGTTAGAGGTACCGTTGGCTGGGTATACCACATCTGCATATTCCTGAAAGTTAATCCCGCTGCCCAATGCTATGATAACACCGACTGCAAGCAGCGTTTCAAGCAGCATTCCGCCGTAACCGATGGTTCGTGCCGCTTTTTCACTGGTGACCTGTTTTGAAACCGTGCCACCGGCAACCAGAGCATGGAATCCGCTGATTGCACCACAGGCAACGGTGATAAAGAGAAATGGCCAGATTAGTCCCAGTTTTGGTGTGGCAGCTGCGATATTAAAGGATGGGGCGGTAATAGTGATTCCCTGGATTCCGGCTCCAATTGCTCCGCTAATCAGGAGAATGATTCCACCATAGAGGATAAACACATTGGTAAAGTCGCGTGGTTGGAGCAGTAACCAGACCGGAGCACCTGCTGCAATAAGCGTGTACAGTGATAAAGCGATCATCCATGCTGTGGTATTCATGGTGATCGGCCACTGTAATCCGATGAGTACCGATACAATGCAGATACTGATAGCAAGTGGGAAGGTAATTTTAAGTGATGCATTCTTCTTATAATTAAGGAAACCGATGAGTGGGGCAAGAAGGGTGATAAAGATAACCGATGTAGATGCGATTCCACCGATCCTTCCCATGGTGACACCATCTTGGACCACGGTCTTAAGTGTGGTCTGATTTTCCGGAAGTCTCATGTGTGCAAGAGAGACCAGTGAGGTCAGTGATGTAGCAGAAGCCACCAGAAATGCGGAGGTGACTAGTAGAATCATAATTATAGTAAAGGCTATCATCAATCCGAAACCTGAATCACCCAGTGATTTGCGCGCTATTTCGGCAATCGACCTGCCTTTTTCCCTGATCGATACAAACAAAGTCACATAGTCGTGCACTGCACCGAAAAAGATTCCTCCTATCAGCACCCACACCCAAACTGGTACCACACCATACATCAAAGCCATAGTGGGGCCAAGTATCGGCCCGGCACCTGCGATTGAGGCAAAATGGTGAGCAAAAACAACCGGACTTTTTGTTGGACAATAATCGACCCCATCCTTGAGCTCAAGCGCAGGTGTGGGCCGGGTGAGATCTTCACCCAGAATCTTTGAGATATAGCGGGAATAGATTCGATAGGCAAGCAATAGCACCAGTGCCGTGCCTGCAAGCATCCATAAAACGTTCATAATATCTCCTGTTGAGGCCAAGAATGTGATTGTCGCGATAAAAGAGAAAATAAACTATTTCAGATGTCAGGAGAAAGGTAAATATCCATGCTCCCGCACTTGATAGTAAGTATTCTGTGCCGGATTGATCTATATTACAATCTCGATATATACTCATCATAAAGAAAGGAAGCCCGGTATGAAAGGGGTCGTCATTTACAGCAGTAAATATGGAGCAACGAAGCAGTATGCCCAATGGTTGTCAGAGGAGTTGAAACTGGATCTTCTCGATGCAAAGCAGCTCAAAAAAGAGGACCTGGTGAACTACGATCTGATTGTGTTCGGGACATCGGTTTACGCCGGACGATTCGGGATTACAAAATTGGTGAAAAGCAGCTGGGATATGCTTGCAACTAAAAAGAAGTTTCTTCTTGTAGTGGGCATGACCGATCCCCAAAAAACGGTAGATATTGAAACGATGCTCAAGGTGAATTTCAGCGATGAGTATCTTAAACAGATGCCATGGTATTACCTGCGAGGAAAGCTGGATATCGGATCACTGGGGTTTTTCTACCGGATGCTGATGAAAATGATGGCATCTATGGTAAAGGATGAGCAGGAGAAGATCATTTTGCAGCAGGGTATGGATGATGTCAAGAGGGAATATCTGACGCCGGTGGTGAAGGGGATACGAGAGTGTACTGGTGAGCAGGTTTGATAAACTGCTTTGAGGTAAAAATGTTCAGTTTAATCTAAAAACGCCTGGAATTGCGGTTTTGCTGACAGGAAGTATATTCATTTTTTGATCGCGCGAAGGAGAGAGATGTTTCAAAGAATGGTGGAAATAGCTGAGATGGTGCTGAGTGACTGTTTTAATCTCAGGCGACATGAGCGGGTGGTTGTGCTCTGCGATCCACCATGTTACGAAACTGGAAGAGCATTCTATGAAGCCGCCACTGATCGATGTAAAGATTCGGTTATGGTTATGATCCCCTCGGTAAAGCTAAGCGGGGGTGAACCACCGGAGCCGGTGCACGAATGGCTCAAACAGTTCGATGTGGCAATTATTCCCACCGCACACGATATTTCCCACACTCTGGCGCGACAGGCGGCAACGGAACAGGGGGTTCGTATCGCAACACTCCCTGGTATTACTCCGGAGGTGTTGCTGCGCACAATGCAGAACTGGCGCAAGTCTGGAACTTTTACCCGCAAAGTTGCAGCCCGGCTCAGTGGAACAAAAAGCGTTAAGATAACAACCGCTCTGGGAACAAATCTCTTTTTTCAGGTTGGGGGGCGAATTGTGTACGCCGATGACGGGAGGTTGACATCGCGTGGCGCATTTGGAACTATCCCCCCGGGAGAAGTAACAGTTTCTCCTCAGGAGGGAACAGCTGAGGGGACCCTTGTTTTTGACAGGTGCTTTTCGCTCCGGGAGGGCAGGCTGGAGGAACCGCTCATCCTGCAAATAAAGGGCGGGAGTGTGGTGAAAGTGGAAAAACACCCCTGTGCTGCAGATTTGGAAAAACTTTTCCTCAGGTATCGTCAACCGGGCCGTACCTGTGCGGAATTCGGTATCGGGACTCTGGAATCTGCGCAGTGCAGCGGAAATTTGCTTGAGGAGCGCAAGGTGCAGGGGACAGTCCATATCTCTCTGGGCAGTAATATAACACTGGGCGGGAGTGTTAGTGTACCACTTCACCTTGATGGGGTTTTAAGCAGAGGAACTGTTTACCTCGATGACAAGTTGTGGGTCAATGATGGCGCATTTGTCTGAGCGACTGTAAAGATGAAACAGAAGCATATCGACAGGACCCAGGAAATACTCGCCTATCTTCAAAAACATGGCACAGTCGACAAAGACGCTGCTTTACATCAGAAGAAAACGAATAGGCATAAGAGAATTTTACACAAAAGAGCACCCCGGCTGGTGTTGGATCTTCACGGACTAAGGTCCGATGATGCGGTACGGCGGGTGCGAAATGTTTTCCTGCGCTTAAAGGAGCAGGGGGTAAGGGAAATCCTCATTATTCATGGTAAAGGCTTTCACTCCGATCCGCAGGAGGGACCCGTACTCAAGAAGGTCGTCAGAGATATGCTCCAGGGGGAACTTTCTCCAATGGTCCGTGATTATCGTCAGGCTATGCCCCGTGATGGTGGCAGTGGAGCGACTCTGGTTGTGCTACGGTAAGAGAATCACATGAAAGGCAGTATGCTGCGCCCAACCCGGTGCACAGCATGAAAGATCTACTCCCAGTCGCTTCCTTTAGAGTTTACAATGACCCTGTCACCACGTCCGTCCAGATTAACCCAGAACAGCTGTTTTTCCCCATTCTCATATTCCCGGGTGTAGACTACTTTCTCTTTGCCTGCAAACTGCATGATCCGTGGGGTGAGGTCACTCCAGGTTTTTACTGTATCATGCTCGATTAGTTTTGAGAACCGGAACGCAACGATATCGACACTATTGATATCCAAAACGTTTGCACCTGATGAGAACAGGATCGTACGGGAATCATCGCGCCAGCAGTACGATTTAACATTGGAATTACGGGTGATCGGTTTGTGAACTCCATTGATCCGATCGTAAACCCAAAGGTCAAATTTTCCACCTGAATTCCATTTATCAGAAAGATAAGCAATTACGTTCCCATCGGTGCTGAATGATGGTTGTACATGCTTCGCGGATTCCTCTGTTATCCTGATTGGCTTTTCCCCTTCAGGATTTGTAAGATATATTTGACTGGAGCCGTCCCGGTCAGAACAGAAAAGCATATATTTCATATCGCGGGAAAACGAGATCGATTTCTCATTTGAATTCTCCCATTGTATTACCGGAAATGATGGTCCTCCTGTTGATTTGCTGCGGTAGATATCAGAGGATTTCCCTTTTCCGCATGGTGTAGCTGCATAATAGAACCATGTTCCGTCAGGAGAGAATGTTCCGTCGGAAAAAATACAACTGTCCATAATGACTCGTTTTCGTGTTCCGCTGATATCCATCATCTCCAAACGCCCGCACGCTACAGGTCCCGCCCGGTAAGCAATTTTCCCTGCTGTAAAAGAGAGTGCCGGCTTATCACATCTGCCGTGCATGCGTGTAAGTGGAAATTCGGCATGTTTGGGGATCACTTTCAGGAATATCCCCGGCTCCCCATCCCGATCAGAAACGAAAGGAAACGTCCCTTCGATTTTTCCTCCTGACAATTCCTGCTCATCGATCCCCTGTTCGGCAAGATCAATCTTTGCCGCTATCAACTCACATCTCTCCCTGATCAAGGAATCGGGGATGATATCGGATGACATTGGTATCAGTTTGTTTTCAAAAGAGAGGAGCCTTCTGGCGCCATCAAACCGAAGCACCAGATTTCCTACATACTGTCCTTTGCTTCCAGCTGAGAGAACTGTCGTTGTCCCGATTTTCATCGGTGCAGTAAAGTGTTGATCGATACTGCCACAGATAATGATATCCACACCCTGGGCCTGCGGTGCCAGTACCTTGATGTTTTCCCATGAATCGTGCATGATAAGAATCCGCAGATCGCAGGTGCGGGCCTGATCTGAGGAAAACTGGTCAACTGAGAATGGCTGTAGCATGCTCTGTTCTGCACCCGATACTGAAGATGCAGCTATGAATGTTGCCACATAGAATCGGTAGCCACTTTTCTCCAGGATACGGTAGGGAAGAAGGGGAGATTTATTGCTATTCCGGTGATTAGTGCATATAAACTCTGTTCTTTGCCCTCTGGAATCATTGCTAAACCGTTTTATACCATACTCCAGTTCTCCACTGCCACAGGAGATCCCGTCAAAAGAGAGTTCCTTATGATATACATCAGCAAGTTGCACTCTGAGCTGGTGTGACTTGCCAGTGAGAAGGTTACCGTTTTCAATTGCAAAAGAAACTGGATAGCGGGACCGGAGTGCTTTTACGGCTGAGGTGATTCGCGCAATACCGCCCAGTCCCCCTTCTTCCGGTGGTATCAAAAACTGACCCTGTAAATTACCAGTATAGATCAGGGCAATCTCTTTTCCCTGATTGCGAAGGATATCTGATCGCATTCTGCTTAACAATGTATGAGCCTTCCACATGTTGGGGTCCATGCGAAGCGCCCGCTTTGCATACAGTTCACACATTCTGAGGCGACGTTTATTGTAGTGCTTTTGAGCGATAAGAAAGTAGTCCTCTGCGGTTCTGGGGTGAATCTCTTCGAGTTGAATCTTTATCCCTGCAGACCAGACACTGCCAAGTTCTTCTGAGACATTTCTCCAGGCCGCATCGATGCCGTACATCCCTTTGTGTAAGCCTGCCCCGATGCCGAGTCCAGAAAGAGATACCTTACTTCCAATTGTATGGTCATACCCTGTACGCACCCGTACATACTTTCCTGCTTTTATTTCAGTACTGATTCCTGCTGTCAACGGCTCTTCAGCGATTTTCTGTACCCCCACACCGATATCAAAATCGAAAAAGGAGGTTAGGTCAAGTATTGATGGCAATGGGTGGAATAGAAATGAGAGACCTGCCCGTAATGGTAGCGGCTCTGATGCTGCACTGTAGGATACATCCGTACCCAGATCGGAAAAATAAAGGCGGGAGGAAAACCAGTGTGTCGGAATCAACAGGACATCTGCTGCTCCGGCCACCGCTCGTCCCGGCTCATGATCGAGCCTGCTTTCGATATAGGACAACCCGATACCCACATTCAGGAATCTGTTAAAGAATGAACGTGAGAAGGTGGCCCCAATAGAGAGCTCTATCAGGGATGGATGCGAGGGGTTTTCGTTGATATCGCGGGCATCGAGTATCTTTCCCGGAGTAAACATCTGTGAGTAAAAACCAATGGTTCCGATATCCAGAATCGGAAAAAGAGCCCCGAGGTACTCCTTACGAAGTCCCATGAGCCACTCCAGATGATGGAGGGCGAATTTGTTGCGGTTGGCAAGAGCGGTAGTGGCAGAGTGGTTGAGCAGGTCGGTAGCATCATTTGCACCCGGAGATGATGCCGCGCCTCGGGCCAGTTCAACTGCAGAAACCGGCAATGTAAGGAAATTGCAGGTGGTATGCCCCCCGTTTTTCCCGTAGATATCGGTGAGCCAGTGCAGATTGAACCCGGCAAACACGGAAGTGCAAAGGAGCAAAACAAGAAGATAAAAAAGCTTTCTGGACATGAATACCTGTCGCAAAGAATAATCTCAACATCGATGTTTTGAATAGGCCTATATATTATATCGATCGGGGAGTGCAGATGCATTAGAAAGAATTGCAAGGGTATGCATTAAGGTCTTCCAGGAAGTTTTAAGAGGAGTTATGAATTTTAAAAATGGGTACTCAGTCTCAGTAACGATGGTAGGTCAACGAGTTACCACCGACATCGTTCAAATTGTTGCCCGGTCAAAAATAAAACCAGAACAGGTTCCGCTGTATCAGTGTTTGATCTACTGATTCAGGTATAGCCATTGATCGATCGTTCCAGGCGACAATGGTCTGCATATAACTATATTGCCATATCGATTATCCCACCACCAACTACGATATCTGCATCATAAAAAACAATAGATTGTCCTGGAGTTATACTCTCCAGTGGCTGAGCAAATTGAACTGTCATGGTATCGCCCTGAATGTTTATGGTACATGGAACAGGTTCCTGAGTTGAACGGGTCTTTGCATGCAAAACCGGTGGAAACTCGTTCACAAGAAGGTTAAGCGATCGTGCAATCAAGCCCCACTGTCGTTGCTCATTTTTCGATCCAACGACAATTTCATTTCGGTCTGCATTGATTTCCAGAACATAAAGAGGCTGGGTCGAACAAACACCAAGCTTCTTTCTCTGGCCAATTGTGTAGTTATGCAAACCACGATGCATCCCAAGAGTTCTGCCCTGGCGGTTAACAATTCGGCCACATGGTGCATTTACATTTAGAGAAGAGAGCAGATCACGGTAATCACCAGCATAGAAATCCTGACTTTCCGGTCTGGATGATACCGGAAGATTTATAGATCTGGCGATTGACCTCACCTCATCTTTTGTCAGTTCCCCAAGCGGAAAGAGAATTTCTGCTAATTGGTCCTTTGCCAGCCGGTACAGGAAATAAGATTGATCCTTGCTTCGGTCCAACGCTCTCCCTAGCTGGTAACCATTCTCTTGGCGTATGATTCGGGCATAATGCCCGGTTGCAAAAAAATCGTACTGTAGTCCATTTTCCCTTAGTTTTTTATTTATCAGATCGAATTTCAAGTGCCGATTACAAAAAACACAGGGATTAGGAGTTCGTCCTTTCTCATATTCTGCTTTGAAATAGCTGAGAATCTGGTCATGAAACTCCTGAGAGCAATCCAAAACATGTAAAGGTATAGAGAGAATGTCACAGACTTTCTGTGCGTCGTTCAAATCATGATCCTCATCAGGACTAAAGCAAGCACTCCGCAAGGGCATTCGTGCAGGAAGGCTCTTATCCCAGATTTTCATAATAGTACCGTAAACAGTATATCCACTCCTTTGCAATAAATAAGCTGCAACAGATGAGTCAACCCCACCACTCATACCGACAACAACGTTCATGAAAACATATCCTTTTTGTATGGCATCCGGCCGTGTACGGTCTGCAGCGATCATTTTTTATGTGCAGATTCGTGATTTTTGCATCTGCTGTAATTGAATCACTGCGATGTGTGTTTGTTCTTTACTAGTTTGGTGATAGACAGAATATCACGGTTGGTCTTTCCATCGTGTATCGAATATCAAAAAATAACTAGGAAAAAGAAAACCGAATCGAATTACTGTTACTGTATAGGGCACATCGCTATATTTGATAATCTGTGACCACATTATTTGTCCTTAATATATCGATGATAGTACGTACTGTTTTGTTTGAAGTAGTATCAGAAAGTATATGATCAACAGAGAGTGTTTCTACATTAAAGCTGCTTCCAACCCATATAACAAGCACTTCGTTTGGTTTATTCAATTCCCGATACAGAAGAAGATCGCTCTCATCGGTATCCCGCAATGCAGTGATGAAAATCAGACCTGCATCGGTAAGTATTCTGGAAACCTCACCGAGATGAGCGATGCGATTTGCTTCAATGTCGCCAGGGTCATTCAAATCTGAATCGATACCTGTGGAAACTATATCAGGGCTCATGAAATACGTTTGGAGACCTGCATAAAAAAGAGTTTTCTCGAGATCTTTAGCTATATCGTGCTGTTTCCCTTCTCCACAAACAATAATTGCCATCCCACGATGTCCATTTCGGGTCAGCCGTTCAGCACTGGAGACTTTTCCCTTATCCCATGTCCGTTCTCTGATTGCTATGTGCTGTGAAAGCCAGGACGTACCATTCTCTTCTTTCCGAAGTATTATGCCTCCTCCAGCGATATCATAATTATCAACAATGACAAACCTGGCAGTTGCAGCAATCTGTTCAATAGTATCAAATGCAATAGGCTTACCTGTTTCAAATATGCACTCAGCGACATCATGACGATCCACCTGTTTTTTACCAGATATACTACTCAATTCAGTGGCATCGATGCATGATATCACTTTAACAAGTCGAACCTGAACTTTTCCGGTCCCAAGTTTCAATTTGTATTTTTTGTGAGTAACCAGTGGTGCATGTCCCATCCAGAAGATATTAGCACGGAATCGATTGCTTAGCTGAGGAAGTACCTCCCCATCCCGGCACATTATCTCTCCATGTTTCAGGAACAATTCATCTTTCAGGGTAAATCCGGTTGCCCGCCCGGCTGAGACCTGCAGTTGCACTTTTTCATTAAATCCTTCTATGGATGTAATGAATGTTCGTTTACCAGATGGCATAAATACTACTGCATCACCTGTTTTAATAGTACCTGTTTCCACAGTTCCGGCAATAATTCTCTTATCATTTTTAAGTTCAGTAAATTTGTAAATATCCTGTACCGGAAATCGGAATGGCTTGACATTATCTTCTGACTGCTTTTCAAAAGAGTCTATTAGCTGTAAAACTGTTGGTCCGGTATACCAGGGCATTGCAGTAGAAACAGCAGCAAGATTATCACCATGTCGGGCAGAGATTGGAATAAACACAACAGAATTCATTCCCAGTTTACTGAGAAATGCATCATACTCCCGGGTAATGGTATCATATCTGGATTTATCGAATTCGATCAGGTCCATTTTGTTCACTAAGATAACAAGTTGTCGAATGCCGAGCATCGAGATGAGATAACCATGACGTTTTGAATTTTCCGCTATTCCTTCATGGGCATCGATAAGGAGCAATGCTGCTTCTGCCCGAGTTGCGCCACTGACCATATTTTTCAGAAATTCGACATGTCCGGGTGCATCTATTATTATGTAATCACGTTTTTTTGTTTTGAAGAAGCATCGGGCACTGTCGATGGTAATACCCTGGGATTGTTCATCCTTCAATGCGTCCAGTAAAAATGCGTATTCAAAAACTCGTGCGTTTTTTTCACATTGGATCTTTACTTTATCCAGTTTTCCCTGTGGTAATGAGCCGGTATCAGCCAGGAGTCGTCCAATGACTGTACTTTTCCCATGATCGACATGGCCGACAACAACGATATTCATTTGCTCTTTAGTGGTAATCATTACATGTACCCTTCTTTCCTGAGGAGCTCCAAACCACCACCATCTTCTTTGTCCTGTTCCCTTCCGGAGCGTTCGGCAATGTTGTGCAGCTTACCGGTTTTTAGCTCTTCGACGATTTGTTCTACCGTACTGGCATTGGAATCAACGGGTGAAGTACATGGCCAGCACCCAAGACTTCGGTAGCGCTTTCCGCTTCCCTGATCATAGTAAAGAGAAACAGTGGGGATGTTTTCGCGAGCTATATATTCCCAAATGTTGAGCTCAGTCCAGTCAAGCAGTGGATGAATCCGCAGATGAGTACCAGGGGCGAAATCTGTCTTAAACTGGTTCCACAGTTCTGGTGGTTGTTCAGAAACGTCCCATTCGTTTTCTTGATCTCGGGGAGAAAAATAACGCTCCTTTGATCTGCTTCCTTCCTCATCGGCACGTACTCCTGCAATAACTCCGGTAAACGGCTCCTTGTTTGCATCGGAAACATAGGTGCCAGTTGCATGATCAAAACGATACCGGACCCAGTCTCCGGCAAGTGTATGTTTCAGAGCTTCTGTCTTCAGTAACTTGCAGCAGGTAAGTCGGTCAATGGCGCCATCTGGAAATGTTCTTTTTTGTGAAAGAGCATTGCTGTTTTCACCATAAATCATATTTAGATGCCATTCTTTGGCCAGTTTATCTCGATAAGAAATCATTTCAGGAATTTTAAAGTGTGTATCGATATGAACCAGCGGCATTGGAACATGTCCAAAGAATGCCTTGCGGGCCAGCCACAACAGTACTGTGCTGTCCTTTCCAATTGACCAGAGCATACAAATGTTTTTAAATTCACGGTATGCTTCGCGAAGAATATATACGCTTTTTGATTCAAGTCTGTCTAAATGATCCATATGCATATCCTTCTTATATCGTGTAAATACTTTACTGAGTTTTTTCCTTTGATTAAAAAATCGATCCGGTCCATTACTATACTTTTGGAGATAGTCTCTTGTGCAGTCCGCACTCTTTTTGTTCGGGTAATTCCCACCACCATCGTCCTGCACGAATATCATCCCCATCCTTTATTGCGCACGTGCATGGTTCGCACCCGATGCTACGATATCCGAGGCTATAAAGCTTACTATAGGGGATTTTGTGTTTCTCAATGTATTGCCAGATCTGATTTTCTGACCAGTTATACAAAGGATTTGCCTTACAAATCCCGAACACCTCATCCCAGTCAACCGCATTGATACCGGTCCGGGTAACCGATTGTTTTTCACGCAAGCCACAGATCCAGCAATCTACAGTCGATAACATTTTCTGTAACGGGTGTGTCTTACGAACAGCGCAACAAGCCTTTCTGTTATCAATGTTTTCGTAAAAGAGATTCGGACCGGATGAGGATGTCAGTTTTTGTAATTCCTCAGGATCTGGTGCATAGACTTCATACGATATTTCCCATTCTTCAACTGAACGCTGCCAAACATCATAGGTACTCTGAAAGAGACGACCTGTATCGATAGTAAAAAACCTGCATTTTGGATTTCTTTGCACCAGCATATGTGTCAGGACCTGGTCTTCGATACTGAAACTCGATGCTAGAGCGATCCGTTGTGGTTCAAATGCCTGAAATATACAAGAAATAATACTGTCAGCATGCAAATTCGCAGTATCTCGTTGAAGTGTGAGGAATTGATCGTAAATGTTTGCCTTGCTATTTTTAAATAACATATTCAGGATCCTTCTGTTCAGATTTACCAAAAGATATTCTGTTCCATGCTCGCTCATGCAGATAGTAAACTGCTAATTTTATAAATACATCGAGCAGGCCAATAGAAAGAGCGGTAACTACTTTTCCTGAAACAAGAAGAGAGATAAGAATGGTGGTGATTGTACCAGTAATACGATACGATACTGCCTTGAAAAGACTTCTGCGATTTTTTTCGTACATTTATGCCACCTTCTGTATGACCACTATCCAGTGATCTGCTCTTCTTTCCTGTTTTAGTATCTGATGCCCTTCAGAAGCGACTGATCCGGGGACATTCAGGATCGGTTCCCCGTCATCAAGCAGTATCTTCAGGATCTGTCCGGAGTCTAATTGTGCCAGCGCCATTTTTGTGTTTACAAAGTTCATCGGGCATGTGATTCCACGCAAATCTTTGGTTTGTGCTATGTGTATTGATGGTACTACTGGCTCATTACTGATATCAGATTCGGTTACATGAAACTGCAGTGAATCATCCATTGATAGATATAGTTTCTGTACAGTGTCTGAAAACGCGTGAATTTGCTCCTCTAATTCCAAAATGGGGCCCGGTTTCAGCAGTACGTTCTCCAGGAGTAATTGAAAGGAACAGGAAAGAATACCAGTATCAATGAAATATCGCTGAAAAGCCATCATCATCTCTTTGTCAGGTACGCTCTCGATTCCGCGAGTAATCAGTAATGCATGCACTGAAGTAATTACCATTCTACGCAGAATGGAATCTTTCGTAACGGAATCAGTTTCGAGGGCAAGAAGCTCACAATCCCGTTGAAGCTTATTAATGTCAATATCGATGAGATCGAACAGTCCTGCCGAACATTCTCCTTTACCCCGTCCTTCGAGGGAAAACTGGCTATCTGAATCCCAGTCCTGGTAGTAGCGAGGATCGTCGGAAAGAGCAGGAACATTCTGATAAGCTTCACAGAGCTCTTCAAGAGCACGTTTCCCATCGGCATTGAAATATTCGGTAAAGGACACATGATAATCTTTGTGTTGTGCATAATGGCGTAATGCTAAATCAACAAATCGCGGCATATCACGTGCTGCAATTTCACCAACTTTCTGAGCTAGTCTTGATCCGTGCAATGGATCTATCACTGCATTCGCAACAACTGTATAAGCTGCAAAAATGGCATTCTCTTTATGCCCCACTTTTCCAAAAAAACCGAGATGAGCAAGTCCCTGTTTTCCGCACGAGTTTGAGCAACCTGATATATGCAGTCGGAAATCACTCAGATCATCGAGTTGTATATCCCCTTTCTGTAATTCACTGATAATTGCTGCAAGGGCTCCGCGGGACCGGCAGATACCAAGTTGACAGGTACTTGCACCTGCACAGGCTATTGCATTCCCAAAGAGTGTCGGATAGTTCCAGAAGCTGTTTATTTTTTTTATTACTGAAAACAGGTTACCTGTATACTGTTCAGGAATGTTGCGTATCGTTATGTTTTGGTCGAGTGTCAATCGGATAGAATCGTTTCCAAATGGAATCAGAAATTCTGCGAGCAGCATAGTGTCCTCTGCTGAAATATCACCCAGAAACAGCGGAACCTTTATGACCCGCAGGCCAGATTGACGCTGATTTTCTACAAAGCGTTTTTCCCAAAGCTCATACCCCGGTGAATCTTTATGATATGGTTGCAGGTCGATTGAACAATCCTGATCTGGCCATATGCTGGGAACAAAAGGTGTATATCCTTCATATTCAATGGATAACCTTTGTTTCTGGTATTCCCTAATGAATAGATCCTTTCCAAGCGCATTCCAGAGAAATCGAAGACGTGCAGCATGTTTATTGCGCCGATTTCCTGATTGTGAAAACAAACGCTTAATTGATTCTGCAACCAGAAATACTTCTTCTTCCGGAACAAAATCATGGAGTAGATGTCCAGGTTGAGGTGCTCTTCCCATACCTCCTGCAACAAATACCATAAAACCTCTGCGACCATTTTGCATCTGAGCTATAAACCCGAGATCATTTATTGTCGCGAACGCATTATCGGTTAAAGAGTTGGAGAAGGCGATTTTCAATTTTCTCGGAAGCAGCCATGAACCAGGTAACGCCATCAATTGTGAAGTCAATGCAATGGCATGCGGAGTAACATCAAATACTTCATCATAAGAAATGCCTGAATTCCAGCTTGTAGTAATATTGCGAACAGTATTTCCTCCACCCCCCCGAGATACCAGTCCGCACTGTAATAATCCTCTTAAGACGGGAATTGTCAGTTCAAGGTTGATATCATGAATCTGAACTTCCTGACGTGTTGTCAGATGGAGCCTTCCGGAACCGTACTTTTTTGCAAGCCTTGCTACCTGCAGAAGCTGTTGAGGAGTAATGACACCCGCTGCACATCGCACACGGACCATGTACATTCCGCGCTGTCTTTGTTCATAGATACCAAACGGAACACGATAAGCCTTTATCTCATCTGAATCAATAATCCCTTTTTGATACTGATGAATCGATCCTGAGAGAGTATCTATTTCTTTTGAAATTTCTGGTGGTATTGTATATGTCTGCATTGGCCATCTCCTTTTAGTAAAAGACAGTAGAAGCAGCTGCTGCCTTCAGAGCTTTGTTTCAATGATAATTTCTTCTTCTTTGACTATGCCTTTATCAATACGAAACGATTTTATGACCGGCGTTTCTGTCATAAGCGATATTATTACCCAGCTCAGTGAAGGATCATATGCTAGGCGAATGTCTTCTGCTGAAGGGCGGGCCGGAGTTAGCACATGGCTATGATATACCGCGTATGGTTTCTGCCACCTGTCGCGCATTTTCCTCACAGCAAAAAATTGTTCCGTTGGATCAAAGGAATAGTGTTCCGGTGAATTGTCCATGTTGTGCATTGGCTCATGCGACAGAATTACTCCATCAGATCCAGCAAGATATCCGCAAGCCTCTATCGGTTGCTCCCTGATGACATGTGCAACAATATCATAGATAACTATGTCTACTATTCTCAGAGCCATGTTTAATCCTTTCTCAGATTGCATTCAGGCGGTGCTTCATCATGGAGCACTTCAATGATTCGATGCTCTCCGCATACCGGACAATCAGGACGCTTCCGGAGGGGGATTTTTCTGAAGTCCATACTAAAAGCATCAAATGTCAGTAATGTATCCGTGAGAAGGGTTCCGGTGCCGGTGATGAATTTCAGCGCTTCTGTAGCCTGAATGGTTCCCAGCATTCCTGCAGTTGCACCCAGTACTCCAGCCTGTGAACATGTGGGGACTGCATCTTTTGGGGGGGGGGCACTAAAAACACAACGGTAACAAGCAGAGGAATCTGGAACGACAGTCATTGTTTGTCCGGAAAATCGTAGTATTCCCCCATGAGAATAAGGAATTCCGTTTAGAATGCAGGCATCGTTGATGAGAAATTTTGCTGCAAAGTTATCAGTCCCATCAATGACGAAGTCATAGTTTTTAAGTATATCCTGAATCGTTTGTGATGAAACGAATTGATAATACGTTTCCACACGGACATCAGGGTTCAGTGCATTGATCTTACTACGGGCCGAAGCGACTTTTGGTGCTCCAATGTCAGCTGTGAAGTGTAGTATCTGTCGCTGAAGGTTGGAAAGGTCTACAATATCGGCATCGGCGATGCCAATCGTGCCGACACCGGCAGCTGCAAGATAGAGTGCAATCGGAGCCCCAAGACCACCGGCTCCAATTATTAATACTTTGCTGTTTATAATTTTTATCTGGCCTTCTATCCCTATCTCTTTTAACAATATATTGCGACTGTATCGTTTCAGCTGTTGTTCAGTTAAGTTAATCATATTGCACTCAGTCCCTGTGATAAATCTTTTAGTAAATCATGTACATCTTCGATTCCTGCCGATAACCGTATCAATCCATCTGTTATATGCATTTGGGCTTTTTCCTCTGCACTGAAATTGCTGAATATCGTTGAGGATGGATGAATGGCTAATGTTTTATTGTCATGAAGATTTGTTGCTATTCTGATAAGTTTCAACGAATCAAGAAATGCAAAACACTGGTCCTTTCCACCCAAATCAAAAGTAAGGATTCCACCAAAACCATTTCTGAATTGCTTTCTGGCAATTTCGTTGTATGGTGATAGAGGACTCCCGGGGTAATTGACTTGTAACACACCAGGGTGACGTTCAAGAAATGATGCAATCGTAAGAGCATTCGTGCTGCTTTTTTGTATGCGCAGAGCTAGTGTTTCAAGTCCCAGTATCTGGAGCCAGGCATTATGTGGTGCCATGCAGGCTCCCGTATTTCTGTATGTGTCACATCGTAATTTAAACAGAAATGCGCCTGGCCCCAGACGTGCTGCCAACGTATCCAAAGCAGGATGTCTGGTCCAGTCGAATATGCCATTATCAATTACCAGTCCACCAACTGATGTCGCTCCCCCCGAAATGTACTTTGTACTTGAGATAACTTCAATTGCAACCCCTGCCTCTTTTGATCTGAACAGATAAGGAGTCGCAAGTGTGTTATCCAGAACAACTGGAATACCCTGTTGTTCTGCATGCTTGCTGATAATGCTGATATCGGCAATCTCCATTTGTGGATTTGTGATAACCTCAAGGAATATCAGTCGAGTCCGGCTATCGATAGCTGCTATTACCGCCTCTGGGTCTGTCATTGCAGCGAATCGTGTTTCCAGCCCCCAGCGCCCCATCGTTTTAGCAAATAGTGACAGACTGTGACCAAATAAATATTTCGATGTAATAATATTGGAACCGGTTTCGGCCAGCGTCAAAATAACAGCTGTAATCGCAGCCATCCCCGAAGCCACAGCAACAACTCCTGTAGCATCAGTAAGGTATTGTATACGTTGTTCCAACTCCTCAACTGTTGGGTTGGAAATACGGGAATAAGAAGGTTCAGGACTTTTGCCAGTAAATACATGTTCAAGATCACCTGCATTATCTGATGCAAAAGCAACAGAATCGTACAGGGGACCTCTCAGGGCTCCTTTGGGATTCTGTTCCTTTCGAGGCCCATGTACTGCTATCGTTTCAAAACCCCTCACAGCTTTCCTCCACCCATGAAATAAAGAAAATCAATACTGTCATTATCCTTCACTAATGTAGAGGGGAAGTTTGCCTTGTCGATAAATAATCCGTTTACCTGTACTGAAACCATGGCGGGAGTTTCCACATTACAGGCACGTAACAGGTCTGCAATAGTCACTTCTTGTGCTTCAAAATTTTGTGGCTCGCCATTTACAATTATAACCATAGGACCTCCTGTAAAACTTTATCAACATAGTGAACAAAAGGGCGGAGTATTACTTTTTTGATAACAGCGGAATGCTCAAATAGCGTTCTCCGGTATCGGGAAAAAATGTTACCACAAGTTTATCCTGTAACTTTCTTGTATTAATGAATTTCTGAGTTCCGCATGCTGCAGCTCCCGATGAAATTCCTGCCAGGATACCCTCTTTTTGCATGAGCGTATGTGTCCACTGAAATGCTTCCTGGTCACTGACCGTAATAATTTCATCTATAATCTTCATGTCCAAAATTGAAGGAATAAAACCGGATCCGATACCCTGGATCATGTGTGGCCCACTTGAACCACCACTGAGCACATCTGAAGTTATTGGTTCTACCGCCACAATTGTAATCGAAGAATCATACTGTTTGAGGCGACGACCAACTCCGGTGATAGTACCACCAGTCCCCACGCCAGCAATGAATGCAGCGATTTTTCCATCTGTATCAGCAAGAATCTCCTCCGCTGTGGTTACCTCATGAGTCTGGGGATTGGCCGGATTATCAAACTGACCTAGAAAAAATGCTCCGGGTATCTCGTTTAACAGGCTTCGCGCCCTGGCGATTGATCCTTTCATTCCCAGGTGGGCTGGTGTTAATTCTACCCTCGCTCCGAATCTGATGAGTATTTCCTGGCGTTCAATGCTCATGCTCTCTGGCATCACGATCAATGATTTGTAACCACGTGCTGCTGAAATGAGAGAAAGGGCGATTCCGGTATTACCACTGGTTGCTTCGATTAGAGTGCCACCTGATTTCAGTTTACCCGATTGCTCAGCATCGATGATCATATTCAGTGCAGCCCGATCTTTTACAGAGCCCCCCGGATTACATTGCTCCAATTTCGCTACAACCGTATTTGTACCCGCATTAATGCTGGAATGCAAATGCACCAGTGGTGTATGACCAATTAACTCTGTAATATCTGCCGCTATATTCACATTAAATCCTTAGGTCGCATGTTCAAATACCCTATTTCATATGCAATCATCTAACATGCTAAATATAACTAAATTTACCAACATAGTCAACAAAGCTGTGGATCCTATCAGGTCCAATCATGCTAAGGAGTAACTCTGGGCAAAATCGGGGCTTATTAAAAAATTTTCACAAGTTCTGGAAAAAAATTTTCCATGCAAGTCGATTCTCAAACGGTATTGGTGCAGCAAGTTTATAATGATGCTGCACTACCAAACTTATTTGCCTGTCTAAACCAATCTCATGCATCGAACCGCAGTAATCGTGCGTTGATTGCCACAATTACTGTACTTAAGGACATGAGTGCTGCTCCGACTGCAGGTGAAAGCAGAATGCCCCAGGAGTATAGCATCCCGGCAGCAAGAGGAATGGCGATAGCATTATACCCGGTGGCCCACCATAAGTTTTGTACCATTTTTCGATAGGTAGCCTTTGCAAGTCCAACAACGGCAACAACGTCTTCAGGGTTACTTCTAACAAGGAGTATGTCCGCGGTTTCTGCAGCAACATCGGTTCCGGCTCCTATCGCTATACCAACATCTGCCTGCGCCAGGGCCGGAGCATCATTGATTCCATCACCGGTCATGGCGGTAATGAGCCCACGTGATTGGATTTCTTTGACTTTATTCACCTTTTCCTCTGGGAGTACTTCTGCAAAATACTCATCAAGGCCAATCTCCTTTGCTACCTCCTCTGCAACGGTGCGGTTATCACCAGTGATCATCATAGTGCTAATTCCCATCTCTTTAAGTCGGGTAATGGCATTTTTTGATTCAGGTCTGATTATATCCGACAGAACAATTGCACCCTCTACATTGCCATCGATCACCACAAAGGCTATCGATTTTCCACTCTCATTGAGTGGATTGGCTTTTTGAGAGTCATAATTGATTTTGTTTTCACGCAGATAGCCAGAACTGACTACCTTTACATCGTGCCCCTCGACGATTCCCTGCGCCCCTTTCCCGGTGATGGAGCTGAATTGTTTAACGGGCAGTGTGTCTTTAGACGATTCGACAATGCTTTTTGCTATGGGATGTTCCGAATTCGCTTCTACCGATGCGGCGTACCTGAGGATCTCCTCTTTTCCGAAGATGTTACCAATAGTAAGCACGTTATTGATGCCGAATTTGCCATATGTCAGAGTTCCGGTTTTATCAAAAAGGACAGCCTGAATATTCCGCGCAGATTCAAATGCCGACCGTTTTTTTATAAGCAATCCATGAGTGGAAGAAATGGCTGTAGACATGGCTAGAACAAGAGGTATCGCTAATCCCAGGGCATGTGGACATGCAATAACCATCACCGTTACCGATCGCTCCAGTGCGAATTCGAAATTCCGGTTGAGAATGAATGTCCAGATCACCAGTGTGAGTGAACCTCCAAGCAGAGCGATTCCTGTAAGCCAGACCGCAGCGCGATCTGCAAGATCCTGTGTATGTGAACGGGCCTGTTGCGCATCTCTGACAAGATTTATGACTTGTGATAAAAAAGAATCTGCTCCGGTCTTCTCGACCACCACGGTAATGGAACCCTCACCGTTAATGGAACCGCCTGTAACGGGTGCATCCTTTTTCTTGTGAACAGGGAGAGATTCACCCGTGATCATCGCTTCGTTTACAGATGAATCCCCACTGATAACTCGTCCGTCTGCCGGAATCTTCTCTCCTGGTTTGACCAGAACCATATCACCTGATTTTATCTCCTGCAGTGGAACATCTTCGGTTTTTCCCTCCCGTATTCGATGAGCCTGGGATGGGAGCAGTTTTACAAGTGATTCAACTGCTCGGGAGGCTCCTGCTATGGCTTTCATTTCGACCCAGTGGCCCAGAAGCATGATATCGATAAGAGTCGCAAGCTCCCAGAAAAAGGCTTCTCCTTCGATACCAAATACTACAGCACTGCTGTAGATATATGCAACCGAAATTGCCAGTCCGATGAGGGTCATCATTCCTGGTTCACGTTTTCTAATTTCAGAAAAGAGACCCAAAAGGAAGGGTTTACCACCATAAAAATAGACAAAAGATGATATTCCCCACAGAACGAACATGTCACCGGTGAATTGTAGCATATCACGTACTCCAAACACCTCCTGGATAAGCGGGGAAAGCGCAAGGACCGGTAAGGTTGCGATTAAGCACACCCAGAACCTGCGTTTAAAGTCCGCTACATCATGACCATAATGGCGTCCGTGGTGCTCCGTATTAATCGTATTACCTTCAGACATATCATGCCCGGCC
>OBJA01000878.1_pt1 | contig 23645 bp, 22 predicted proteins | sample 1519751 | NCBI WGS metagenome assembly OBJA01 (sample SAMEA3881238, study PRJEB22517) | soil metagenome | biome: lake sediment; feature: soda lake sediment; material: sediment, water from around vicinity | place: India | collected 2013-12-23 | depth 3 m
GTTTGCCGCTGCAGAAGAAAATGCAAAATGGCGTCACAGCTCCTACAAAAGGCTTGCAGCAATGGACTTTACAAAACCTGAAGCTGTTACCGTATAATTTCCGACAGAAACAACCTAAAGGTTGCAGAATATAGAAACAGCCGGTACATTTTTGTACCGGCTGTTTTTTTGTTGCACTCTTCGTGTTGACTTTATAAATGGGAGAAATCCCAAAAGCTTTAGAAATCGCTGCTGCCTTATCACTGCCAACCTCAATAAAACAATTTCATCCCAATGGCCCATGTTCCTGCTTCTGTCAGCATAACCGGATTGTACAAAAGCCTTCCCGTTCCGGTTCAGAACAAATGCACCTGCCCGTAAATGGAACCTGAATTCACAATACCTGCGACATGTTCAATTGAATTTAATATGGCCCATGTATGTCTTATATATGGATAAAGAATGGAATTAAAATAGTTTCCGAATGGTGTTACAACAGCAATTTTAATTACGGAAGCTTTTCCTTAAGTGTAGCAACCAATGGGCCTAATGCCGGTCATTCGAGCGTTGCATTCCAATTCTCAATTACCGGGTTGTTGCCTTTTCGTATCTGAACAGTTCCGGTAATGTTCCTGCCATCGATGCGCCCGCTGAATACATAACTGGTACCATTCGACGGATGTGTGGCCAAAAATGTTATTCTTTCGCCTGAAAGTACACTGTCGCTGGTTTTTAAAGCTGTATTCCCTGTTTTAGCTTCAATATCAATTTTCTGAAACTGTTGGCTTACAGTCATCGAAAAATTATTTCCATCGGTTTTCCACCTCCAGTTACCCTGGGCCCGGGCCGGAATAACCCAATAGAAAACATCGCTGTATCCTTCTTTTAAGTGCTCGTCGGGGGCCCAGTCGTCCATATCGAAATCGTGTGATACAAGCCGGGTTCCCGGTCGAAGCTTTTCAAGAAGATGCGGACGAAGCTTCAGGTTTACCGAATTCAGCAGATACATTGTTACAACGCTGGCCCTGCTGAAATCGGTAGTAAATATATTATCTTCAATAAACAGAACCTTATCTTCCACACCAGCCTTCACCGCGTTTTCGCGGGCTTCTTTAATGCGCTGGGGGTTTAAATCGATGCCGTGTCCCACAGCTCCGCGTTTTGCAGCGGCAATAACAATACGCCCGTCACCTGAACCAAGGTCGATTACATAATCGCCGGGGCCTGCGTTCACTACATCGAGCATTAATTCTACCACCCCTTCGGAAGTGGGAACATAAGGAACATCCAAATTCTGGCCGTTTAATTCAACCAACGGGAAAAACAGTACTATCAGGCAGCATGCCAGAATGTGTTTCCATCTCATTTCCACATACTTCGACTTTGAATCAGAAAGAACAGAAGGGGTTTCACCAAAATCAGCAATTTTTTTCATAATATAAATTTTAGGTATTATTGTACTTATCTCAAATTTACAACTTTCTTATGAACTTTTGCTACAGCTTCCCCCAGTTGTCAATCCAGGGCAAAGTTATCGGCCCTTATACAGGCCACATCCAGTAACAATTGCACAGACATACATCAACATGGCAACTGTTAATCGATTAAGGTGATTTTAAGAGCCCGGCACGGCAATTCCAGCATTTGGTCGCCCTACTATTGGGATCTTATTCTGAGCCACTTGTGAGACTCGAACTCACGACCTGCTCATTACGAATGAGCTGCTCTGCCAGCTGAGCTAAAGTGGCCTTTATTTGCAGCAATTTTCCACATGCCCCTATTAAGCTTTGTGATTAAAATGATTGCACAATTACTTACAATCAATTTGCTGCCTTTTTAATCTCATCCCATGTTTTATTAAAAAAAAATAATTTAGCTTTAAAGATATCAATATGTTGTTTATGCGGCAATGTACTCCATCAAATTCTCAGGGATTTTTTTACATTTGCGCCAAATTTAATAAAAATGAGATGACACAAATTACAAAAGCAATTATTCATACACTTAAGGGTGATATGAAAGTTGAATTTTATGATGCAGATGCACCGGGAACAGTGGCCAATTTTGTAAAACTCTCGAAGCAAGGCTATTATGACGGACTTACTTTTCACCGGGTAATTCCCAACTTTGTTATTCAGGGTGGGTGCCCCGATGGCACCGGCGCCGGTGGACCCGGATATTCAATTCCATGCGAAACAGGTGGCAACAATCAATACCACGATCGCGGGGTATTATCAATGGCACATGCCGGCCGCAACACCGGTGGTTCACAGTTTTTCATCTGTCACAACCGTGAAAATACAAAGCACCTCGACGGGCATCACACCTGTTTTGGTAAAGTTGTAGAAGGGCAGCAGGTTATCGATGCCATCCGGGCCGGTGATATCATCGAAAAAATAGAAATTACCCAAGAATAGGACCTGCATTTCAGAAACGTCACTAACCTATCTGTAATATTATTCTGCAAATTTGGAGGAACAGGCAGTTCAGTACTGCATTAAACGGCTGCAAATGACAACAGAATATTTCTCATTCACCGAACTTAGCATTAAACCATCCGACATAGAAGAACTTATGGGATTTGAGCCGGGGAACTCCCCGGCTCCTTTTCCTGAGTTGATTGGTACCGGACTAGAAAGAGCGGCCCAACTGTGCCGGATAATTGGAGGGTATATACTCTTCGACAATTTTTCTGTTGATTCGCATACTGAATCATTTACAATTAATGACCAGGTTTTTTTTCCGGGCAAAACAATATTTGACAACCTGAAAAAAGCAACAAAGGCGGCAATCTTTCTATGCACAGCAGGGCCGGAAATTTCGGAACTTGCAAGTAAAATGGCAACGGAAGGCGAGGAACTGATGGCATATGTGCTGGATGTAACCGGGTCGGTGGCTGTGAATAAAATTGCAGGGTTGCTCCAGGAAAGGATCAAAGAGGAAGTGTCGCCTTCGGGATACGGGATAACCGATCCCTGTTCTCCCGGATACTGCTCGTGGAACTTAGCAGAACAGCAAAAACTGTTTACGCTTCTTCCCGAGGGTTTCTGCAACGTAACCCTGTCCAATTTATCAATTATGCATCCGGTCAAATCGTTAAGCGGGGTAACCGGAATTGGAACCAACTGCCAACATACTGGCATTCAATGCGGGTGGTGCAACGCCCGGAGCTGCATTTACGGAAAAACAAGGCATCATAAAAAAGCCAAAAAAAAGCTTTAATGTGTTGGAAATATCAAATGGATATCATTTATTTGCTACGACAATAATGATGTGATAAATAAACCATAGAGGCATTACAGACGTTTTCACTTGATGATAAATTACATTCAGAACAAAATAAAAAAATTTGATTATGGCACCTAACAAACCAAAAGTTATAAAGGATTACAACAAGCTCGATAAGGATTTACAGGAACAAATAAAACTTGTATACTCCGACGGGTTTGCCGATCACCTCATTCATTTTTTCGACAAAAACGGGATTAAGGTAACCGCTTTGCCTTTCGAAACTGAAGACAGGTATTACATGCTGCGGATGACCGAAAATGAAGCAATCCGTATTGTGGACGAGGATGAAGATTTCGACGAAGATGGATTCCTGAAGGATGAAGTAAAACAGGATTATGAGGACAAATATGCCGATCTCGATCATGTAGCCGACCAGATATCGTTTGATGAAGAGGAAGAATCGGACAATGACGACGATTAAAAAAAGGGGGTAAATCAAATCAGGAAAGAAATTTCCTGACTTTTAACGCAATATCGCCTCCTTCAGCTTTTCCTGCAAGTTCTACGGATGCCACCCCCATCACCCTGCCCATGTCTTTCATAGATGAAGCCCCTGACTTTTCAATGATTTCCATGACAGCGCGCTCGAGTTCTTCGTCCGACAATTTCTCAGGCAGGTACGATTCATACACTGACACCTGGGTCATCTCCTGCAGGTACAATTCCTCACGACCCTGTTCTTTATAAATGGCAGCGGAATCGGTTCCCTGCTTAGCCAGTTTTGCAATAACTTTCTGCGACTCCTGGTCGGTCAGTTCCGAACCGGCTCCTTTTGCAGCCCTGGCTTCAATCATAACTTTTTTTACATTCCGCAATGCCTCAAGCCTCTCCTTTTCGCGGGCCTTCATTGCCGATTTTATGTCTTCGCTTATCCGATCAAAAAGTAACATATCTGTTTTTATTTTCGTTTAATCAACCTGTCCGTGAAGATATGAATTTTTATCGGTCAGTTTATTTTCACTTGTGACCGAATAGTTCGAGAACTTCTTTTTGTATTTCGGGTCGTTCATCCGCAACTGCCTTCTTTTGTAAGCCGGGATATTTTCAAGTTCTTCAAGGTCTTCATCGGTGGCCGATGCAAAATCCATCTTTAAACTGTCCTTCGATTCTCTTTCCTTCAGTGTTTTTGGATACAATATTTCGAACTCCAGGTTATCATCCTTATTTTCATCGGAACTGTTAAACTCAAATGTTTTCTGATTGGAAGAAAGGGGTTCCCGTGCATGGAAGCTATTGCCAGTTTGATGATGAGGTTCCACATTAATATTTAAAGGCAACGATTCCTTTTCCATTGTTTTTTCGCCGGTAATTGAAGCGATTGTACTTTTGCCAAATCCGGTGGCAATCAGGGTTACTGAAATTTCATCTCCAAGGGATTCATCCCTTCCGTTACCCCAGATCAGATCGGCTTCGAAACCTGCTTTATTTTGCAGGTAATCGGTAATGGTACCCACTTCATCCATAGTTACCTCCTGGGTTCCGGAAGTAATATTCAGCAGAATATTTTTTGCTCCACGAATATCGCTATTGTTTAGCAACGGTGAATTAAGCGCCTTTTCAACAGCTTCAGCTGCACGATTTTTACCACCTGCCACTCCTGTTCCCATCAGTGCCAATCCACTTTTCCGCATTACAGTTTCCACATCGGCAAAATCAACATTGATATAACCCGGTACTGTAATGATTTCGGCTATTCCCTTGGCGGCAGTAGCCAATACGTTATCGGCCTTTGAAAAGGCTTCGGAGATTCCAAAGTCGCCATATGTTTCCCTGATCCGTTCGTTATTAATAACCAGGAGAGCGTCCACGTGATTTTCAAGGAGGGTAATTCCTTCAATTGCCTGCTTTATTCTTCTTTTTCCCTCGTTCCGAAAGGGGATAGTTACAATTCCGACCGTCAGGTAACCTTTTTCACTGCAGGCTTCAGCTATTACAGGAGCTCCCCCTGTACCGGTACCGCCACCCATTCCGGCAGTGATAAACACCATTTTAGTACCATTCGAAAGCACCTGGTTCACATCTTCGATGTTCTCAAGTGCTGCCTGCTTTCCCACCTCCGGTTTGTTTCCCGCTCCCCGGCCTTCGGTAAGTGAGGATCCCAACTGGACTTTGATTGGAACCGGGCTGTTCTCGAGTGCTTGTGAATCGGTATTGCAGATTACAAAGTCAACATCATGAATCCCCTGATTATACATGAAATTTAAAGCATTTCCACCACCTCCTCCAACTCCAATTACTTTTATAACTGCTCCTTTTTTCTCCCCTAAACCTAAATTTGCTGTATTTTCTGTCATTGTGCTGCCTTTTCAAGTTATCAAATCTAATCTTCCAATGGCTGGTCATTCTCTTCGAACAATCTGCCAAGCCCAAAGTTTTTATAAAACCAGTTATCGATTCCTCCTGATGAAACCGCTTGTTTTTTATCTTTTTCTTTTTTCTCTTTCCTCCTGCGGGAAAGTGAGTTTGTTTGTTTTAGTTCTTTATCATTTACCGGTTTGGAGGTTGTGAATCCTTTTTTACCTTTTTCAGAAAAAGTTTCCGCTGCCACAAAGGCTCCTTCAAATTCGAGTTCCGGAGATTCTTCGTCGGGCAAATAACCATACTTTTGCTCATACTGTCCGAGATTGTATTTTTCGGTTTCAGTACGGGGCTGAAGCAGCTGGTTTGGATTGATTTTAAAACCAGTAGCCAGGATAGTAACACTGACATTATCGCCAAGGCTTTCATCATAGCCGTTACCCCATATTATATCGGCTTCCTGGCCCGCCTTCTCCTGGAGCGTTTCAATTATCTTACCTATTTCACCGATTGTAATTTCATCTTTCCCCGAGATTATATTGAGCAAAATGTTTTTGGTACCACAGATATCGTTGCTGTCGAGCAATGGCGATTCCAGGGCTTCATTAACGGCCTTCATGGCACGGCCTTCGCCTGATGCCAGGCCGGTACCCATAATGAATACATTGCTGTTGTGCATCACTGTATGAACATCGGTAAAGTCAATGTTTACGTTGCCATGCAAAGTAATGATTTCGGCGACTCCCTTTACTGCTGTACATACAATATTATCGGCCATTTTAAAAGCCTGCCTTGCGGGCAAATCCCCAAATATGCTATGCAGTCGCTGATTACTGACAACCAGCATGCTATCAACATACTTGCCCAGTTTTTCAATACCTTTAAGCGCCTGGCCGAATCGTTTCTTTCCTTCAGCAGGAGAAGGGACCGTAACAACAGCAATTGTTAAAATATCAAGTTCACGGGCAAGGCTTGCAATTACCGGTGCGGCGCCTGTTCCGGTTCCACCCCCCATTCCAGCCGTTATGAAAAGCATTTTTGTGGATCCTATTAAAACCTTTTTCAGGTCTTCATAATTTTCACGTGCCGCATCTTCCCCCATTTGAGGCATATTTCCGGCACCTCGTCCTTCAGTGAGAGTCACTCCCAGCTGTATTTTTACAGGAACAGGACTGTTCTCCATTGCCTGGGCGTCGGTGTTGCATATTATAAAATCAACACCAGCAATGCCTTCCTCAAACATATGACTGACTGCATTACATCCACCTCCGCCAACTCCAATAACTTTAATTATTGAAGATGAAGCTTTTGGAAATTCAAAATTTACTAATTCGGCCATATTATAGTGATTATTTATTTTAATGCAACATCCTCATCGTCGTCAACATAATCGAGTACTCCCTGTACCACATTAATAAACCATGGAGAAAACCGGTTTTCCTTTTTCTTTTTAATCTTTTTGGGAACCTTTCTAGCTTCAGGTTCAGCATTTTCGAGCGCTAATTTCAGCAGGCCAAGAGCAGTAAGAATTTCAGTTGGTTGATAATCTTTGGGCAGATTCACCGGTTTGAACACCGGATGAGCCAGGCGTGTATCCATTCCGGTCCTGAATTTTACAAGCGACACCAGGTTGTTTAATCCCGCTGTACCACCTGTAAGGACAATTCCAAGTCCCAATTGATCGCTTATCCCTGATTGTTCAATCTGGACATTAACGCTGTCAACAATCTCTTCCATTCGGGCCTGAATTATAAAAGCAAGGCTTTTAAACGATATCTCTTTTGGCTCCCAGCCGTTATGCCCCGGAATAGTAACTACTTTTCGTTCATCGGTAAAATCACCCAGCGCCTGGCCATACTGGATTTTCAGCTGTTCGGCCCACTTAAGCAGAATGGAGCATCCTTCCTTGATATCACGCGTAACCACATCACCACCAAATGGGATGACTGCTGTATGAATCATGGCACCCTCGTGGTAAACCGCAAGTTTGGTGGTTCCTGCACCTATATCAACCAAAATGGCTCCCATTTCCTTTTCTTCACCGGTTAAAGCAGCTTCTCCGGTAGCCAGCGGAGCCAGCGTTATTTCACCTAGTTCTAATCCCGCTTTTTCAATTACCCTTCGGAAGTTTGTGAGAAACACTTCGGGAACAGTGATTATTTTATAAACGGCTTCAATGCTGCGTCCGGTAATTCCCACGGGGGAAAGATCGGCTATTTCATTATCGATAATGTATGACTGAGGAATAATGTGAAGGATTTTAAACCCGGCTTCAAGCTGCACATTCTGAGCTTCCTTCAATAAGTTATCCACATCGGCCTTTGTCACCATTCCTTCTCCTAAAGTCAGACGTGCTGAGGTATATTCAAATTCCCGCATTGGTTGTGCAGCAAAGGCAATGCTCACTTTGGTAATCTCCTCATCCAATTGTTTTTCAAGCTCCCCTGTCAACTGCTTTACAGAGGCTGCAGCCTCATCAATATTCTGAACCATTCCCCGCCTGATCCCCCGGGAAGGAACCCTGGCCATACCCAGAATTTGAATTTTGTTTTCTTCGTTTATAAGGCCGGCAAGAGCTGTCATTTGCGCAGTTCCAATATCAATGACTACTGAAAAGTTAGTTTTTGACGCCATGGTTATCGTTTTTTTGCTATTATCTGATTCTTATATTTTAAACTGATCTTATTGTACTTATCCCAATTGTTCCTAGCCATAATCTGCTGGTAGAAAGCTTTTAAATTGCGCAATTTCTCAGGATAACCCTGAATTGATCCCATTTCGATAATCTGATCCCCAACAAGGGGAGTAAGGACAATACCTCCATCATTTTCCACATGAATCTGTTCGATTTGAGCTCTCCAGAAAGGATTGCTGTTTAAATACATTACAAATGGCAGCAATTCACTGCGGGCATATTCTTCGGAAAAATCGCCGGTAACGACCAACACATTAGCAGTATAATTTGATGAGAACGGGATTTTTTCACCTGTCTTGTCCAAATAGTATCTTGCGTTAACCGACATAATCCGAACAACAGGTTCCCTGTGTTTTATTCTCACTCCCAAAATACCACGATAAGAGGAACTATCGGTTGAAATTATCTTATATACCTCTGCTTTATCAATAGCAGGATGCTTTTCTATATCCTTTTCTATTATATCGGCATTTATTTCCCTTAGCTCTTTACCCATAAGTTGTTTATCGGCATTATGAATCAATCGGACAATCTCTTCCTTTTTCACCTGTATCAGCTCATTTTTTAAAAAACTCACCTGGACATCACTGCAGGTAATGGAATTGGCTTCATTGACAGCAAAGGATAGAGTTACAGCCACAATACCAATCAGCAAAAGGTAACCAGCCAATATGAATATTTTACGTACCATCAATCTTTTTCTTTCAATGCTTCAATAATTTCAAAGGCAATTCCATCAATATCGCCGGCGCCCATTGTAAGCACCACTTCAGTTTTCTTTTCTTTTAATAAGCCGGCAACATCTCGCTTTTCAATTAAATACTTATTTTCAGACTTCATTTTATCAAAAATAAGTTTCGAAGAAACCCCGGCCATGGGTTCTTCCCGGGCAGGATACAGAGGGACAAGCACAGCCTCATCCAACATGTCGAGACTGGCAGCGAATTCTTCGGCAAAATCCCGTGTCCTTGAATATAGATGCGGCTGAAATATTCCAGTAAGTTTTTTGTTCGGGAAAAGGGCCTTTACCGAACTAATTACGGCCTCCAGCTCAGCTGGATGATGCGCGTAATCATCGATATACACCTGTGAGCCACTTCTGAACCTTACATCGAATCTTCTTAATACACCCTTGTAATTTTCAAGTCCGGCTTTAATATTATCAGCAGATGCACCGGCTAAAAATGCCAGTGCTGAAGCTCCAACTGCATTTTCAACATTTATCAGGCCGGGGTAATTTAATCTGCAATTCGAAATGGTTCCCCCAGGTGTTTTTAAGTCGAAGGTATAATAACCACCTTCACTTTGCAACTGAAGGTTCACCGTATGAAAATCGGCAGAATCTTTCAATGCATATGTATACAGCGTTGCGTTTGTCTTTTTGGTATCAATTGATACACCCTTTTTCAATACCAGCTTTCCACCGGGTTTTATTTGTGAAATGAACTTTTCAAACGATTCTTCAATTTTAGCCTTATCCCCATAGATATCAAGATGGTCGGCATCGATTGAAGTAACAAGGGCAATTTGAGGTTGCAGATGCAAAAAAGAACGGTCGTATTCATCTGCTTCAGCAACAAGCCATTGCGGATCTTCTGCTGGCAGCATCAAATTACTCCCGATATTTTTGGATATACCACCCAAAAAGGCTCCGCAGTTCATTTGTGTTTGTTGGAGGATTATGGCTGTCATTGTACTGACGGTGGTTTTTCCATGGGTACCGGCAACAGCAATACAGTTTTTTTCGTTGCAAATCATACCCAGTACTTTTGCCCGCTTGAGCAATCCAATTGTTTTCTCACGAAACCAGCTGAGTTCCTTATGCTCATAAGGCAATGCAGGAGTAAATACTGCCAGGGTTTCGGCCGGGTTCCACCTTGATGGTATATTCCTTATATCATCGTCGTAATGCACATCAATCCCTTCCGACTGTAAGGAATCGGTTAAGGTGGTACGTGTACGGTCGTACCCTGCCACGTTTCTACCCTGACTCTTAAAATAGCGGGCGAGTGCACTCATCCCTATTCCTCCGATGCCGAGGAAAAATACATTCTTAATATTTTGAAGGTTGTTCATTTTTGAATCAATTTTTCTATCTCATCAACAATATGTTGCGTTGCCTGGGGTTTTGCAAGCGATTTTATGTTTTCTGAAAGTCTTACACATTCTTCAGGTGAATGGATCAGCCGAAGAACTTCATCCATTAATTTATCGTTGATATCCCTGTCGGTTATCATTATGGCAGCACCTTTCTCTGTTAGCGCCCGGGCATTTTTGGTTTGATGATCCTCTGCCACATTGGGAGAAGGCACCAAAATAACAGGTTTTGCAATCAGGCACAATTCAGATATAGTTCCTGCTCCTGCTCTTGAAACTATAATGTCGGCAGCCGCATAAGCAAGATCCATACGTGTGAGAAATTCATGGATATAAAGATTTGAAGGAACATTGCCCTGAAACTTATCAATAATCGGTTTATAATAAATTGATCCTGTTTGCCAGATAACCTGAACATCAGCATTGGCAATAGCTTCCACATTCTGCATTACTGCCTGGTTAATGGATCTTGCACCCAAACTGCCACCAATAATAAGGACTACCTTATCCCGATTTTTTAACCGGTAAAAGTCATACGCTTCGTTTTTATTATCACTTTGTGTTACCAGATTTTCCCTTACCGGGTTTCCTGTATAAATAAGTTTATCTGCCGGAAAATATCGCTCCATATTATCATAGGCAACGCAAATTTTTTTGGCCCTTTTCCCCAACAACTTATTAGTGATTCCTGCATAGGAATTCTGTTCCTGTATCAGGGTTGCAATACCGTTTCGTGCTGCAGCCCTAAGTAAGGGGCCACTGGCAAAACCTCCCACACCCACGGCTATTTGTGGTTTAAAATCAAGTATTATACTTTTTGCCAGACGGTTACTTTTTAACAAACCTACAACAAAGGTTAACATTTTCATACCTGGTTTACGAGGAAAGCCGGTAACAGGAAGACCAATAATTTTGAACCCTGCGGCCGGGACCTTTTCCATTTCCATACGGTTCATAGCCCCCACAAATAAGATATCAGCATCTGGAAACCGATTCTTTATTTCATTTGCTATGGCCAATGCAGGAAAAATATGTCCTCCAGTACCACCACCGCTTATTATTACTCGTTTAATGGGCATCATCTATTTATTAATTTCATAATCCTCATCAGGAACATTTACCTGAACTGGAGGTTTTTGAATTTCCCTGTTTATTTGATTCTGATAACTCACACTTAATACACAACCAAAGGCAATGGAAGTAAAAAGTAATGATGTACCTCCAAGACTTACCCATGGCAATGGCTGACCTGTTACAGGCAGCACCCCTGTTGAAACACCAATATTAATCATAGCCTGAAAAACCAGCACCATTGTAAGGCCGGTAACCAAAAAAGCAGGAAATGTGCGGGTAGCCCGGCGCACAATTACTACACCCCGGAAGAAGAAGATCAGATAGAGCATCATCACAGCTATCCCGGCAACAAGTCCATATTCTTCCACTATAATTGCAAAAATGAAATCGTTGTAGGCAGCAGCCATGTAGTTACTCACATCGGAGCGACCTGGCCCTTTTCCCAATATCCCTCCTTCGTATATTGCAAGTTTGGCATAATCGGCCTGTGTAATTCCTTTTTCCGAGTTGGGGTCTCCATATATAAACCGGTCGATTCTTCCTTTTACGGTGTGTACTCGGGTGGGTGATGCCGGTATATATTTGGCCATTACATAGGTTGAGGCTACCATTCCGGCTCCCAAAGCAACAACCAAAAACAGGTATTTAAATGGTATGCGGCCAACAAACAACATTGTAAAGATTGTGACAAACAATAGGGCCGCAGTAGAAAAATTTGTAATAAATATTAACCCACATACAACCACCGTATGTCCGATAATAATATAAAATGCTTTTTTGAGTTCGTCCTTTGATTGCTGGTTTTTTCCCAGCACTTTGGCAGTGAACATTATTAAAGAAATCTTTGCCATTTCAGCCGGCTGAAAAGAGATGAATCCCAGGTTTAAGGTACGGCCGGTGCCATCGGCCATGCCTGTAAATTTCATTGCAACAGCAACAATAAGTAAGCCTATGCTGAGATAAATCAAAAGATTTGACAATATAGCATATATTTTCACCGACAAGAAATTAACCATTACAAGCATAACAGCCACACCTGCCCCTAAAAAAAATACCTGGCGAACCAGAAAATACAATGTATTCCCTGAAGCCTGACGATAGGCTAAAGCACCCGTTGAGCTGTACACAATCAGCAGCGAAAGCAGTGAAAGCAACAGCAACACAATCCATATCACACGGTCACCTCTGAATATTTTAGCCTGAAATGTATTCATTACAGATTCCTTACCTGTTCTTTAAATTGTTTTCCCCTGTCTTCGTAATTATCAAATAAATCGAAACTGGCACATGCCGGTGAAAGCAATACAGTATCCCCGTTGCGTGAAAGGTAATAGGCAGCCTTCACTGCTTCTTCCATACTGGAAGCATCAACGATGTTTTTTAAAACATCATCAAATGCGGCATGAATCTTTGAATTATCCTTTCCCAGGCATACAATTGCCTTTACTTTCTCCCTGACCAGCGGAATGAGCATTGAATAATCGTTTCCTTTATCAATGCCACCGGCAATCCAGACTATCTCCTTAGGCATACTCTCCAGGGCATACCATGTGGAATTTACGTTTGTTGCTTTCGAATCGTTAATGAATTCAATTCCATGAACCTTCAGAAACTTTTCCAACCTGTGTTCCACACCTTTAAAATCGGACAGGCTCTCCCGCAGTTTTTCGTTTTTTATCTCAAATACCTGGCTGGCGATACCCGCAGCCATTGAATTATAAAAATTGTGCTTCCCTTGCAACGAAATATCCAGAATCGACATGCTGAATTGGTTTTTGTTATAATTAATAATCATCTCTTGGTTTAATATCCCTGCTCCTTGTTCATCCGGTTCGCGTAAACTAAATGGATAGCAAACGGATGATATATTTCTTTTAATAAGTTCCCTTTGAATAATTTCATCGTCCTCGCAGTAAATAAAGACGTCGTCTTCGGTCTGGTTCTGAATGATCCGGAATTTGGAATCGATGTAATTTTGCATATTGTAGCCGTACCGATCGAGATGGTCGGCTGTAATATTAAGCAGAATTGCCACATCGGCCTTAAATTCGAACATGCCGTCGAGTTGAAAGCTGCTCAGTTCAATAACGTAAATATCGCAGTCTTTCTCAGCAACCTGACGGGCAAAACTGTTACCAATGTTTCCTGCAAGCCCAACGTTCAGTCCGGCCTTTTTAAGAATGTGATAGGTTAGTAGTGTTGTGGTGGTTTTACCATTACTTCCTGTAATACAGATTGTCCGGGCATTTGTATATCTTCCTGCGAATTCAATTTCCGAAATCACCGGTATCCCTTTTTCTTTCAGTTTAAGAACGATTGCAGCAGTATCGGGAATGCCGGGGCTTTTAATTACCAGACCGGCTTGAAATATCCTGTCGTCGGTATGCTTTCCCTCCTCATAATCAATGCCATTGACAGCAAGCTCCTCTTTATATTTTTGCTTAACGTTTCCCACATCAGAAACAAAAACATCGAACCCCTGTTTTTTTGCCAGTATTGCAGAACCAACACCGCTTTCTCCTGCCCCCAATATGACAATTTTCTCTTTCATTTATCTGATCTTTAAGGTAACTATTGTTAGTATTGCCAGCATAATGCCAACAATCCAGAAGCGTGCAACAATTTTTGATTCATGAATGCCTTTCATCTGGTAATGATGATGGATGGGGCTCATTAAAAACACCCTGCGCCCCTCGCCATACTTGCTTTTCGTGTATTTAAAATAAGCCACCTGGATAACCACCGACAGATTTTCAATCAGAAAAATACCGCACAAAAGAGGTATTAAAATTTCTTTACGGATAATAACTGAGAAGACAGCCAGGATTCCCCCCAATGCCAGGCTACCTGTATCGCCCATAAATACCTGTGCAGGGAATGAATTGTACCACAGAAACCCAACTGTGGCCCCTATAAAAGCAGCCATAAAAACAGTAAGCTCACCGGCATTTGGTATGTACATAATATTCAGGTAATCGGAGTAAATGACATTCCCGCTCACATAGGCAAGCACCCCCAGGGTAGCCCCGCTGATAGCCGATGTGCCGGTAGCCAGGCCATCCAATCCGTCGGTAAGGTTGGCCGCATTCGAAACAGCAGTTATAATAAGAATGATAGCAAAGGCATATACCAGCCATTTAAGCCACGAAGCGGCATTACCGGCAAAAGCCACCAACCATTCATAATCGAATTCATTTTTTTTGACAAACGGGATTGTTGTTTTTGTTGATTTCACATCCTCTGTTACATATTGCATGCGCTGCCTGCCGGTTTCCGGGTCCACAACAATTTCCCGCAGGTCGGCCCCTCCCGGACTTTGTACCTGCTGGCGGACCATTACATCGTCGCTAAGAAACAAGGTCGCTGCCACGAATAACCCTAAGGTTACCTGTCCAAGAATTTTGAACCTTCCGGCAAGCCCTTTTTTGTTCTTCATAAATACTTTAATGTAATCATCGATAAACCCGATGATTCCCAGAAAAACAGTGGTAATAAGCATCAGCAGTATGTAGATGTTGTCAAGCCGGGCAAACAGCAATACCGGTACAACAATTGCCAGCAAAATAATCAAACCACCCATGGTGGGAGTACCTTTTTTTTCAACCTGCCCTTCAAGGCCCAAATCACGGACCACCTCCCCGATTTGTTTCTTCTGCAGGTATTTAATCATTCGTTTTCCAAACGCTGTGGCGATAATAAGTGAAAGAATGACAGCCCCACCCGAACGGAATGAAATATACTGCAACATTCCCACGCCGGGAATATCTGATTCAGCCAACCAATCGTACAAAAGATAAATCATAACGTACTGTCAATTATTCTTCCGTTCCAAAACATTTCTTTACTTCTTCCACATCATCGAAATGATGTTTAACCCCGTTTACCTCCTGGTAGTTTTCATGACCTTTGCCGGCAATAAGGATAATATCGCCCGGCCTGGCAATCATTACAGCTGTTTTTATGGCCTCCCGCCGGTTTTCGATTGAGACCACTTTATGCTGGTATTTTTTCTCCACTCCAGCTTCCATTTCACGGATGATCAGAGCGGGTTGTTCGGTTCTCGGATTATCTGAAGTGAGAATTACCTTATCGCTTCCCATAACAGCCTCTTTGGCCATTTCAGGTCGTTTTGTCCGGTCGCGGTCGCCACCTGCTCCTACAACTGTGATTACCTGTTCGGCGCCTGTTCGTATCTCTGCTATTGCATTCAAAACATTTTGCAACGCATCGGGGGTATGGGCATAATCTACAATAGCCAGTTTTCCATCGAGGCTTCTTATTGTTTCAAAACGACCCTTCACCGGGCTAAGATTGCTGATACCCGCATATACCTCCTGCGGATCCTGCTCCAGGTTCACTGCAGCAGCAAAAACGGCCAACAGGTTGTAGGCATTGAATTTACCGACAAACCTTGTCCATACCTCCTGTCCGTTAAGGTTGAGCAGCATACCGTCGAAATGCGATTCAAGTACCTTGCAATTGTAATCGGCCACAGCACGCCCCGAATAGGTCAATACCCGGGCTTTTGTATTCTGCACCATGATGCGTCCGTTTTTGTCATCCGCATTTGTCAGGGCAAATGCCCCGGCAGGCAGGTCATCAAAAAAGCGTTGTTTTGCCTTTATGTATTCTGAAAATGTTTTATGATAATCGAGATGGTCGTGTGTAATGTTCGTAAAAATACCGCCCGAAAACATAATACCTGCTATCCGGTGCTGGTGGATGGCATGCGAACTTACCTCCATGAAACAATACCCGCATCCTTCTTCAACCATTCTTGCCATTAACTGCTGAATTTTTACAGGGTCAGGAGTAGTAAACGAAGCGGTTTCTTCGGTGTCGTTCACCCGGTAGGCAATTGTAGAAATCAAGCCAACGTTGTACCCCAACTGCCTGAACAACCTGAATAGCAAAGTGGCAATACTTGTTTTTCCATTTGTTCCGGTAATGCCCACCACCTTCATCTTCTCGGAAGGAAATCCATAAAACCCGGCAGCCAAAAGTCCCGTTACCTGAAATGTATCGGCCACTTTCACATACACAGCAGTGTCATTCAATGAATCGGGAAATTGCTCGCAAAAAACAGCAACTGCGCCATTTTTTACTGCTGCATCGATGAACCGGTGGCCATCGGCATGCAAACCCCGCTGAGCAATAAAAGCCGTTCCGGCCGATACCTTTCTGGAATCAAACTCCAGTGCTGTTATTTCCGGATTTCCATCTCCTTTTAAATCGGCATGTGCAATATATTTTATAAGTTCTTTAAGTTTCATTCTATCCCAGTGTTAAATAAATAACTCCTCCTGCGGGCAGGGCTGTGTTTGCCTTGAGCGATTGTTCCAGCACCTTCCCCACCCCATTAATATTTACCTTTAATCCGGCTTTTTCAAGCAAAAAGACAGCATCCCTGGCACCCATTCCCAATACATCGGGCACCCTTCCCTCGAGGGTTTCAACTTCATTTACAACAAGCTTATCGTTATCGTGGGTTACAGATACAATTTGCGAAGAGGGTTCGGCTTCAAAGTTTAATATATTCAAATCCCTGGCCACCTGTATAATGCTTTCCGGCGTGCTTTTCTTAATTTTTGGATGCACCAGTTTTTCAGGCACCTGGGGTTCATCAGTCACTTCCTCAAAAAGATTTTTGGCAGCAAACACCCGTTCAGCAATTTCCTTAAATACAGGGCCTGCCACAGAGCCACCGTAATAAGCTCCACCTCTGGGATTATTAATAGTTACAATCAGAGAGTATCTTGGGTTGTCGGCAGGAAAATAGCCGGCAAAAGAAGCCAGGTACATTCCTTGCTGGTAACCTCCCTGTCCGGTAGCCACCTGGGCCGTACCGGTTTTCCCCGCGATTTTGAACCAGGGGTTCTGCAACGACCGCCCTGTACCGGTTTCGCATACGCGCTCCAGCATCTTTTGTGCTTTCCCCAGGGTTTCCTTCCTTACAATCATCGGGTTCAGTACTTCGGTCCTGAATTGCTTCAATAAAATTCCATTGTCCCTTATTTCATTCACTAGCCTTGGTTTCACCATACGCCCGTTATTGGCAACGGCATTGTAAAAGGTCAGCACCTGTAAAGGGGTCATTTTAGATTCATATCCATACGACATCCATGCAAGGGTAGTGCCCCACCAGTCGGAATCGCCGGGGTATTTAAACAAAGGTTTTCCCTCGCCTTTCAATTCTATCCCAAGGGGTTTATTGACACCAAAACCGTAAACCCGGTCAACAAATGCCCGGGGATTTTTTTCATAAGCCTCGGTAATTATTTTAGCCACCCCCACATTCGATGATTTCTCGAATATCTCGTTAACGGTCATTGGCCCATGTCCTCCGTACTGGTAATCGCTGTCGTAAATTGTGCGTCCTTTGTATTTCCATACCCCGCTCCCGGTATCGTAAACATCGGCGGTATCGACAAGCCCGTCCTCCATTGCCGCCATCAGCGAAATGAGTTTAAAAGTAGAACCCGGTTCATAGCAGCCGGCATGGCCGAGGGCATAGTTGTAATTTTCGGTGTAAATGTCTTTTTCGCGTCCCAGGTTGGCAATTGCTTTTATTTCGCCTGTCTCCACCTCCATAAGGATGGCTGTCCCCCAGTCGGCATTGTTTTTCACGAGGTTCCGGTAAAGGGTACTCTCAGTAATGTCCTGTAACTTCACATTGATTGTAGTAATTACATCCATCCCATCCTGGGGTTCGATCTCGGTGCGCAGCACCCATCGTCCCGAAAGGTTTTCCCGGTAACTCACTCCCTCTTTTCCCTTCAGGTATTGCTCATAGGCTCCTTCAAGGCCCGTATAGCCAATGTTTCCGTGCACACCCCCGTAAGCCCCTTTATTTAAGTCGCCGATTGTACGAAGCGCCAGTGAGCCCAAAGGGGTAACCCGCTGGTTTTCCTGTTCAACAATCAGGCCTCCTCCAAACCTGCCCCTTCGAAGAATCGGAAATTTTTTTATCTGCTGAAGCTCCTGGTAGTCAACTTTGCGTGGGGTTAGCATAAACCCCCTGTTCCCGCTTTTATATGCAGCATCCAGCTTTTGCTTGTGCCAGGCCCTGGTTCCGTTCTTAAAAAAGGAAGCCAGGTAAAAAGCCAGCGAATCGCTTTCATTGGCATAAACCCTTTTTACACCTTCTGCAGCCAAATCAATCCGGACATAATATCCCGGCACCGAAGTAGCAAGCACACTGCCATCGTCGGCACAGATGTTTCCCCTGTTTGGCGAGATGCTTATTGTATTTTCTTTCAGATTTTTGGCAATTTGTTCCCACCGGACATTCTTTATCTGCTGTACGGATACCATATTAGCAATTGCCACTACTGAAAACAGCAACAGCAAGAAATAAATAACGGCAATACGGGTTTCTATTGACTTTCTGATCTCCACTTACGTTTGTTTTTAGGCACAACAATTTTTTGGGCCGGCTTCACGGGTTCTTCCAATCCAAGTCCGGCAAGCCTTACTTTTTCAACTACCTCTGACGGACGGCTGGCATCCATTAACCGTGCAGATAAGGTGATCGATTCAGAACGCAATTCATTGATGCTTTCCTGAACCTGTTCGATTTGCCTGATTGTTCTTTCCGCAAGATTCCGGTTTGTAATCAAAACAAATGCAAAAAACACAAGCAGCGACAAAAAAGGCAGCTGCCTTGTAAACCGCTCGTCGGTAAGAATGGTTCCTCCCAGGAACGATTTTACTACCGGTTTCTTTTTGCCTGTATTTTTGTTATCTGTCATCTCTATTTTTTTTCTGCAATTCGCAACTTTGCACTCCTTGAACGTACATTGGCTTTTAATTCATCGGCCCCGGGGGTAATTACCTTGCGGTTAACCAACCGGAACGGGCCCTTTACATTGCCAAAAAAATCTTTCTCCAAAATCCCATCGAAATTTCCTGTTTTCATGAAATTTTTGCATAACCTGTCCTCCAGACTGTGGTAAGTTATAACAGCCAGTCGTCCTCCCGGCTTAAGCACATCGAGGGCAGCCGCCAAAAACTCCTTAAGGGTCTCCAATTCATCGTTCACCTCAAGGCGCAAAGCCTGAAAAACCTGGGCCAGGTATTTGTTTTCACTTCCTCCGGGGGCACAGCGCATCGCAATTTCTTTTAACTGTTCGGTGGTATCAACCGGAACCAAGTTCCTTTCCTTAATGATTTCGTTTACCAGCCGGCCTGCATTTTTAATCTCCCCATACATCCTGAAAATAAACAGCAGCTTTTCTTCGCTGTAGTTATTAATAACATGGGATGCCTCAACCGAAGCATTCCTGTTCATACGCATATCCAGCTTGCCTTCATAACGAAACGAAAATCCGCGGGCTGCCACATCAAAATCGTGTGACGAAACGCCCAGATCGGCAAAAACAGCATCCACCTGATTAACGCTGTAATGGCGGAGAAAATTTTTGAGGTACCTGAAATTGTGCCTTATAAAAAAAAGCCGGTCATCGTTTATTACATTTGCAGCAGCATCTTCATCCTGATCAAAGGCAAATAATTTACCATCTCCAATTTCATCAAGGATCAGCCGGGAATGGCCTCCGCCTCCATAGGTGGCATCAACCACCAGAGCCCCGGGAAAAAGATTCAGGCCCTGAATACTTTCCGCTGGCATCACCGGTATGTGGTACGGGTTCGACATTTAATCGGCTGCTTTAGATCTTTTCTTTTCCTTAAACCGCTGTAAAAAAGTTGACTTGTCCATCTGCTGGCTCTCGTAAACCTCCATATCCCAGAGACGGATTGATTTACCCATGCCAATCAACCGGACATTCTTCTTTAACTTTCCGTAATCAAGAGACTCGGCAGGAATGTTAATGCGCCCATTGGCCGCCATTTCCACCTTTTTGAAGTTCTCGTAAAAAAATTGCAGGAATGCATCATCTTCTTCATCAAAGGGATCGAGGGTCGCCTTGAATGCCTCAACCCGGTGGTTCCAAAATGCTTCAGGATAGATATCCAGGCAATTTTTAAACAGATTTCGCTCAATGACCAAAGGCTCCGATGACAATTCTCCCATCTCCTTCTTGAAGGCCGAGGGAAGCACAATTCTTCCCTTATCATCGATGGTTGCATTGTATGTTCCTGCGAATTCTGTCATTTAAGTAAAATAAGGCTATTTATTAACTGTAAAAGTACAAAATTATTCCATATTCTTCCACTTTATTCCACTTTATTCCACCAGTAAATTTCATACCTGTTGTTAAAAAAATGTTGATAGTGTGTTAAAAACCTTTACTCCCCGCAGACGCCTTCCGGATACCACTCACATTTTCAGTCGGATAACAATTCACAGGGGGTTTCCAACAGCCGGTTAATAACTTGAATTGACAGGGTTACAAAGAAATTAATATTGGCAGAAACAACAAAAAAAACAGCTTTTTTACTTCTATAAAAATGGAGCGCCCGGGTGTGCATGATCATTCGACGGGACAGACCAAAGCCAGTGTTAATTCAGTTTTGATTCAATATTAATTCAACGTAAATTCAGTTATAATTGAATTTACATTGAATTAATATTGAGTTTATATTGAGTTTAAATTGAGTTTACACTGGAGAAGGTAGCCTCCGTCTATGATCGATCCCTTAAAAATGGCAAAAAAAAGCCCTGAACAAAACTTTTAAACTTGTACTAAATGATTGTTTCAATGTTATTATTTTTACTGCGATTTTTAGTTAATTGCAAAAAAAAACTACACGGTGGAAGAAGAAAAGACAGACTCATTCAAGCCCATTAACATCAGGGAGGTGTTTGCTGCCAAAAATCCAAAACTGGCGCGCCTGATGCCCGGTTTTATTTATAGGTTCATCCATTCGGTTATGGAAATCGATTTTATAAACAACCTGCTTGAGCGGCATGGGCACCTTTTGGGAAGTGCCTTTATCGACAAAGTTGTGGAGGAATTTAATGTAACCATTCATATTCATGGAATGGAAAATGTACCCGACACCGGCCGTTTCATATTTGCAAGCAACCACCCCCTGGGAGGTTTCGACGGCATGCTGCTGCTGAAGGCAGTTGACGAGAAGCTTGGAAACCCGCGTTTTCTGACTAACGATGTTTTACTGAACATACCCCAATTAAGGCCCTTGTTTGTGCCTGTGAACAAACATGGTGGACACAGCCGTGAGGCTGCAAAGTTGTTGAGCGAAACCTACGGGTCGGGGGCACAGATCCTGATCTTCCCTTCGGGGCTGGCGTCCCGGAAAATCAAGGGAAAGATAACCGACCTGGAGTGGAAGAAACATTTCATAACAAAGGCTGTGGAGTATAAACGCGATGTGGTACCTGTTTTTGTTGCCGGCCACAATTCGGGCAGGTTCTACCTGACAGCCAATCTTCGTAAGTTCTTTCGCATAAAATGGAACCTGGAAATGTTTTTGTTGCCCGGGGAAACGGTAAGGCACCGCGATACCGATGTTCATATTTATTTTGGCAAACCCATCCCCCACACCACCTTCGACAGCACCAAGACACATCAGCAGTGGGCCCAGTGGGTAAAAGAAAAATCGTACAGCCTGGCTGCCGGGAATACATATACAAATTAATAAACCGTGCAGAAGCATTGTAAATCAATTTTATTAATTTTGCGCACCGTTTTGATGTAAAAAATTACTTAATGAAAGAAATTTTAGCACCGCTTCCAAAGGAGCAGATTATTGCCGAATTAACACCCGACAAACTGCTGCGAAAGACAAACAAGGGAGGGAATGAAATATACGTGATCACTCATATGGATTCACCGGCCGTTATGCATGAAATTGGCCGTTTGCGGGAGATTACATTCAGGGATGCAGGGGGCGGAACCGGGAAAGCTACCGACATCGACAATTACGATGTATCGCAGGTTCCCTATAAACAACTGATTGTTTGGGACCCAGAGGCGAAGGAAATACTTGGGGGTTACCGTTACATTCTCTGTTCTGAAGCTCCGGTTGATGAAAATGGGGAGGTTCAGATGGCTACATCCAAACTTTTTCACCTCTCAGATCAATTCATAAAGGAATACCTTCCGCATACCCTTGAATTGGGCCGCTCCTTTGTTCAGCCTACTTATCAGTCGAGCAAAGCAGGGGCAAAGGCTTTATTTGCACTCGATAATTTATGGGATGGATTGGGGGCATTAACGGTTGATCACCCTGAGATTAAATACTTCTTTGGGAAAGTAACAATGTATTCCCATTTTCACAACCAGGCACGCAACCTGATCCAGTATTTTTTCACGAAATATTTCCGCGACAAAAGCAACCTGGTTTATCCGAAAAAACCGGTAGAATTCAACTACAACCCCGATGAAATGAAGAAGATCTTTACCGGGTTGAATTACAAGGAAGATTATCGTATACTGGTTCAAAAGGTCAGGCAATTTGGCGAAAATGTTCCTCCGCTGATAAATGCCTACATGAATCTGTCACCATCGATGAAAACATTTGGCACGGCCATGAATGAAGGGTTTGGCGGGGTGCTTGAAACCGGAATTATTGTTACAATAAAAGACATTTACGAGGTAAAATACGACCGTCATATTGAAACCTACATCCAGGACAAAAACGAAGAGTGGGAAATGCCTCAGTAACTACTTGATGGGTGCGGCAAATTTCTGAACATCTTCGGCTGTAATTTTCTGATCGCAAAGAATAATAAGGCGTTCGATTACATTGCGGAACTCCCTGACGTTTCCGGTCCAGTTAATTTTTTGGAGTTCGGCGATGGCATCTTCGGTAATTGCTTTTTCGGGCATTCCGTATTCATCGCATATCTGGCTTATAAAGTGGCTGGCAAGCAAGGGGATATCACTGAGCCGATCGTTCAATGAAGGCACATGTATCAGAATAACACTGAGCCGGTGGTAAAGGTCTTCGCGAAATCGGCCGTTTTCAATTTCAACCGATATGTTTTTGTTTGTGGCAGCCACAACCCGCACATCCACTTTAATGGGCTTATCGCCCCCTACTCTTGAAATGATGTTTTCCTGGAGTGCCCTTAGTACTTTGGCCTGTGCCGACAGGCTCATATCGCCAATTTCATCCAGAAAAAGGGTACCGCCACTGGCCTGTTCAAATTTCCCTTTTCGTTGCTTGACTGCCGATGTAAACGAACCTTTTTCATGTCCGAACAGTTCGCTCTCGATTAGTTCGGAGGGAATTGCCGCACAGTTTACTTCAACAAATTGTTCCGAGGAGCGGTTGCTGTAAT
>OBJA01000880.1_pt1 | contig 23563 bp, 20 predicted proteins | sample 1519751 | NCBI WGS metagenome assembly OBJA01 (sample SAMEA3881238, study PRJEB22517) | soil metagenome | biome: lake sediment; feature: soda lake sediment; material: sediment, water from around vicinity | place: India | collected 2013-12-23 | depth 3 m
TGCATATTGAAGTGCCTGGCATACAAAATAGCCCACCGAAAGAGCTACTGGCAGGGGAAGCTTGGTGTTCTGTGAGATTGCATTTCTGATAGCAATTCCATCGATATACTCCATCTCAAGAAATGGTATATGCTGATCGATGTATCCGATGTTGTGTATTTCTACGATATTAGGGTGGTGGATATCAGCCATGATTTTGGCTTCGGTAAGAAAACGCTCCCTGGCTTCTTTATCGGAATACTTTTTTAGCACTTTTACTGCTCTGACTACCTCAAGTCCCTCATGCCACACTTTATACACATTAGCACTTCCCCCCTCACCGATGAGAGATTGAATCTTACTTGGCCCTATCTTATCGCCCACGTTGGGCATGGGGAGCTCTTTTTGCTCGTAGGGGTTCTGAATAGAGTCGCCAACCTTAACATGACGGTTTTCATCTTGTGGAGAATTCATTGAAGCGTTTACCTTTTTGAGAAGGAAATGAGCTATATTGTACTGTTCACCGATCAGGCTTGCCCGGATATTGTATTCGGCATTCGAAGCATGATGGATAAACAGAAAATATTTCTTGTCATCTCTGATGACAAAGCGCAATTTCAATGCCGAAAGATATTCGTAAAAAAATCCTGGTGATCCGGTTCTCCTCAATGGGTGATGTGATTCTGGTTGCCCCGCTCTTTTCTCTGCTCAGAGAGAAGTATCCTGAGGCGTCGCTTGTTTTTTTAACCGACACTCAATATTCGGGGCTTTTTTCCGATGACCAACGGATCAGTTCAGTTCATGGGATCTTAAAAAAAGATCACCTCATCCCAAAACAACTCTCAACAGAGAACTGGGATTTGGTGATTGATTTGCAGAATAGTGCCCGGAGTCGTTCTCTGCAAAAACAGCTCCGAAATGCCCCTGTAATCAGAACCTTTGATAAGCTTCATGTGCAGCGCCTTATGCTGCTTGTTTTTCGCATGAATTTCTATGGCTCTGATACTAGCGTTATTTCACGATATATCCGAACCGCCGGTGAGAATGCCGGCGACTCTTCCGTTTCATTAAAACTTCATTTCAGATCTAAAATCCCGCTACGGGTAGAACAGATGTTGCAAACAGACGGGGTTGTTAGACCCGCTATTGCCCTGTTTCCATTTAGCGCCTGGAAAAACAAGGAGTGGCCGGAGGAGTGTTACATCAGTATAGGAAGATATTTTCTAGTAAAAGGATGGAATGTAATCATAATGGGAGGACCATCTGAGCGGGATCGGGCTGCACAGATGCGTGCTTTGATTGGACAACGATGCATCACACTTGCCGGAGAGCTCTCCCTCTACGAATGTGGCTGTGTTTTACGTGAATGCTCTCTTGCGCTGGGAAATGACACCGGATTGACTCATCTGGCTCGTGCCTGTGGTTTAAAAACCGGTATCATCTATGGTCCTACAACACACCATCTCGGATTTTTTCCCGTAGGAGAGCCGGCATTCAAACTGTTCCAGATAAAACTGCGTTGCCGTCCATGTCACGCCCATGGTGGAAACGTCTGTCTTAGATTCAAAAAACGGGCATGTATGCGGCAGATCAGAGTTTATGATGTGATCAGGGGGCTTCTGGAACTTTCAGATGCACCGGGATAATCCTAACTTGACAGTACTCTGTTCCAGTCACCATTTTTAAGATTTCAAGGCTGCAAAATGTGGTGTACAGATCTCCCCCCACTGATTCAGACCCGTTTCTGGGAACCAGCATGGGTGTATCAAAGGGATCTTTTCTACATTTCTCCTTTCTTTTGAAACAGAAACAGGAAATCATAATGCGGTTACTTCGCATTGTTCTGATAATCTCTTTAGTATCGGGTGTTGCCATGGCTTCACCACCTCAGAACTATATACAGTTTCTGGCTGGATTTACTGTTCTCCATGGAAACAAAAAACTCACACCGGAACAAAAAGCAAAGCAGTATCGTGATCTGGAAGGGGTTACCGGGGTGAGGGGAGAAGAGATGGCCCGGTTCATTGAGAGTTATCGGAATCGTCCTGAAGAGTTAAAAAAATTATACCAATCGATTCGGACAGAAATATCAGCAATAGATTCAATACAGTAACCAGTTTCGAGTAGAGGAGTAGTGATGAGTGGCAATTTAAAAGAGATTACTGATGCTAATTTTGCATCAGATGTGTTGTCGAGCAGTTTACCGGTTGTCGTTGATTTCTGGGCGGAATGGTGTGGGCCATGCAAAATGTTGACCCCTATTCTCGATGAAGTAGCCAGGGAGTATGATGGAAAGATTGTATTTGGTAAACTCGATATAGACTCCAATCCTCAGATGGCCGCAAAATACGGCATTAACAGCATCCCTTCACTGCTTTTTTTCAAAGATGGAAACATCGTCGATCAGCATACAGGTTTGCTTGCAAAAGCTCCCCTGAAAGCAAAAATAGACAAAGCTTTTGCGTGATTAAAGAGTTTTCATGAAAATATTGACACTCAATCCGCCATTTCTTCCGAAGTATTCCAGAGAATCACGATCTCCTGCGGTAACCAAAAGTGGTACATTGTATTATCCGATGTGGCTGGCTTATGCAACAGGGTATCTGGAAAAAGCAGGTCACGAGCTGCTTCTCATTGATGCGCCGGCATCATCAATGACACCCGAAGATGTCATTAAGAGAGCTGTCTCTTTTAAGCCTGCTCTTGCGGTGCTGGATACCTCAACTCCCAGCATCTATAACGATATTGAGATTGCCTGTGCTCTCAAACGGGCAATACCTTCTCTTTTTGTGGTGCTGGTTGGTGTTCACGTTTCTGCTTTGCCGGAAGCAACGCTTGAAATAGACAAAGAAGTCGATGCGGTTGCTTTTGGTGAATATGACGCTACACTGGCTGAGCTGGCAGATACCTTGTCGGGTGCTGTTAAAAGTGATGAGGCACTGGGGAAAGTTGCAGGTATTGCATATCGATCACAAACTGGTGCAATTGTCAAAAACGAAGCGCGACCGTATATAGAAGATCTCGACAGTATCCCGTTTGTATCTTCAGTGTATAAAAAGTTCCTGGATATAAACCCCTATTTCTATGGCCACAGCCGTCATCCACTGGTTGTAATGGTAACCGGAAGGGGTTGCCCGTTTCAGTGCACATATTGTGTTGTTCCGCAGACATTACAGGGGCATAGATACCGGAAACGATCAATAGCTTCTATTATTGAGGAGTTCCGCTATATCCGCGATAATTTCCCCCATATAAAAGAGATCATGATCGAGGATGACACCTTAACAGCAGATAAAAAACGGTGTCGCGAACTGGCTGAAGGGCTGATTGCTGCTGGATTGACAAAGGTTGCCTGGGCGGCCAATTCCAGAGCTGATGTCGATTATGAGACGATGAAACTGTTAAAGAGGGCAGGATGCAGATTGTTCTGCGTCGGTTTTGAAAGTGGTGATCAGACTATTTTAGACAACATACGAAAGTCGCTTTCGATCGATCGGGTCAGGCATTTTGTTAAAGATGCACGTCGTGCAGGTATTCTGATACACGGATGCTTCATGGTGGGAAACAGAGGCGAAAACAGGGATACACTCGAAAAGACGTTGCGATATGCAAAAGAGTTGAGCCCTGATACCGCTCAATTCTACCCCATAATGGTGTATCCGGGAACGAGTGATTTTCATTACTTTGAAGAAAAAGGATGGATCGTCACACGTGACTTTCGGAAATGGCTGACCGAGGAGGGACTGCACTCCTCCGTTGTTTCCAATCCTGAATTGCGATATGAAACGCTGGTTGCGTTCTGCGATCGGGCACGTAAAGAATTCTATCTCAGGCCCAGATATCTGTTCTCAAAAGGGGCACAGATCATTACAAGGCCTTCAGAGGCAAAACGAATACTGAAAGCAGCTCACACCTTCTTACGATACCTGTTCAGTTCATCGATGGCGGGTTCATGAGTTCCGGTATAGTGCCTGTTCTGGAAATTGTTTTCTGGTTTTCCATATTCTTTGTGATCTACTCTTACACCGTTTATCCACTTCTTCTTTTTCTCTTTGCGCGATCATTCAGCAATCCCATTGTCAAAAACGAATCATACCGCCCGAGCGTTGGGGTTCTGGTTCCGGTTCACAATGAAGAGCGGGTGATCAAAAAAAAGATCGAAAATCTGCTTTCGCTTCACTATCCTTCTGATAAACTTTCTATCTGGATCGGTTCAGACTGTTCTACAGACCGTACTGAAGAATTGGTGAGAGAATTCTCCGATACACGAATCCATTTCTGGAAAGCTCCGGAACGGGGTGGGAAAACCGGGGTACTCAATCGACTGGCCCCACGTATTGATGCTGAAATTCTATTGTTTACTGATGCCAATACGATGCATCATGCTGACTGTCTTAATGCAATAGTCAGGAATTTCGCAGACCAGCGGGTCGGGGGGGTGGCCGGTCATATTGAACACGCTCTTTCTGGTGATGAAGAGTTTGGGGAGAGTATGTACCGAAAGTTTGAATCTCGCCAGAAATTCTTTGAGGGTTCGCTTCACAGCACTATTTCTGCTTTCGGAGGTTTCTACTCCATTCGCAAAAATCTGTTCCGTCCGATTCCTCCCAATGCCTATTCAAATGACGATGTGCTGATTCCAATGAGTGTGATCAATCAGGGATACCGTATAGTTTATGAGCCCGAAGCCACCTCAGTAGAAGACATGACTGGTAATGTTAAAAAGGAGTTCAAGCGGCGGGTGCGCATTGGTGCTGGAAATTTCCAGGCGTTTTTCTGGCTTCTGCATTTTCTGAACCCTATCTATGGGTGGTCATGGTTCTGTTTTGTATCCCACAAGGTTACCCGATGGTTTTCTCCGCTCTTTATTATATCTGCAGCAATTAGCGGTGGATTACTGTTCTGGTTCTCCAATGCCGTCGTATATCAGATGATTTTTGCAACCGGCTCAGTGTTTGTTGCTGCCGGAATCCTGTCCCGTCTTATACCAATAAGAATTACACGACATATTTACTATTTCCTCCTGATGAATCTGGCACTCACCATGGGATTTTTCAGATATCTTGGAGGAATAAAATCCGCTGCGTGGTCGCGTACCGATCGGGTTGATTAGCGTGCAGACAAAACCGGGATAAAAAAAAAGGCCCGTTCAAACAGGCCTTTAATGTGCAAACTATGATTGAAAGTTATTCCGGAATAACATTTTGAGCATTTGGGCCTTTCGCACCATCAACCACTTCAAACTGCACCTTTTGGCCTTCTTCCAATTTTCTGAATCCATTACTCTGGATTGCAGAAAAATGAACGAAAACATCACGAGACCCGTCATCGGGCGAAATGAATCCAAACCCTTTGGCTTCATTGAACCACTTTACCACACCTGTAGGCATACAGCACAACCTCTTTTAATTATTTATGAAACATCCGAATTACCCCAAAACGGGGTTTTCGTTTCTACAGTGCAAATAAGATATGTAATGCCGGTTGTGAAAGAAAGAAAAAATTTATGCATGGTAAAATAAACTGATGATTTTCGGTTACTGTCCAGAAAAAAACGAGAGTAAATCCTTGGCAGGCGTACTGAATCACAGTTCGTGTCATGTATGGTTGCCAATGTAAAAACCATTAGTTAAATGGTGCTCTTGTGTTGAAATCTGCTTTGAAGAGGTGATTTCTGAACTGCAAATTGTTACATTATTCACTCCGGTTGAATCTCTTCCGAATCGGTTGGTACAAAAAATTCCTGATGCGGGGGGTGTTTCAGAATGTAGTTGGGTATTTGCGAATGATGCTATCGTATACTCATGAGCTGTTCCCGGGATTAAACAATCGTCACCTGGGGAGCTCTGCCTTTCAGGTCGAAATTCTCGAAAGGAATACGCCTGGACAGATCGGGGATAGCACCTGTACAGGAGGCGGGAAGTGCGGTGTGGTATTTACGGAGAAACCGCTGGGCATAGCTGTTCCAGGTCTGATCAAAAGAACCACCGGACTGGTGTTTCACCAGTATGTCCCAGGTCACCAGGAGACGGTGTGTGCGCCGGACCTGCATACAGATATCCAGATCGTACAGGTGAAAACCATCAAAGGTGAGTTCATCGAACCGGATCGAGTTAAAAAGCTCTTTGCGAATGGCAAAAAATAACCCGTCTACCGCAACGACATCACTATCGCCCTTATCCCAATTGAATACAGTCAGATTGTATACAGCACCATCACTTAGCTCGTGAACAACATGGCCATGAATAAAGGGGCGGCCTGCTGCTACCCACCCGGGAGTATCTGCAAAGAGGTACTGTGTTCCGGCAACACCAACCAGCCCAACGGTGCAATCAGAAAACTTTTGCTCAAGAACTCCTCCCCAGTTTCCCTCCATAAAAAAAACATCTTCATGGACAAACACAAGGATGTCACCGCTGGCACGCCGAACACCTTCATTGTATACTGCACATATCCCCCGCGGGTTATCTCTATTGTTTATTTTGAGATACTCAAACTCAGTTCCGACAGTTCTGCGGACATTACGTTCATGGACATCACAGGAAGGGTCTTTACAGGAGCATACAATGATACTAAGCATATAAGCAGAGTATATAATTGAGTTCTCAGGGATGCCAGGAAAAATGGATATCAGCTGATTAATTGTTGATTGATCTGTTGAATCCAGGAGGGGCCTGGATTCAACATTTTCATAGTTCAGGTAAGTTTGACATGCAGCTGTTCAGATACTTTTTCCCGCAGTTTTTTCTCAACTACTCCGACCAGGGTCATATTCGAGAAAGCGCATCCCTTACAGTGTCCCTTCAGTCGAACATACACATCATTACCGTCAATGTCAACCAGTTCGCATTCTCCGCCATCCTGAGCAAGAACCGGGTTGACATCGTTAATGAGTACCTGGCGGGTCAAGTCAATTTTCTGTAATGTTGTGAGCCGAACTGGTTGATGAGCGGGTTTCTCACTCATGTTTCCTCGTACCTGGTTGAGTATATTTTGAATTTCACCATGGCAACCGCCGCATGCACCACCTGCTTTAGTAAAGTTGGTGACATCCTCAACGGTCTTCAGATCATTATTCCTGATGGCCGTTTCGATCTCTTTATCGGTGATTCCAAAACAGGTACAAACTATTGTTCCCTCTTTTTCCGGAGCTTTCGGTACGCTGCCACCATGTTCATAGAAGGAGATTGCCGCTTCAAGTGCTTCTTGTCCCATAACACTGCAGTGCATTTTTTCTCGTGGTAATCCGCCAAGAGCTTCGGCAATATCCTTGTTGGTGATTTTCTTTACTTCTTCAATGGTTTTCCCTTTGCATAATTCTGTCAGCACCGATGCAGATGCAATAGCGCTGCCGCACCCGAATGTTTTGAATTTGATATCTTCGATTTTTCCATTTTCATCGAGTTTGAATGTCAGACGCAAAGCATCACCACACGTTATATTTCCAATCTCTCCGAATCCATCAGGATTCTCTATTTCACCGGCATTTCTGGGGTGAAGGTAATGATCTCGAACTTTGTCTGTATAATCCCACATGTGCTACTCCTGGTAAAAAACTGATATTTCGTTATAGCAGTTTCTCTTCTGTGAATCTTGCAATACCGAAAACATCCTTTATTGTATGTTCGAATTTCTCAAGCACTTTATTTGCTGAATCCGAATCGATAGGGATTCTTCCAGCCGCTACGCGAGCATGTCCACCACCACTTCCTTCAAACAGCGCCGCGATGCGTTCTGCATTAACACCTGCAGTGTCATGGTTTTTGGAACGGATAGAATAGAATATCTGGTTTTTAAAAAGCCCCGAACAGATCATCCATTCCAGCTTCTCAAGGCTGTGGAACAGATCTGCCATTTCGGCAATATAGTCGGGAGTCGTTACATTTCCAAGGTGGGTATAACCAACGGTATCGAAGGTAACAGCTGATTCTGCAGCACGGTTGAGGATCTTGAAAAACTCAACATCTCTGTCGGGGTTTTCTATTTGTGAGAGCAGGCGATGTTCCATGATATCAAAAAGGAACTTATAGCATTCAAGATCATCGGGAGAAACCTCACGGCGCATATCACCGGGGTCGGTTTTTATTCCATAGAAAAGAGCTGTTGCCAGTTTTGGAGAAATCGGGCAATGTGCTTCGAGAAGATATTTTGTTATAAGTGTCGATGTCGCCCCGTAATCTTTACGTATATCATGATAGTAGGTCGCCCCTGAAGGTGGGTCGTTGGGGTGATGGTCCAGAACAGCATGAACGGGTGTATTTAGTGGTAATGAGACATTCCCTTTTCCGGGAAATGAATCAACCAGAATGATTCGCTCAAAATCTTTCACCTCGGTGAGGACAAATGGAACAGTTCTGATGTTCAAAAAACGAATCATCGCCCTGTTTTCCGCTCGACCGACAAATCCACCAAAAGAGATAACTGATGATTTTATCCCCCAGAATGAAAGCAGATGCGAAATGCCGAAGGCAGATGCAAGACAGTCGGGATCGGGATAGTCATGGGTTAGAATCAGGACTGTTGATGCCGGGACAATGTGATTACGAAATGATTCAAGCTTCTCAGCTACTGTATCAGGTCTGTTTTTTATATTGTTATTTAGATCAGACATAAATTTCAACAGATTGTTCGTATCTTGATGTCATCAGGCATGATCCAACGTGCTATTGAGCAGGGGAATATTATATTTGCATAACAAAGCATGCGATAATATAATAAATGATTCTGCATGTTATTAGGAGATTATATAAGCACATCGGCTTATTCATTACAATACAATACGAATTGCGGGAGTATTTCGTATTGTTTAAAGGGTATAGTTTGAGAACTGAGTAGTTTGAAGAGTAGGGAAGAGCACTGAATGAAATATGCAATCTTATCTGATATTCATGGTAATGTAGAAGCGCTCAATGCAGTGCTGCATGACATCAATGGACGTTCTGTTGATTCGATCATATGTCTTGGAGATATTGTAGGGTACTATCCTGATCCGGAGAGATGTGTCGATCTCGTCAGAAAGCATGCTCAAAGCTGTGTTGCCGGAAACCACGACTATGCTGCAATCGGTCGTATCGATACCCAGAATTTCACCTATTATGCCTTTGCTGCCATGGAATGGACCAAACAGAATATATCATCGAAGGCACGGGACTATTTAGAGTCGCTCCCGATGACAATCGAACAGAGCAACATGTTTCTGACTCATTCTTCACCTTCAAATCCTCAGGACTGGTCGTATGTTTTTCCCGATAGTGAGGAGGCTGTATTTGAGGCATTTAACAGCCTGGTCTATCATATCAATTTCATCGGGCACACACACTGGCCCTCAATAATGATTCAGGAAAATGACCGTATCATCCTGCATCCTGAGCATGCAATCAAATTGCACGATTCGCATTATTATCTTATCAACGTTGGCAGCGTAGGGCAACCACGGGATTTTGATTCCCGTTCCTGCTATGCAATCTTTGATTCCGATACAATGGAAGTATCTCTTATCAGAGTACCATATAATTTTTCAGTGACTCAGAAGAAAATCCGCGAAAATCATCTTCCACTCTTTCTTGCTGAGAGGTTGGAGAAGGGGAGATAAGAGGTCGTCTGTCGCTCGCCGGTCCGTCATTCAGACTCTATTCTGATTCATACACGCTTATTTCAGAGAATGAAAGCAATATGACAAACAGTGCTTTGAAATCTTTACTGGAACGTAAATTCTTTCCTTATGTATCTAAACCGATGAGATACACCGGTGCAGAGCTCAACATGATCAGGAAAGATCCAGCCAGTGTCTTGCTTCATGGAGTCTTGTGTTTTCCGGATCTCTATGATATCGGAATGTCCCACTTTGGAATACAGATACTCTATAATATTATCAACAGTATGCCGCAGTGGGCGCTATCACGTTGTTTTCATCCATGGGGTGATGCAGAGAAGCTGATGCGGGAACTGGGAATTCCTCTCTATACTCTTGAGTATACATCTGCGGTGAAAGAAGCCGATTGGATCGGGTTTTCCGTTCAGTATGAACTTCAGTTCACCAATGTACTTAATATGCTCGATCTGGCTGGATTGCCAATTTACAGCAGAGAACGTGTGGAGAAAGAGGGACCACTGGTTATTGCCGGGGGACCCTGTATTGCCAACCCGGAGCCACTTGCTGAATTCGTCGATGCGTTTGTTCTTGGTGATGGTGAGGAGACGATCGTTGCTCTATGCACAATTCTGGAACAGGAGAAGAAAGCTGGAACATCAAAACGGCAGATTCTGAAAATCCTCTCAGAACTACCGGGAGTGTATGTTCCCTCCCAGTATGAGATATCAAAACAGAATCTCTATATGGTTCCTGTTGGCAGTATAAAGGTAACAGCTGCAAAAGTCACCTCTCTCCTTGATGCCTTTTACCCGGAAAAACCGCTGGTGCCGCTCACTGAAGTGGTTCATTCCCGATTGTCTGTCGAAGTGATGCGGGGATGCACCAGAGGATGCCGGTTTTGCTCTGCAGGGTACTTTTATCGACCAGTTCGTGAACGGAAACCTGATGCAATCTGTGCTACCATCAGTAAGGGAGTCGCAGCAAGCGGGTGGAGAGATGTTGGATTGTTAAGTCTTTCAACAGCCGATTATAGTTGTCTTTCCGGATTACTCCAGATAGTCAGAGCTCTCAAAGAGAAACAACATCTCTCGATGGCACTTCCCTCTACACGTATCGATGCGCTTTCAGAGGGACAATTGGACCTTTTGGAGAAGGTGACCGCAACATCGTCACTAACCATAGCACCGGAAGCGGGAAACGATCGCCTGCGGAGAGTTATAAACAAGAATTTTACAGATGAAGAGGTATATCAGACCGCCGAAATACTTCTTTCACGAAATGTACAAACACTCAAGCTCTATTTTATGATCGGTCTGCCAACTGAACAGTCGCAGGATACAGATTCGATTATCACCATGGTATCCAGAATAGCAGGTATGGCACGTGCTGCCTCCAGACGCAAAATGGTGCATGTTGCAGTTTCCCCATTCTCTCCCAAAGCACATACCCCGTTTCAGTGGGAACAGATGGAACCGGTGTCGGTTCTTGAGAAAAAAGGTGCTCTGATTAAACGCTCTCTCCGACATCTCAAAAATGTCAAAGTTTCTTATCGTGATCCTCACATTACAGAGCTGGAAACGATTATGGCCAGAGGAGACAGGAGCATTGGTGATTTGGTACACAAGGCATGGAGTAAGGGCGCCCGATTCGATGGCTGGGATGAATGTTTCGACATAAGACGATGGTATGATGCTGCAGAGGAGCTTTCTTTGGATTTGATACCTTATCTCTCGGCTATACCAGAAGATCAGAATCTTCCATGGTCTCTTGTTTCAACTGGAATAGCAGAACGGTTCCTTAAAGAAGAGAGAAGCTGTGCGGTAAGAGAAGAGGTTACTCCTGATTGTCGGCTTGGGAATTGTACCGGATGCGGAGTCTGCAGAGACCAACTGACAAACCGCCTCGAATCCAATGAAACTGAGTGCTCCGGTTCTACCATTGCTGTAAATGCAAAAGAAGAAGGCAATTCTCACGGGGCGTTCTATTATCGGGTCATTTACCAGAAGGGAAATAATCTGCGTTTCCTGGGACACCTTGATATGGTAGGAATCTTTCATCGTGCTTTCTCTATTGCCGGTATTCCTCTTGCCTATTCTCAAGGTTTTAACCCCCATCCCCGCATCTCGTTCGGACCGCCTCTACCGTTTGGCGTTGCAGGAGAACGCGAGGCATTTGATCTGGTGACCACAACACCACTGCAGGAAGAGCTGTTGAGGAGTAATCAGTGGCTGCCCGAGGAGCTTAGAATACTCCAGTATTCAAAACTCACCGGAAAAGAGCCCTCCCTGAACTCAACAATTAAAGCTGCACGATACCGTTTCCAACCTGCCATGCCGATTTCCTCAGGAGATCTTGAGGGGCGCATAACACAACTTCTTTCAGCAGCAGAGATAATTATTACGGTCGAAAAAAAATCAGAAATCCGGGAGAAAAATATCCGTCCCGGGATTTTAGAACTGAAGTATTACGGAGATGGGTTTGAGGCTCTACTTTCTCTGGAAGGCGGAACTACCTGCAAACCTTCTGAGCTAAGCGGAGTACTTTACCCTGATTTGTGTTTTTCCGACTTTTTGGTCACCCGTACCTCCTGTGTTTTCATTATCGACGACACCAGAGTTTCTCTTTGATTATCAGTGAACAGGACACTGCCTTTTTATGCCTGTTGCGAACTACTGGATATCTTGAAGGGGTGCCAGATCTTCTGTGTTGTTCGCGATGTGCTGAAATGTATATTTTACGTTCTTAATGTAATGATGTACTAAAAGGATGGTGTTATGAATCTGAACCGCAGAAAACTCTCTGAATTCGAAATCCAGTATCTTGATCATGCTACTCAACTCGCGATTGAGAATAATACCATCGATCCGGAGTTGTATACCAGGTACAATGTGAAACGGGGCTTGCGCAACGCTGACGGGACGGGTGTATTAGTCGGGCTAACCAGTATTGGTGATGTACATGGGTACATAGTTGATGAAAATGAAAAAGTTCCGGTAGAAGGGCGACTTCGGTACAGGGGAATCGATATTGAGGAGATCGTCGAAGGGTGCAGGAATGAGAAACGATTTGGTTATAATGAAGTAGCCTATCTGCTTCTTTTCGGGAATCTGCCTAATCGCGAGCAGTTGGAGCATTTTAAAGGAATGCTCGATGCCTGCCGAGAGCTTCCAGACGGATTTACAGAAAATATGATCCTTAAAGCACCAAGTCCGGACGTGATGAATAAGCTGGCCAGAGCTGTACTGGCATCATACTCTTACGATGAAAATCCCGATGATATCAGCATCAAAAATGTCCTGCGGCAATGTATTGAGCTTATTGCACGTTTTCCGACGATGGTTGCGTATGGTTATCAGGCAAAATGTCACTATTATGACAATAAGAGCCTAATTATCCATAAGCCTCAGCCGGGGCTGAGTACGGCTCAGAATTTTCTGCATATGATCAGACCTGATAGTTCCTATACCGAGTTGGAAGCAGAAATACTGGATCTGTCTTTGATACTGCATGCCGAACATGGAGGGGGAAACAATTCCGCATTTGCGTTACATGTGGTCTCTTCTTCTGACACGGATACCTATTCTGCGATTGCCGCTGCTGTTGGTTCACTGAAAGGACCCAAGCATGGTGGGGCGAATATTAAAGTATCTGATATGATGGAGGATATAAAAAACAATGTGAGGGATTGGGCCGACGATGAGGAGATTGCTGCATATTTGACCAGAATCCTCCGTAAAGAAACATTTGATGGTAAGGGTCTTATTTACGGAATGGGGCATGCTGTTTACACCTTATCAGATCCCAGGGCGATTATTCTCAGGGAGAAGGCAAGTGAGCTGGCAGGGGCGAAATCACGTCTTGACGAGTATAAGCTTTTCCTCACTGTCGAACGGCTTACACCGAAGCTTTTTGCAGATGTGAAAGGGAATGACAAGGTGATTGCTGCAAATGTCGACTTCTACTCCGGTTTTGTTTACGATATGCTCAATATTCCTCGAGAACTGTATACGCCTATTTTTGCCATTTCCAGAATAGCAGGGTGGTCTTCGCACCGCATTCAGGAGATTGTCAGTGGTGGACGTATTATCCGCCCGGCGTATAAGAGTGTCTTGATGCATCGTCCATACCTGTCCCTTGGTGAACGTGAGGCGTCTGCTGTCAAGTGCGTTCCGGAAATTGACATGGTCTCATAAGCCCTGCCAGATATGAGTTCTTCAGACATGCCGGAGCATTCCGGCCTGTCTTTTGTGCGTCGAACCGGATTCCTGGTACAAAAGGGAAGTGTCAGGTTGGTTTACTAGCAAAAGGAATTGTTGCTTTCACCCCTTAAACCATCTATTTTTCAATGCACCTATTTGCGTTCAGGTGCTACGATCAGAAGGGGGCAACATGCGCCGTGTTTTATCGCTTAAAAAAATTCTACTGTTTATCTGGAAATCTGTCAGGATATTTCTGCTCATTGCAGGAGGTTTCCTCTTTGTCCGGAAACGAGAAAAAATCAGGTCACTCTTTAAAAACTCCAATTTCATTCTGGCTGCTCTCCATGGCATACTCTTCTCGCTCATTGCATTGGTGTATCGATTGATCGAAGCGCTAAACTGGATTATACAGCAGGCCAGATGATGGTTTCTCTTTTTGATCAGTACAAGTGTGCCATTACCCGAGATTTCCTGGAAGAAGCCTCCAATTACTTTTCACATATTCGAAACTGAACTTTTTATAGCTTTCTTTACTCTTTTCGGTGCGCAAGTCTATGGCATTCCTCTTGCTTTTTTAAGGCATGGGGGGTGTACTTATGGTCAGGCTGCTGTTTTATATTTTTCTTGTCCTGATGATTGCGGGATGTGCCAGAGAGATTAAATTGATACCTGCACCTGGGGGCCATAAATCAAGTGAACTTCAGGGAGCTGCAAATGCCGAAAATTCCGGGGTACAGGTCCTGGTAGAATCCGATGTATGGAGCGGAAACCCGGAGATACTTCAGAAAATTATTCCGCTTCGGGTCACCATCCAGAATAAAAGCGGAAGACTGCTTCTGATACGGTACAGTGAATTCAAGATCAGTGGAAAAGAAACCGGACGCAACTACGCAGCTCTTCCGCCCTACGAAATACGGGGGACAATTCAGGAACCCCTCATTGTGCTTCCATACCCATTTCCAATAAATTCCCTGATTGAGGGAGACAAATTTTCGGTAGCACCATACTGTGCCAGAATGTATCCGACACTGCCAGCGTATCAGGATTCCTTTTCTATCGATTCCCTGTATTACAACAGATATTACACGGTGTGGGCAAAGATTCAATTACCCACAGAAGAGGTGCTCAGAAAGGTGCTGCCAGATGGGGTCATCGATGATGGCGGGCATGTAAGCGGGTTTCTTTATTTTGAAACCATACACAGGCGGGAGATAGAATTGAGCTTTGCGATGAAGCTAGTGGATGCAGCAAATGGGCAAATCTTTGGTACCATCACCATTCCGTATCTTCTTGATAAAAAGTAGGTCATACGGATGCCTTACCCAATCGGCAGATCCATATATAAAGGAGATTTAAATGATTCCTTATGCCTATATTCGTTCTGTTGCACTATCTACAGAGCAGATTCTGGAAAAACTCCCCTTTTTTCTGGAACGGGAAGGATTTATCATACTCAGTAACGTTGATCTTGCTCTGTCCATTAAGGAACACCTGAATCTTGACTATCCCCGGTATCAGGTTATCGGTGTTGCCAATCCACCAACTATTTTCAATACACTGCAGGTTGAAAAAACAGCAGGACTGTTGCTGCCATTCAATATAATTGTTTGTGAAGAGTCGGGCGGCGGATCGATTGTCGGTTCGGTGAGACCGACAAAGACTTTGTTGTCGAGTGAAAATGATGATTTGCAGGAAATAGCAAAATTTTCGGAGATTAAACTCAAGGGGGTGCTGGACGCACTATAGCCTGTTCATCCTACGGGTGTGCTATATTACAATCCGGTTGTACCTGCACAATATTATTTTCTATAAAAAGGAGTACTTATGAATAAAAAAGTCAAAATTACTTATTGTGGCTCTTGAAATTACCTTCCCAAAGCCGCCGGTCTGGCGGATGAAATACACAAAAAACATGGATACGATACCGAACTGGTACAATCAAGTGGTGGTATCTTTGAGGTCGAGATGGAGGGCAAACTTCTGTTTTCAAAAAAACAGCTTGGACGTTTTCCGGAGAGCGGAGAGATCGATGAATTACTTTCCAGAGAAGAAGGAATTCACTAAAGGAGTGAATTCCTTCTCCAGACACATCTAAAAGAGGCTCCAGTGAATATTTGCGCAATAGGTCAGGATTCGCATCGTTTTGAAACCGATGGTTCCATTAAACCGCTTATGCTTGGGGGCGTGCTGATCTCCGGGTGCCCTGGTTTGGTCGGTAACAGTGATGCAGACGTGGTGCTCCATGCTCTCACCAATGCCATTTCCGGAATAAGTGGAATTAATATTTTAGGCAAAGTCAGTGACGACCTCTGTTTGAAGCAGGGGATCACAGACAGCAGAGTGTATCTTCAAAAGGCACTTGAAACCCTGACATCGCATAAGTTGATTCACATTTCCTTTTCAATCGAAGCATCTCGTCCACACTTGTCACACCACATACCGGCCATCAAATCATCAGTTGCCAATCTGACTTCTCTGAAACCGGAACAGATAGGGATAACAGCTACAACCGGAGAGGGACTGACTTCATGCGGAAAGGGGGATGGCATTCAGGTACTGGTTATAGTCACTGCTCAACAGAATCTTTGATCAGGTGCTTTTTACCGGATAGGATTTCTTCTGTAGCTCATCCTGCCATACCATTTCAGCTTTTTTAAACCAGAAGTGAAGTGAATTCAGTGCTGAACCAGACTCATTGCTGACAGGCATTTTTTCCATCATTTTTTCATATTCCTGATAAATCCGTGCAGCTTCTTTATGCTTTTCAAGACTGATTAATGCGATCATCAGGATAAAATAGAGCTGTGAGAGCTGTGTATGGTCATATGAGTGCCGTTCATTCAAAGCCTGATTCAGCCATGTTCTGCAATTATTTATCGATTCACCCTTCTTTTCATCTTCAGCATACTGCAGTGCCAGATAGTTCATGTATCCAATGGTAAAAGAATCAAGCCCGGTCTGATTAGTTGTGACTGTACGGGCGCATGTTTCTGCCAGTAGATATGCATAATAGCTGGCGATTCGACTCCTTGGAAACAGAAAAAAGTTGTCTCCAACTGCAATATTCAATTCCATCAGCTTCTTTCGGCGTTTGGTGGATTTTGACAAGAGAATCTTCGTTTTTTCATCCAGCACCGATGTAAACTGAACTGTTCCGGATTCATCGATTATGTTAAAATGGCTTATCTCCAGTGAACTGGTAAAACAGTCCATGCAGACGATTGGAAGGGCACTGAAGTAATCAAACGGATTACCATTCAGATCTTCACAAAAAGGGAAATAGCTTTCCCTCTCCCAGTTCCATCTGAATGCATTCTGATCAAGAAGGTAGCCAAAAACTGCTTGAGAGCCGCAAATTTCACAGGTACATCTCAGCCGTTTCATATTGTTATCTTCTGTAGTGAATGGCAGATATTTGCGGTATTGTGTTTCGTCAATTGTTTGCTGGAGCTCATCGGGATGGGATATCAATTTTACAATGGCCGAAAAATTCACCGAGGAAAGTAGAGAATCAATTTCCTGTGGCGGTTTAAGCAGATACAATTCCCGGTTATTTTTCTCGAGACGTTTTTTTAGATTCAAAAACAATCGTATGATGCTTGAATCTATGCTGGTTATATCGGTCAGATCAAGAATGTAGTCCTTTTGTACATTTCGGGAGAGGTGTGTTGAAAGCTGGGGGGTTAATTTTGGAAGCGAACGTAAGGTGATAGCGCCGGATAGAGCAATGGTATCATAATTCTGGTGTGAAATAATCTGCACGTGCATGAAAACCTCATGTTACAACGTGAAGTCGGGTCAGCTCAGATGCAAATACTATTTTACCGTGGAATCCATAAATGGTCAATATAAAATAACCTTGGAAATCCGACTCAGTGCGGGTAGAAAAAACTGACCAAAAGCTTGCCCGGGAAATTGCGTTTATAATCACCCAGCAGTAATCCAAGGAAGTGAAAGTCGTTTTCATGAGAAGGGGCAGTTGCCAGAGCTGGAATGGAATAGATGAATTTCTGGCCATCAGGGAGTCGTTCCGCCTGTAGACGCACAGGCATTCTGAGTGTGTCATCGACAATTTCTGCAGAGATAATGGTGACTGAAATTCTCATGGACGGATTCTGGGTATCTTCTACCATCTCATAGAGACCCAGTTTTTCGCATCTGCGGAACTCTCCTTTCAAACGGTTCCAGATATCATTAACAGTCTTCAGAAGGATTTTCTGCCGGGTCGGATCTTGTGGCCAACCACTAAGGTTTTCCAGGCTTGCTTCAACAACCAATGGTGCAAGATATAATCGCTCATTTTCAACTGGAATCGTAGCAGGTTCCAGTTCGGGCCGATTATGCACCTGGTGTACACAGGATAAAGAGAAGAGCAGCGTAACAGAAAAAATCACTTTTTTCATGGCACAACCAGTAGCTTTCGACGGACAGTTTCAAGACGATGCGTATTTGAAGAATACTGTATGACTGCAGTATACAATCCAGGATTAACAGTTCTCAATTGCTGGTTTTTCAAAGTCCACTGATATCCAGATCCATTATCAGCCCTTTCCACGGGACCACCTCCAAGGTTACTGGTCTGAGCCCTGCAAATAAGTATCCCATCATTGCTGTAGATTCTTATTTCACCAATGCCGGAACCCGAAAAAATAATTCGTCCACCCTTTTTTATGCTAACTGGATTTGGGTAAGCGATATAATTTCCCTCGAAGGTTTCATTCTTAGAATGCTGCTTGAAAACAGCATAGATCGTGGGATCGTGAATTGTACATTGAAATGTGGTCGAGTCGTTCATTTCGAATATCTCTGAAGAGATACTTTTCCATCTGCCGGAGGGCTGCTCCCAGTGGTAAATGCCAGCAGAATCAGATTTCAGTAAGCCTGATGTGGTTATTGAGAGAGAGAGAGCTGCTGTTTCATTTGTGATCTGATTATTCCAGAAAGAGGGGTAGGAGACCTCAAAAAGCGAAGTAAGTGGCACTAAAGACTGGTTTCGGGCGGAGTCGATCAGATGCGGCCTTTTCAGAGGAGTTAAACTCAGTTCACAATGAAGGTCTGTTTCTGCAGTGATGGAAACCCGTGCGATACTTTGTGATTCGGGAGCAAAAATTTCATGAACTGATTGAGCCTGATAGGCAACAGGACAGTACAGAAATGATGTGATAAATGTGCCGGTCTGAAGTGGATGCCCGTTTGTCGTTATAATGATTATCTCTGTACAGGTATTCCAATTTTGCACAAGAAGTGTTCCTTTACCCTGTTTGGTAATCTGGATTGGTATCACAGTATCACCGCTATTATTCCTGACAATCGCGCTGGCAGCCCAGATTTTTCCATGCTCTGCATTTGACCCGGGCAATGAGCTTGAGAGAAGCACTGACAATGTGTCACTATGGTTTTTTTCTCTGGTGAGGTGGAAGGTTTCCATTGCATTGCTTCTTATCGACTTTTCGATACTTTGCAAAGTGCTTTGGGGTTCAATGAAACTCCATTGGCGAAACTGCTGCGCATCGGCTAAAAATCGGCCGGTATCTGCACGGGAACCCGAGAAAAACGACGCTGCATGAAAGGAATTCAGCAGATCGGTCCATTGCCAATCAAAGCTGGATGCGGTTTGGCGAATATTGGTATGGAAGGGTGTCGTTTGTTCATAATTGGCATAATGGATGCCGCGTATGAAATCTATTCCAGGGGTATCGGAGGCGAATTTATACAGATACAGCAGAAGAAGAGAATTGGTATAGATCGTTTCGTTGTTGCTTTTGTCGAAAAATGGCATGTGGGGGTTGAAAAAATAGAGATCTGCATATTGAATATAATCATTGATATAGCCAAACGTCAGTTCCTCCATAAGAACAGCTGAGCCCTCAATCCAACTCAGCGGAAAATCATCAAGGAATATATCTCCCACTACATTCCAGCTCATTGCATACTGAACAGCATGGAAAAGCTCATGTGCGCAGGTAACCCGAATACCATCCTGCGGACGTTGCTGGTATCCGGTTCCGGTCCACTCTTTTCCCGACCAGTCGTTGCGTAGTGAAATATAGCTGGGATATCCTTTTTGCGAACCTGCTGCTTTTTTATCTACGTATGTCAGCCCATAGTAGCCTGTCATCTGTTGCTCAACAATTACCTTGTACTTTTCCGATTGATATCTGGCATCACGATAGGCAACAGGTGGGATGAAACCGAACCGGTCAACCAGCTGTGACCAGCAACTGTCAAGTGCCCATGCTACCTCATCTATATAATCGGGTATTCCGTTTTTTGAATTCACTCTGTTCCGCCAGTCTGCAGGGTCGTACCCGTAGTGGTCCTGTGGGTTTACACTGTCGGGACCTTGTGTTGTATAGAGAATTTCGAAATGTCCACCTGGTGAAATAAATGATTTAAAGTAATCGGGAAGTTGCAGAGCACTTTTGTAGAGTTTCTGAAATTCGGGGCTTAAATTGTTCCAGGCTCTGGCCAGGAGGAGAAAGTCGGACTCTCTGGGAGAGGAGTAGGGTTGAGCGGTTCGTTGAATCTGGCTGCCTGAAACGCGGGAGGCACGTTTGATTTTATGCTCCAGAGCCGGTCGGAGACGCTCCTCCAGATCTCGGATGTACTCAGATGTAATCCGATCCGGAACAGTTTCATCCATAGTTGGGGTCATACTATTTCGTGAGCCTTTGGTCTTGCCCTCTGTTTTAACTGCCAATAATGCGGCTATCAGCATAATCAGAACAGAAAAGGGCAACAAGCAGCTCTTTTTTTTCGTAGATGAAGAACAATCAGAGGAAGCAATCATAATCTATCGACCATTAAAAAGACAGCGCTATGGATAATTTTTACTACAGCCAGTCGAGTAGTTGTTTTCGGACACAGTAAAAATACTCTTATGGCAGGTGGATCGTGCGGTTTAAAAAAGAAGCGGGTGCCTGCAGAGCGCCCGCTTCTTATATAAAAGTACTTTCTACCCTTAACTCTTCTGTTCCCCTCAAGACGTGGGGAAGCTGAGGGGACCAGATGGCACACAAGGGAGGTGCACAGAGCTTCCGGGTCATACATTTTTATTATCGGAGTCTTTTTAACAGCACTTTAACTTTTTTATTCCTGATTTTCAAATTGAGGTGCAATTTTTTCCAGAGAGGGAAACTCTTTACAGTAAAACCGGAAAATCTTGATTGCTTCCGCAACCTGCCCGCACTCTTTTGCGGCATCGAGAAGATTCAGATAGGTATCAGCATCAATTGGATTGAGCTTGATGGATTCGTAAAAGAGAGAGAACGCATCCTGGAATCTTTTCTGGTAAAAAGAGATGATCCCCAGGCCGCAGAATCCCTTGGCGCTTGGCCCTTCCTGGTCATTGGCTTTTAAAAATTTGTCCATTGCAGAGAAGAGATTTCCCGCTTCCAGCTCCTGTTCTGCCTCTTCGATAAGCTCGCTGTATACACCAATGGAATGTGCTCGAGTGCTATTGTAAATATCTGGTCCCAGCTCAATGATGGTATCCCTGATGGCACGAATCTCTTCGAGGTCAGGATTGATTTCCAGTGCCTTTTCAAAGAGCGGCAGTACATCATTGACACACTGAAGCTTTATCGATGCATCGAAAAGATTAACCAAAGCATCGGTATAGGTTGGATTTACCACAACAGACCTGGTAAACATTGCATATGCATCTTTCCAGCACTTTTGAGCCCAGGAAATAATGCCGATGTTATTTAAGGCCCGCCAGTTTTGAGGATCCTTCTCGACTATCGGTACAAGAATCCGGGCAGCTTCCGGCAAGTTACCAGTCGAAATGGCTTCTTCTGCCAGTATGTTTTCGCTGTGGAATTTTTCCTCAGCAACAGGATGTTCAGGATACATCGGTTTCTCCCTTTCGTTCCTCATCTACAGACTTCTATTTTTAAAGATAGTTTTTGAGCCTGGGTAATGAGTATTACTCAAAAAAATAATATACATCTATCACTTTCGTATTTTAAAGAGAGTAGGACGGATCTAACCCCTTTTACCTATCAGGAGATATATCCAATGAGGGAGCATTCATCGAAGAAAAATGAAGGCATTCAAGTTCAGAACGATACAAAGATTACTACTTTTATTTATGCGCTAAGCTTCCTGACCCTCACTCTTTTTGTTTTCTCCAAGAATGCATCAGGATCTGAGGAGAAACTACAAATCTCATTAGTACCATCAAAAACTGCCTTCTCCTCAGGTGATACGATCATCTTCGCGTTAAAGGTAAAAATACCTCCCAAACACCATCTTTACGGAAATCCACTGGGACCGGGCATTGGAAAGCCACTCTCGCTCAGGGTTGATGGAGCGACGCAGGTCAAATGGGTGGATGTAAAAAAAATGGATGCCCGTAAATTTAAGCCATCTATTGGGGATTGGGTCTGGGCATATGAGCAGGAAACCTATTTTTTTATAAGAGGAATAGCTCCTGGAGGAATCAGCGGATCACTACAGGGTACGATTTATTTTGATGGACTGATCTGTCACACCGCATGCATTCCGGTTAGTGAAAAGATCCCTTTTTCGGTGCAAATATCACCTGAAAAGAAACAGAAACTACATTTCAGCTCCGACTCTCAGATCGCACGTGCTTTTAAACATGCCGTGCAGTCGATGCAACTGGCGCAACCAGAGAAACAACAATCACCTTCCCCGTTGGCAGGTATTAATCTTTCTCCTCAACAGATGATAGTAAACCCGCAGGTCACAGCCGTTCAGGCGATTCCGCAGTGGGATTATTCTCCGGTAGAGAGAAAAGTTGAGTTCAACTTGTGGCTGGCAATTCTGTTTGGGTTCCTTGCCGGAATCATTCTCAATGCGATGCCGTGCGTTCTGCCTGTATTAGGAGTCAAAATACTCTCTTTTTCTCAGGCAAGAGAGAGCTCCCGGAAAGCTGCACTGATGAAAAGCCTTGCATTTTCAGCCGGAATGATCTCGGTATTCATGATTTTGGCCTCTCTGGCCTCTTTTGCCAATTTTTCCTGGGGTGAGCAGTTCCAAAACCCCAAAGTACTCGTCGGAATTATCGCACTAATCGTTGTCTTCGCACTGGGAATGTTTGATGTTTTTATGATCATGGTTCCTGGGTCGATTGGTGGACTGGAGAAAAAAAGTGGTTCCGGACTGACTGGCGATTTTCTGAAAGGAATGTTTGCAACGGTTTTGGCGACTCCATGCAGCGGACCTCTTCTGGGAGCGACACTGGCCTGGACACTGACACAATCACCACAGGTGGTCTTTACCGTTTTTGCATCGATCGGTGCAGGAATGGCTTTCCCATATGTACTTTTTTCAGCAAGCAGTACTCTTTCAAAACTCATTCCAAAACCCGGTCCATGGATGAATGATTTCAAGATGTTTACGGGATTTGTACTGCTTGGAATGGCCGTGTACCTCATGATCGGGCTTCCTTCTGACATGATTGTCAGCACGATCGGATTGTGTGTGTCTCTTGCATTTGCAGTAGTTGTATACACCAGATATGCACCCTGGGGTTCATCGGTACCCAGAAAAATCACGATGCTCCTTATTGCAGGTATGGTTGTGGGAAGCGGCATCTACGTCAACTTCGGCATTCTTTACAAAAATACCAGCGATCAGGCTCTGGGTGGCGTTGCCGGTAGAGAATGGAAACCATTTTCACCTGAGGCGCTCCGTGAAGCACACGCAAATGGACGACATGTGGTGATCGATTTCACTGCGAACTGGTGTATGAATTGTCAGTACAACAAGGTTGCTGTGCTTAATACTCCGGAAATCAATGAGCTGATTCAAAAGAAACAGATCG
>OBJA01000881.1_pt1 | contig 23516 bp, 12 predicted proteins | sample 1519751 | NCBI WGS metagenome assembly OBJA01 (sample SAMEA3881238, study PRJEB22517) | soil metagenome | biome: lake sediment; feature: soda lake sediment; material: sediment, water from around vicinity | place: India | collected 2013-12-23 | depth 3 m
CCGTAACTACTTCACCAACTCCGGCTATGTGTCTAACTAAACGAGAAATGCTCTAATCGGCACCCGAACCATAAAGGAGAAACAGCGGGCAGGCCACGGTTTTTTGACGTGGCAACCCGGTCCCTCTGCAATCGACTGACTGGATTGCTTCACGCCGTTGGCGTTCGCAAAGACGATATTTGTTGTCTTCCTCATCAGCAGCACCATAACCACCCTTGGTAATCCAGTGTGTCTACCAATAATAAAACCCCCGTCATTGCGACTGCGAATGTAATAAAGCAGGAAGCAATCCAGATGACGGGATAAACTTGAAAACCAGCCAGTTAATTCTGCCCAAGAGCGTAACAACAGCTGTTGGTGCTGGTGGGTATTTCGAAATAGAGGTCCGTAATGGACAAATAGTACTGATACCGGTACGCATCCAGCAAGCTGATGCAGTGCGCGCCAAGCGGGCAGAGCTGATCCGGGCTCTGACTTACCCCAGGTTCAGACTCACTGCAAATGAACAGGAAGAATTACTGGCAGATTATCTGCCTTATTGTTTGGCGACTGTCATTCCCAATCCTCCACCCTGTCGTGATCAGGCGGATATACCGTTTCTGCAATTGGCTCTGGCTGATAAAGCAGATGTACTGGTCACGGGAGATAAAGATTTGCTGGTGCTAGCAGGAATGTTTAATTGCCGGATCCTGGTCGCTGATGCTTTTTTAGCTGAGTCTGCAGGCTGGTGAAAATATAATGAGAGCGCTTCTGAAAAACCACCTGCATTGCCATTTCTGTATTAGAAACTGGCTAAAAATGCTCATTTAACACGTATAAACTCTGCTTTCTCACCGACTTTTGCCTTGAACTGACTGCCTCGCTGACGTTTTTCAGAATTTCCCTGTTGCTGGAATGACTGTAACAACTGCTCAAACTGCGCTCTCACTTCAGGATGCTTACGCGCCATAGCCAAGGTGGCCTCCAAATAGCCTATCTTGCTACCACAGTCGTAACGCTTGCCCTTGTAACGATAGGCCAGCACCTGCTCTTCCTGCATCAACGCAGCAATACCATCGGTCAGTTGTATCTCGCTCCCGGCACCTTTGCCCAACCGTGCCAAGTGATGAAAGATGCGCGGTGTGAGTACATAACGTCCAACCACCGCCAGGGTGGAAGGAGCTTCTTCCGGAGCAGGCTTTTCCACAATAGACTGTACTGCTTCCAGATCATCACGAACCGGTTTGCTGTCCACGATACCGTAGCTGCGTGTATCTTCATGCGGTACCTGCTGTACACCCAGCACCGAGCACTTGTAGTAATCGTACACATTCACCATCTGACTTATCACAGCGGGCTCACCTTCAAGTAAGTCATCAGCCAGTAACACAGCAAAAGGTTCATCACCCACTGCCGGCTGGGCGCACAGTACTGCATGGCCCAAACCCAGCGCTTCAGATTGGCGGATATACACACACTGCATGTCATCAGGCAACAGATTGCGCACGTACTGCAGCATCTCAGTCTTTCCCCGGCGCTCCAGCTCGGATTCCAACTCATACGCCTTATCAAAATGATCTTCAATGCTGCGCTTGCTGCGACCCGTGACGAATATCATTTCGGTAATACCCGCAGCCCAGGCCTCTTCCACAGCATATTGTATGAGTGGCTTATCCACCACCGGCAACATCTCCTTAGGGCTGGCCTTGGTAGCTGGTAAAAAACGAGTACCCAACCCCGCCACCGGAAAAACCGCTTTACGAATCTTCATGCATCCCCCTTTTTCTACAGAAATCAGTTGTAAAAATAAAAAACAACTTGCGTATCCTTCAGACAAATCTCACGTATAAACCTCTTCTACTATATCGTGATCTCGACGAAATAACACGGAGAACCCAATTGGAGGTTCATGCGTTGATCACATCAGAACCCAAGAATGCAACATTGTCTGCCCATCCTACCTCATCCTGAACAACCGGACTCGTCGCGCAAACCCGTCAATCTACGTGATCGAGTATGATGCCTTCCAGCAATTTCAGGATTCCGGCCAGCATCAGCGCAAACAACAGGGTGACCAGAGTGTTATAGATACGCCGCGGTTCCATCGGATATTCCGGGTAGGTAGGGGCTTGCAGTACAGAAACTTTATCCAGCATGCGCGTGGCATCGATTCTGCCTTTTTCCAGTGCGGTAAGTGCCGCTTTGTAAAGTTCTTGCGCAAAAGTAACTTCCATTTCCAGTCGCTGAAATTCCTCCATTGTAATATTCAGAGTTTTTCCTGTGGGATTGGCAAGCTTTGCTTTTTCATCGGTAATCTGTCGATCGATGGCAGCCAGAGATTGCCTGAGCATCACCAGGTTCGGGTGGTTACGATCCAGTGTCCTGGGCAGAGATGCCAGCTGAGTTTTGAGCTGGGCACGTTGTTCCTCCAATTTGGCAATGAGGGCATTGAGGCTCTCCACCGTCGCCTGCGGTGAAAGCAGCCCTTTCTTATTCTGATAAGCCAGTAATTTCTGCCTTACCTGCTGGAAGCGCAGTTGAGCCAGATTCACCTGGGTAGTCAGGAAGCTGACTTGTGTTTCCGCCAGTTCATGGCTGATCTGATTCATGTAACGCTCACCTTCGCGCACCAGCAGATTTGAAATAGCCCGTGCCATTTCAGAATCATAAGCCTGGGCACTGATCCGGAGTACACCCGCATAGTCATCGTACTCGATTGAAACCCGTGAAAGATAGTGGCGATGAAACCATTCCATATCCTTCAACCACATGCGTGAAAGGAGATCATAGTGTTCATCGCTATAGTGTGCCCGCAGATCGAGCTCGGTATCAAGTTTTTTGAGCATATCTACTGAAAGCAGATATTCACGCAATAATAACTGATCCGCACGGTTAACTCCGGCAGTACCGGCAATCAGCATAGACAGATCAAAACTGGGTGCAGTCACCGAATCTGTTTTACGAATGATCACACTGGCTTCCGAAACATAGCGATCGGAAGCAAAGATCAGCCAGTAACCAGTGGCCATGACAGCCAATACCAGAATGAACCCTATCAGGCCTGAAAACAACCGTATGGAAAAGCGGTTTCCCCTGGTATGTCCGAGATAATCACTGAGTTTGCCGGGGGAAGATTCAATTATGCTTTGCTGGAGTTGAGTCATTTTTGTATGGTGTCCTTATACGCTTTGAAGGCTTCCTCGATTTTGTCGAACCACTGCGCTTTACCCTGATAAAGTAAAATACCGGCTTCACAAAATTGCCTGAGTGTACTTTCACTGTGAGCGACCATGATCAGTCCGGCACGATCAGCCATACTCTTGAAAGCCGCTGCTGCTTTGTTACGAAAAGCGGTATCTCCTGCGGCGGTTATTTCATCAGAAATATAGATATCGAACTCGAATGCAAGTGACATTGCAAACTGCAAGCGCGAGCGCATCCCGGACGAGTAGGTATTCACCGGCTCATCGAAAGCATCCTTCAATCCTGAAAAATCCTGTATGAACACCAATCGTTCAGGAAGATCGTCCTGGTGGCCATGCAAACGACAGACAAACTTGGCATTCTGGCGCCCGGTCAGAGTCGGTTCCAGCCCCCCCTGCCCCATGGGCCAGGAAAGCCGACAGTGACGTTCTACTTTCCCTTTATTGGGGTGGTCGATACCGCCGATAATGCGCAGCAAAGTAGATTTACCCGCACCATTTGAACCGATCAGACCGACATTGACATTACGCGGAATCGTCAGATTGACGCCTTGTAATATCCATTTACCAGGGCCATGGTCTGTTTTATAACGCTTGTACACGTCCTCGATAACAATCATCCTGAAAACCCCAGTTGACCGCTTGTTTGTTGCCTTAACATCATGACAATTTTCAACTTTATTTCCATTTTCGTATCACCTCTTTAGTGAGTTCACTACGAGCAGGATTGCACCTTTTTCCGGGCACATGGCTGCGTTGCAACTCCTTGGAAGGGAACAACCATTCCGCGTCGTTGCGCCTTGCCCTGTACCTGGGAAAAGGCACACTCCTGCCCGTCCAACTGAGGTTTTCAGGATCATTTCATCACCAGCTGTAAAGCAAAGCGGCGGTACAGTATCAACCCGAGAAACAGGCTGGAGATACCCCATGCATAAAGATATTCCATGCTGAGGCCCTGCACGGTGTGGTAATAGGGGAAAAAGCCTGCACGTGCCAGTTCGAGCCCATGTGCAACCGGATTCAGCATCAGGAGGTCGAGATAAGGCTGGGGTACAGCGGCCAAAGGGAAAATGACACCGGAAATCAGGTATAACGGCAGCATCAGGATCTTGAGAACGTGCTCCATTTCCGGAACAAGCTCCATCAATACCGATGCAACCAGACCATAACCCATGCCGAACAGCCACAGTCCGAGATTAGCCTGCAGAACCAGCAAAGCATCATACGGCCATGCTTCGTGACTCAGCAGGATCGCCGTACCTATGATGATGATCGAGATGATCGACATCAGAAAAGCTTCCAGTACGGCACGCGCAAGGACCGGATCAAAAGGTTTGACCTGGCGATAAGTGAACAAAGGCCGGTTGGAATCGACCGCATAGGTTACCTGGACAGCAGTCCGCCGGAACAGAAAGAACGCCAGCATGCCCACGATGATCCAGATAGCTACATCAGCATTGCCAACGGTGCGCATACGGATAACGGTAAAGACAAAAACCAGAAAGCCAATGTGCAGAACAGGTTCGATCAGCAGCCAGAACCATGCGGCCCGCATATCGAACAGCCGGTCAAGTGCTTCACGCAGGAAAATTGCCTTCCATACGGCAAAGGAAACGGCCAGTGGATTACGGATTTCAGCCATAGCCATACCCGCAAGAAAACAACAGTGGATCAGGTCGAGTCATCAATTCAGTAGGAACATCCGGTTGATTGTCAGGCCAGGCATCGCAACGGATATCAGCAACTTCAGGAATTTGTTGAATTCAGCTTCGGGAGAGTTGGCGACATAAATCACATCGCGATTCTGAACTGGAAAATTCTGGGTCACAAAAAATGATGCAGGATCACGTAAATCGATCTGGTATACCACGGGTACGGTACCATCGGCCCCGGTAGTAAGCGGATGATCGGCATCGACCAGTGTTGCATCTTCAAACCGGAATATGAATACACCGCGTGCATCGGCACGGTTATCCGCCAAGCCGCCAGAACGTGCCAGGGCTTGTGCCAGAGAAATACCCTGAGCTTCGAAGAGTACTTCTTCATTCTTACCTGTTGCCCCTAGTACCGAAAAACTTTGCGGCTGATACAAAGCAGTAACCACATCACCCGGTTTGAGCAGAATATTCTGCCTCGGATCCCGAATGACCGAATCGAGCGCCATGGTGGCCGTAACATTGTCACGCGATAGCTGAACTGCCATACGGTTTACGGATTGCTTGACTCCACCGCTTATGGCCAGCGCATCGAGCAGTCTCTCGCCTTTGGGTGTCAGCGCCATCAGGGTGCTGTTATTGACTTCGCCCACGACCGTCACATTGGAAGTGTTGTTCTTGATGACCCGCACCAGTACCTGGGGCTGGTTAGCCTTCCCGTACAGCCGTACGATGATTTCTCTTTCAATCTCCTGGGTAGTGCGCTCCCTGACGGAAACCCGACCGGCAAACGGTATGGCAATTGTGCTGTCCGATGTCACCATTTGTTCGGGAAAGGTAACCCCTCGCGTTGTTGTCGGGCCGGCTGAAGGATCGAGAACGATTGCGCCGAACAGCATTGCGGGGGGGGCTTCCCAGATGGTGACGTCGATTACATCACCAGGGCCGATGATGTAGTTGTTGGTAGATGAACTTGGAAAAATATCGGCGAACTGGCCCAGCTTTTTCGCTTCAAAAAGTTTACGGGCAAGGGTATCGTCGACACCGATCAGCCCGATACCACCCACCTGGCCGGGTTCACTTTTTTTCAGGACCTGCTCCCGGCTTGCACCACTGGCAGAAACCCAGTCCGGCTGGGTTGCACAGCCGGACAGCATGCTTATCAGTATGATTCCCGCCAGCAATAAACCAGTATGAATAAAATGACTCTCTGTGTTCATATTCTTCTTGTTATCCGGAAAAGAGATCAATGGAGATCCATCAGTTTCTTCATAACTTCACAGGTATACCGTATGTGCTGGTCGGTGTGCATGGCTGACAGAAAAAATCTGAGTCTTGCAGCCTTCTCTTCAACTGCGGGATGGATAATCGGCTGGACATTGATACCGGCATCGAAAAACTGGTTGGACAGCCTCGCTGCTTTGAGTGAGCTACCAATGATGGCGGGAATGACGGCATAGCCCTGAGCAAGGCCGGTATTGACCCCAAGGGACTGCATCAACTCCAGGAATTGATGTCCCCGCTCACGTAACCGTGCTACCCGTTCCGGTTCTCGCTGCAGGATACGCAGTGCTTCCAGAGAAGCTGCAGCCAGGGAGGGCGCCATGCCGACACTGTAGACAAAGCCTGGCGCCGCATATTTCAGGTGCTCGACAAGTGCCCGTTCTCCAGCGATGTAACCACCACATCCAGCCAATGTCTTGCTGAGCGTGCCCATCCAGATATCTACTTCCTTACCTTGGATACCGAAGTGTTCCCGCACTCCTTTTCCCGTTTCTCCCAGTACACCCAGGGAATGCGCTTCATCTACCATCAGAAAGGCTCTATGGCGCTGTTTGATGCGGACGAGTGCCGGCAGATCCGGAATATCACCATCCATGCTGTAAAGCCCTTCGGTGACAATCAGCACACGTTCGAACTGTGCACGAATTTCTGCCAGGATTTGTTCAAGCGCTGCCATATCATTATGTGGAAATGAACGCCGAGTTGCGCCCGAAAGCTGAATCCCCTGCAATACGCTGTTATGAATGAGGCTGTCGTGAATGACCAGATCCTTCGGGCCGAAGAGACAGCCAATCGTGCTGACGTTGGTAGCATGTCCGCTGACAAATACGATGCAATCATCGACCTCATATAAATTAGCCAGTGCTTCTTCCAGTTTGCGCTGTATCGGCCGCTCTCCTGCCACGAGTCTGCTTGCAGAGGCCGATGTGCCGTAACGATCGATGGCTTCTTTTGCCGCCCGGTTCACGGCTGGGTGACCGGCCAGACCAAGGTAGCTGTAATTGGAAAAATTGATGAATTCACGTCCATCGATGAGGGTGGTTGCCCCTGCCACGCCATCATGTGACCGGAAAAACGGATTTGCCAGACCCAATCGCTCGGATGCTGCCTTGGGCACCAGCATTTTTTCATAGCCGGGAAAGCGGTCAAAACGGGTAAAGGCATCCGGAATCGATGAATAACGAGTTGGACATTCTGACGGTACAGGTGCAGCAACCCCTGCTCCTTCCATTTTTCTGCCAAGAATATGGTCTATGAGATGTGTTCTGGCTTTCCTGGTGAGACTGGGTTTGTTCATGCGATTAAACTTGTTCCTTGTTGAGCAAAATGGCGTACATCCTCACTCAGGGTATCGATTTCTTCCGGTCTCAATTCCTCTCCATGCTGACGAATAAATTCGGTAACCTGGTTGACTGATTGTCCTTCCTCCGGCACATCCCCTTTACTTGTCAGTTTCTCGACGATACGTGCCGTGACCGTATGAATCGTGGGGGCATCGTTGAGCATCATGACCGGTAATTGAATGCCGAAGCGCCGTTCCAGCCCCAGAGCAAGTTCAACCGCCATCAGCGAATCCATACCGTGATCATGTAAAGAGCGATCTGGCTCGATGCGATCCGGGTTGATGCTCAGGATCAGCGCAACCTCCTCCAATACAAGGCCACGTACGATTTCTGTCACCTCAGCCCGGGTTTTTCCAATAATGAACGTCCGAATATCGATCGATTCGGCAGTTTGGGAGGTGCTTCGTCTGTTCCGGTTGAGAATATCGAAACGGTTACCGGTCGCTGAAGGCAGCAGATGGCTCAGCGTATTCCAGTCGAAATCGGCAGCAATGACAAACCCGGTTTCGTTATTGAGCGCAACATCCAGTTGTGCCAGCGCTTCTGCCGCTGAAAGGGGCGGTTTACCGAGACGCTGTTCGAGACTGTCCCTGACGGCTTCGTTACGCGCCAGATATCCCGTATCGCTGACAGGCCCCCAGGCAATACAAGTAGTCGGCAGACCCATGTGCCGACGCATGGCGGCCAGTCCTTCGAGCCCGGCATTGGCAGCCACATAATTGGCTTGACCCGGATTTCCGATTGCGGTGGTAACCGAGGAGTACAGAATGAAATAATCCAGCGGTGTACCGAGCGTAGCCTGGTGTAAATGCCAGGCACCCAGCAATTTGGCATCCATGACATTTCGGATGCTTCTCTGATCGAGGCTGGCAATCAGTTGATCGTCGAAAACCGCCGCTGCATGCAGGACACCTTTGAGAGGAGGCAGTGTTTTGCCGATACGTTCTATAAGCGTATCAACCGCTGCAGCGTGAGTGATGTCGCACGCCTGTGCGATCACTTTTACCCCTCGAGCGGCGAAAGTTTCGATGATTTCCTTCGCTCCCGGCGTATCCATGCCACGGCGCCCGGCCAGCACTAAGTAATCGACACCCCGTTCTGCCAGCCAGCGAGCAGATTCCAGACCAAAACCGGAAAGCCCGCCTGTCACCAGCCATGTACTGTTTTTTTCAAATCGTACTACCGGAGCAGACTGTGAAGACTGCTCGATATCCGGCTGCCCATTCGCCAGGGACACGACAATCTTGCCGATATGGCGTGCCTGCTGCATCACACGGAAAGCATCCGTAATACGATTCGCCGCAAATACCCGATGAGGCAGCGGCGCCAGAGCCTGCTCACGGAACAGTGCCATGACCTCACGGAAGAGCTGTACGGCAAGCTTGGGACGCGAAGTCAGTAACTGATCCGCATCGATACCAAAGTAACTGATATTGTTCTTGAAGGGACGCAGGCCAACGGGGGTATTTTCAAAAAAATCGCGTTTGCCCAGTTCAAGAAAACGGCCAAAAGGTTTCAGTACCTCGAGGCTGCGGCGCATCGCTTCACCCGCGAGTGAGTTGAGAACCACGTCCACTCCTTCACCCGCAGTGGCATCAAGAATATCGTCAGCAAATGCCAGGCTGCGTGAATCGAACACATGGTCCGCTCCCAGCAATTTGACGAAATCCCGTTTCTCATCGCTGCCTGCAGTAGCATAAATTTCTGCGCCAAGATAACGCGCAAGCTGGATGGCAGCGATACCGACGCCCCCTGCTGCACCGTGAATCAGCACCTTTTCTCCCGGCTGCAGAGCTGCCAGCTGCTTGAGCGCGTAATAAACGGTCAGAAAAACGGTGGGTACGGTCGCTGCTGCCTCGAATGACCAATTCTCGGGCATGGGGGCTACCGCATCCGCTCGCGTGACGACATGGCTGGCAAAGCAGGAAGCACCGAATCCCATGACGGCATCGCCGGGTAACAGGCCTTTCACACGCGTACCAACCCGGCTGACGACTCCTGCAAACTCCAGTCCGAGGCTGGCACCTGCAAAACCATTCTCGACGGCTTCATCCGGAAGCAGGCCCATGAGGTACATGACATCACGGAAATTGAGACCGGTAGCCCGGGCACATACTTCAACCTCGTCATCACCCAATTGACGCTTAACATCAGGCAACCAGACGAGGTTACGCAATTGTCCGGGAACGTGAAAATCAAGATGAAATCGTTCGCTCTTTTTCTTTGACGACTCTGTCGTCCTGATCTGCCGGTTCGTTTCTTCCTGCATGACCAGGCAGTAGCGCGCTGCTGCAGAAAGCACAATTTCATTGCTGCCATCCGGGACAAGCAACTCGTTCACCAGCCGATCTGCCAGATTGACGGTTGCCGGGTTACACGCCAGATCGATGAGGGTGCAGGCAAACTGAGGATACTCGTTCATGACGACACGCCCGAATCCCCAGAGTGCGGATTGTGCCGGATTAGATTCAGACTCGGCCGGGCATCCGGTAATGAGTGTACTGCCACGAGTTACGAGCCAGAATCGAGGAGTTTTCCCGGCTTGGGCAGCCAGCAGCTTCACGTCTTCCATCAACCGGCTTATCGTATCTGCAGCCTGTTCAGGGATATCGTCCCAGCCTGGCAAATAAACGATATGGTCAGTAGTTTGCAGAAGATCCCCGGCTATCCGACTGGTAATGGTCACCTGCTGCCCCGATGATTGCAGTCGGCTGCCCAGGTGATTGGCCAGAGTTGCAGAGAATTCATCTGCTACCAGCAGCCACGAAGCAGCGACAAGTTCGGAGAAAATCGGGTTGTCTCGCACAGGGTTCCTGGCAAGCAGCAGATAAGCGCCTTCGGCCAGACCTTCTGCAGCAAGTTCAAAGAATGTTTCCGTATCCGTGAACCCCGTATCCTTCAGTAATTGTTGCCATGTTGCAGGGGATAACAATGGAGATAATGGCAGATCTGGAGCTTTATCACGCCGACGCCACCAGCCGGGATCTATCCCTTCCAGGAAAGAGGTACTCCAGTCTGAATGCTGCTCAGCCAGCAAAAGAATGCCCCCGGCAGCCAGCAGATGCCGGGTTTGAGCCAGCGCTGTGTGTGGGTTGTTTGTCCGATGTAATGCGTGGTGCAGGACAATGACATCGAATGCATCAGGTAACTGACGATCGGCAGCCAACTTCAGTGTGGCAGGCTCGTACCGTACCACGACAATGCTGGCATCCTCCTGATATTCGGTCTGCTGGCGTGCCTGCATGGCCTCATCCGGCAAAGCCAGGACATAGTCGAAGCGATCTTCGGGTAATGAACCAGCCAGTATTTCCGGCAGCCTGCTGGAACCAGCGGCGATTTCCAGAATCCGCAGCCGGCGTGATGCAGGCCAACTGCCTGCCAGATTCCTGAATATCTCCTCGAGAGCAAGCCGCATTCCCAGATAAACCGGATCATCGTGGTAACGCATTTCAGCCACTGGTGAATGTTTCAACTCATTCAGCAATTTCAGTGCATCAGCTTCTCCCCACAACAATGCCGGCAATTGCTGACCGACTCTCCCCATGAGCGTCAGCTGCGGCAGGTACGCAGGAAAATCATTTAACAGTGTTTGCCAGACTGTTTCCGGGGAAGGCAGATCAGCATCGATGGTGACAGACCACTGGCCGGCATTATCTTTACTCAGCAATTCTTCATTGATCAGCAGATTCGCCAGCCAGCGGGCATGGGCAGTTGCATGAGGTCCATCAAAAATTTGCTGCCAATCCAGCGGATGATGCTGTTGAATCTGTCGTACAGCCTGCCAGGCAAACGATAATGTCAACGCTTCGGTAAGCGGAAGTATTTCCTTGAATAAGGTATGACGATCATGTTTGACACGATCGAGTTGTGCTCGTGCCTGTTCGATAAGACCTGCTACAGGCGGCATAGCCGTACTCATGCCGTCGAGCGGATGGGGTTTAAGCCAGGGAACAATGCGCCAGTTTGATATTTTCTGCTGAACGTGATGCTTGAGGTGGGCAGTACGGAATCGGCAGGCCGAAGCACTGGCGATCAGATTATTCTGATTATCCAGCAGTTCGAAATCTGCCAGCACAGAACGGGTGCCACGACGACATAATCTCGCACGCAAGAATGCCACTTTTCCGTTGCCGCAAAAATTCAGCTTACCCATTTTGACGGGAAGCAAGGCGATCCCCTGCCCGGCATCGATTGCTTCACCAAAGAAATCGATCAGTGACTGGAAGCAAAGATCCAGTATCGCCGGATGCAACAAATAATCATCGAAATGCTGTAATCCGGGGCAGGACAAAGTGGCCTCAAGCCTGTCTGCTGCGATATTTACTCCGCTCACGCCCTGGAAAACTGGGCCATAATCAAGGCCCAGCCTTGAGGCACGCTGATAATGAACTTCATGCCTGACGTGTTCAGCAGGTATTGCGGGCGAATCGATGCGTGCCACAGGAATTCTGTTGACCGCTTCCAGAATGCGTCCGGAAGCGTGCAGCGTCCATTCGTCATCACTGAGCCGCTGACGACTTTTGATCTGGAATCCCCCATCACGCGGATCGAGAATCAGATGAGCAGTACGCGCATGTTCATTATCAAAAACCATCGGGGAGATGATGTCGAGTTGCTCGACGATGAAAAGCTTTCCTCCCAGCCATTCACGCGCAGCAGCCAGTGACATTTCGGCATAAGCAGCACCGGGATATACGATGGCACCACCTACCTTGTGATCCGCCAGCCATGGTAAGGTGACCGGATCGAGTGTATTTTCCCAGATGGTATCGATACCCGGAATACGCCAGCCCAGCAGTGGATGTACCCGGCGACGATCCAGCGAATGTAATCCCTCATTCGTCCACGGTATCCAGTGCCGTTCCCGTTGCCACGGATAGTTGGGCAGACGGACCGGTCGACCGGGAACAGGAAAATAAGTCTGCAACAATGGTTGCTCGGCGAGAAGCTGTGCACGTAACGCGGCTTCGGTGATTCTCTGCAAACCGTCATCATTGCGACGCAATGTCGAGATCACACGCCCCTGAACTTCAGCTGCAGCCAGACATTCACCCATATACCGCTGCAGAATCGCATGTGGTCCGATTTCAATCAGTACTCTGCAACCCAGTTCGGCAATTCTGTTGATCGCAGCAGCGAACTGAACCGGTTGACGCACGTTACGCCACCAGTAGTCTGCATTGAGTGAACAACCGTCAATTTCACTTCCGGTAACAGTTGAAACGAAAATCGCTCTTTCTGTACAGGCAGGAGCAAGTTCACCCAGCTGTCGGATCAGTATTTCTTCGATGGCATCCATTCGGCGGCTATGGAAAGCATAGTCTAGATCGAGCAGCCGGAAGAAAATTCCCCGGGATTCAGCTACGCTCTGTAGACGTTGCAAACCCTCGAGAGGGCCGGAGAGCGTAACATTGCCGGGACTGTTGATTCCGGCTACTTCCACTGCGGCATCGACACCCAACGTGGCAATAATTTCCTGTACTGCTTCAGCAGACAGACCCACTGCTGCCATTCGGCCTTTCCCACGAGTCAACCCCTGTGCCTGACTGCGAATACAAATGACATGAATGGCCTGCTGCAGATCCAGTGCGCCCGATGCCCATGCAGCCGCAATTTCCCCTACGCTGTGCCCTGTAACGACTGAAGGTTCAATACCCTGCTCTTTAAGCAACAGGGTGACGCCTACCTGGATGGCGAAAAGCAGTGGTTGTGCAACGCGGGTATCACCCAGTCTGGAACTTGCATCTCCTGCTTCCAATTCAGCAATCAATGAAAAACCTGTCTGCGGCAGCATCATTCCATCGATTTCACTGAGAATTTCTTTGAACCGGGGAGATTCAGCAAGCAATGCCCGTCCCATCCCTGCCCATTGCGCACCATTTCCCGAGTAGACAAAAGCCACTCCTCCGCTCTGCGGTAATTTATCTTCGACAAAAACCGGGGTAGCCATGTCGCCTTTGGCGTAACGATCGAGCAGATCGACCGTTGAATCCACCTCACCGGTATGCAGCGCCAGCCTTTTCTCCATACGCTCGCGCCGATAAGCTGCGGCATGGGCAATGTCGTAAAACTCCTGCGCAGATTTGTCTTTCAGCAGTTCGACATAGCGCTCTGCCGTAGCACGCAAAGCGGCTTCGGTACGTGCAGAAAGAAAGAGCGGCGGCAATGATTCCAGGGTTGATGACGTATCAGTCTTGCTTTCTTGAGGAGCAAACTCCTTTAACAGAACGTGAGCATTGGCCCCTCCGAATCCGAAAGAGTTGACGCCGGCAACAAGCGGCTTCTTCCGCTTGCGACTGAACGGCTTATATTTTCTGATCAGCTCCAGGTTGAGTGCCTGGAAATCGATATGCGGATTAGGAGTGTGCAGATGGATTGCAGGTGGCAGCGCCCGATGTTTGAGCGCCAGTATCGTTTTGATCAGGCCGGCCATGCCCGAAGCCGGTTCCAGGTGGCCAAGGTTGGCTTTGACCGATCCAATCGGTAATGGTCTGGCACGTTCCTGGCCATACACCATACCGATTGCCTTGGTTTCAACCGGATCACCCACTACTGTCCCGGTTCCATGCGCTTCGATGAAATCAACTTCCTTTGATGAAAGCCCACTGCGAGACAGGACCGCACGCATCAATTCAGCCTGGCCATCGCTACTGGGAATGGTAATACCGGTTTTCCGGGCACCATCGGCATTGACTCCACTGGAAAGGATGACTGCGTGGATATCATCACCTTCAGCCAGCGCCTTTTCCAGGGGTTTGAGCAACAGAACAGCCGCGCCTTCTGAACGCACATAACCGTCCCCTGAAGCATCGAAAGGCTTGCATCGACCCTCGGCAGAAAGCATACAGGCTTTAGTGAATCCGACAAACGGATATGGATGAAGCAACAGATTGACTCCGCCAACCAGAGCCGTAGAGGCTTCCCCGTTACGCAGGCAGTTACAAGCGTGATGCAATGCCACCAATGATGAAGAGCAGGCTGTATCCACAGCCAGTGAGGGGCCGTGCAAATCGAAAACGTAAGAAATACGGTTGGCAGCAATACTGAGCGTATTGCCCGTCATCGAGTGTGAAGTGATGACGGCAAGGTCATCCACCTCGCACATGCCATAATCAAACCCGGCAATCCCCACATAGACCGCACAATCCGAACCCGCCATGGAAGAAGGAGGAATTCCGGCGTTTTCCATGGTCTCCCAGGTCAGTTCCAGTAAAAGACGCTGCTGGGGATCGAGTACTGCTGCTTCACGTGGTGAAATACCGAAGAAACTCGCATCGAATTCTTCTATATGCGATAGAACGCCCGCCGAGAAAGTGATACTGCGGCCATGCTCCGAACGTTTGTCATGCTGTAATTCATCGACGGCCCAGCGATCTGCCGGGATTTGGGTTACCAGATCACGTTTTTGTTTCAGTGCGTTCCAGAAATCGGTTTCATTGCTTACATCTCCCGGAAAACGGAAAGCAAAGCCAACGATAGCGACAGGAGATGAAGATGATCTGTCAGTGCCATTTTCTTTCGTGCCAGTGTTCAGTGATTCGCTTCTGCTATCATCTGTAGCATGCTTACCCATGGATCGATCCATTTTTTATCCTTCTAAAACGACACCATGTCATTCCCGGTCACTTTGAATGCAGTTTTATTCAAATGAAAAATAAGCGAATATCTGGAAAATTTTCCACCGGGCCTGCCAATCTCGCCTTTATGCCATGAACATATGCGTATCTTCCGGAAAGGATAATTCTTTACGTGACCAGGTAAACTTCTGAAGTGACCGGTTACAACCCCTCATTTCGAGAAATGAGGATCAGTCACCAGGAAGAAAAATATTCCTTTAGCCACCTTACTGAGTTTTAATCATTCCCCAATCACCTCATGAAAATTCTTCACACATCTGACTGGCATATCGGCAAAACCTTATATGGCCGCAAGCGGTATGATGAATTTGAAGCTTTTTTCACCTGGCTGATAGAAACGATCGAGCAGGAGCAAGTCGATGTATTGCTGATTGCAGGTGATATTTTTGATACCAGTACACCCGGCAACCGGGCACAGCAGCTTTATTACCGCTTTCTGCACCGTGTTGCTGCTTCCACCTGCCGGCATATCGTTATCATCGCGGGAAATCATGACTCTCCCTCCTTTCTCAGCGCTCCCAGGGAATTACTCAGCGCACTGGATGTGCATGTCACAGGCAGCCTGTCCGGCAACCCGACAGATGAAATACTGGTTCTCTGTGATCCGGAGGGTAATGCGGAACTGATCGTCTGCGCCATTCCTTATTTGCGGGATCGGGATATCCGCACAGCAGAAGCAGGAGAAAGTATGGAAGATAAATCCCGCAAGCTGATCGAGGGAATACGTGACCACTATGCCGAGACAGTCAGCCTGGCCCGGCAGCAGCGTGCTGCACTTTCATCGTCCATCCCGATCATTGCGATGGGGCATCTCTTCGTCGCTGGTGGACAGACCATTGAAGGCGACGGCGTACGGGAACTGTATGTCGGATCGCTGGCGCATGTTCCGGCCGGAATTTTTCCATCCGATATCGATTATCTGGCACTTGGCCATCTGCATGTTCCCCAACAGGTAAATGGTTCCTCCGTCATGCGCTACAGCGGCTCTCCTCTGCCGATAGGCTTTGGTGAGGCCGGTCAGGAAAAGAGTGTTTGCCTGGTTGAATTCGATCGGCAGATTTCTGCAACCAGTCCTGCTGTCAGACTGATCAATATCCCGATCTTCCAGCCACTCGAACATATCAAGGGAAACTGGCAGGCAATCGCTGACAGAATCTCTGTACTTTCTGCCGAGAATTCATCTACCTGGCTGGAAATCATTTACGAAGGTGATGAGATGATCACCAATTTACAGGAACGCCTGCAATCCGCCATCGTGGGATCACGACTGGAAATTCTGCGTGTTAAAAACAACCGGATCATCAGCCGGATACTCGATCAAATCGACGATGGCGGAACACTGGAGGAACTCAGTGCCAACGAGGTATTCGAACATTGTCTGTCTGCCAGTGCCATCCCGGCAGAACAACGAACGGAACTGTGGCACACCTATCAGGAAACCCTCGTTTCTCTCGATGAAGAGGATGTCAGGGCCGAGTGACTATCAAAACGCAAATCCATCCGGAAAATTCAATTCCAGGGTTTGGCGGCAATGATGCTTCGTATCGAGCCAACAGTGGCCAGCTTCACCTAATATATCGAAAGGATAATGCTACTCATGATTTCCTCTACTGGGTTATTTGATGACTGTCAGCTCCGGGTATTTCCGGATCATCAGGCAACGGGATGAACTCCTGACCGTCCCCTACCGGCAGTTTCATACGTTGTGCACGCCAGTCTTCCCGAGCCTGTGCCAGCCTTTCCCTGGAAGATGACACAAAATTCCAGTAAATATAGCGCTCACCTACCGGTTCCCCACCCAGCAACATTACAGTTGATGGCCGTATAGCGACAATATCGACAGCATGACCCGCCTGCAGGACAGCCATCCGTCCCACAGTCAACCTGTTCCCGCCGATCTCGATTTCACCCTGTGCAACATAAACAGCCCGTTCAGGATATTGTGTATCCAGGCTGCGACGTGATCCGGTATCCATTTCCCAGTGCAGATAAAACAAAGGAGAATGCGTTTTCACGCCAGCAGTAACACCACCGGCAGATCCCGCGATCAGACGGCTCGAAATGCCCTCCTCCCGATATTCCGGCAATTCATCCGTACCATGATGGTGATAAAAAGCCGGATCCATTTCCTCGTATTCGCGCGGCAACGCCACCCACGCCTGGACACCGTGCATGATTGCGCCATGTACCCGGGCATATTCCAGCCGTTCACTATGAGTAATGCCCTTCCCGGCAATCATCCAGTTTACTTCTCCAGGACGCACCTCCTGCCTGAATCCCAAGCTATCCCTGTGCGTAAGGGAACCACTATAAAGATACGTTACGGTGGCAAGACCGATATGCGGATGCGGCCGGATATCCAGCTCAGGCGGGAAACCAGGTACCAGCTCCAGTGGTCCCATATGATCGAAGAAAATGAAAGGCCCCACCATTTGGCATTTTGTATACGGCAGCACGCGCCCTACTACGAAACCGCCCCCCAGATCACGGGAACGGCGATCAATGATTTGATGTATATCCATCTATCTTCTATCCCCTTCGGCAATCACGGGCTTAGACAGCTGCGCTGCCGCTGCCACGCACGAGTAATACGATACCGATTACAGACGGTGATATCACCAGTTCACCGCCAAGTTCAATTACATCAGCCGCACCCACCGGAACACAACTTATCACACAGGGTTCGGTTGACTGGCAGATTTACGACATACCACCCTCTCGGCACACTCTAATGATCGAACAGCACGAGAAAGCTGCTCTTATCTTCTTATCTTACCTGTTTAGTGAATTCTATACTGTTTGTGCATCCATTCCAGGCTTGGTACTGACAGTGCATGTAATTACCCAAGGGCACCGGAAAAACTTGAATTCCGGGCATCAAACTCGAACCTACTAATAAAATCTTATTATTCCGCACACAGGGTAGCTAGCGACGTTAGCCTAAAGGTATTCATCTCCTGTCAATGTCTTATTTCTGCAAGTAAAGCACCTGCATGATTAAAGACTATCAAGGATGCTGTGAACTACGTTCTAATTCATTCTTCAAGGAGAGAGTAAATGTTGAAAATCGGGTTTGTATCCCGGATTGGCGGTATCGCCTCAGTATTGGCCTTGCTGTTACCGGCGATTTCATCCGCTGCAGAACCGGTGAGCGTCGATCAAGGTCCAGAGTGGACCGCTTCTGCCAGGAACGATTTCTATAGCCGAGATCAGGGATCTCAGCTCATACCGCTTCGATGGATAGTTGCTTTGAAGCAACCTAATGGCAAGCCCTTCATGGATGAAAGCCTCAGTCGCTATGGTTATTTACCCAATGAAGCAAGCCGACCTGCCGGACTGCCGGTTGGATTTACTGTTACCGGCGGGGGGAATGGACAGGAAATCGGCATGAATTGCTCCGCTTGTCATACGCGCCAAATCGAAGTTGCCGGTACTTCGTACCGAATCGATGGCGGCCCCGGAATCGTTGATTTCCAAAGCTTTCTCGCTGATCTCGATGTTGCGGTGAATACGGTCTTGACGAATCAACAGGCATTTACCGACTTCGCTCATGCTGTACTCGGCCCTTCACCCACTTCGGAAGAAAAGGAAAAACTGCGAGAGGAGGTAGAAGCCTGGCATCTGCCCTACCATACATTGGTAAAACGCGCACTTCCCGCGCAGGCTTGGGGTCCCGCAAGACTCGATGCCGTATCAATGATCTTCAACCGGCTCGCCGGACTCGATATCGGCCCTGCACCTACTTACATAATCCCCGAGAATATTCAACCGGCTACTGCACCGGTACGCTATCCGTTTCTCTGGAATGCCGCAATTCAGGACAAAACCCAGTGGCCTGGATTCTCCAGTAACGGTAACAGCATACTGGGACTCTCCCGAAATCTCGGAGAGGTTTTCGGTGTATTTGGTATTTTTCATCCTAAAAAAGATGCAGGACATTTGCTGGGTATCGACTACCTGGCCAGTAACTCGGCTAATTTCCAGGGATTGACCGCATTGGAAGATCTGGTAAAGAAAATCGGTCCTCCCAAATGGCCGTGGAAGGTAGACCAAATCCTTGCCAGCAAAGGTAAAACAATTTACGAACGCAAGACCGAAGAAGGTGGCTGCGCCGATTGCCATGGTATTGCACCCGGGGAAACCAGGTTTTTCAAGCAAAAAACCTGGAAAACTCCGATCCTGGATGTGGGCACGGATTCAAAGGAATATGAAATTCTCGGCCGTACTGTAAAGACAGGCGTGCTTGAAGGCGCAAAAATTCCATTTCTCGCTGCTCCACTCAAGTCCGTTGATACCGCCTTCAATGTTCTGGGAACCGCTGTCATTGGTACCATTCTCCAGCATTATGTTCCTATCCTGATGAAGACTGAGGATAAGGCACAGGCAGATAGTCTGAAGTCACCGTTTCCACCGGAAACAGAAGCACTCCGACAGGCGTTCATTGCACCGGCAATATCTGAAAAACCAACCTATGCGTATGAATCAAGAGTCCTTGAAGGTATTTGGGCAGCTGCACCTTACCTTCACAATGGATCCGTACCAACGCTGGCGGAGTTGTTGAAACCAGCAGCTGAACGGGCCAGTTCGTTCAAAGTTGGCCCGGCTTATGATATCGTCAATATCGGAATTGCAGCTGAGCAAACTCAGTTTGACTATACATTGCAGACTACAGATTGCAGTGACCGAAATTCCGGGAACAGCCGGTGTGGCCACGAATTCGGCACTACACTTTCCTCTGACGATAAAAAAGCTTTGCTTGAGTATCTCAAGACGCTCTAAGCTGAGACGTTAGACCTATCGCACACTCGCTCCTGGTGAAAATCTATTTTCCTGGAGCGAGCCCTGACTCCTCAATATCATTTTTGCCTTTTGCAGCACAGATCAAACAATTTTTTACTACTCCATTCGGCTATTCCACTTACCGCAGATATATATTTGATCAGAAGCGATTAAATCTTCTGACAGTGATAACAGACAAAGATAAAGTCCAGATTATTTTAAAGCACCCAATAAAAAACCGCCCGTGAAGGGCGGTTATATCTGTTTTGTCATATTTTATTTCTCATTGTTTTGTTCTGCTTTATTCTCACTACTTTGTTCCGTTTTATCTACATTGTCAGGCATGGAATCACGTTCCATTGACATGCTAGGAGGATATTGACCCGGTTTGGGATCCATACAGGCGGTCAATGTAGTAGCTGCGAACAGCAATGTTGAGATAATAAGTGCGAGTTTCATTTTTAGTCTCCTATAAGAAAAAATACATTAGCAATATAGTTCTTCTAACAGTTTCGACTTACTGTCCCCCCTTTCAGAAAGACATTTATTTGATACCAGATATTATATTTCATGTCAAGATTTTTTATCCGTTTACTTGACAGCATCTTGTTAATACAAGACAACTTTATTTTTATAAAACAGCAACCTATTGTGATTACCGCCCACCGGATCAGGGAACGAAAATAATTCATGCAGATATTGCAGATACGCCTCAAAAATCTGAATTCATTGATCGGCGAATGGGAAATCGACTTCACCGACCCCACTTTTGTATCAGATGGTATTTTCTCGATCATCGGCCCGACCGGTGCGGGTAAAACAACCGTGCTCGATGCAATCTGTCTGGCGCTGTATGGGCGCACTCCTCGCCTCAGCAGAATCACTAAAAGTGAAAATGAAATCATGTCACGGCAAACGGGCGAGTGTCTTGCCGAAGTGACTTTTTCCGCTCAGTCCGGCCGTTTCCGGTGTCATTGGAGTCAGCATCGGGCTCGCAAAAAACCGGCAGGAGAATTACAGAATCCCCGGCATGAGCTGGCCGAAGCCGATTCCGGCAAGATACTGGAAACCCGGCTTACAGAAGTCAGCAGGCAAATCGAAAACATAACCGGGATGAATTTTAGCCGCTTTACCCGCTCCATGTTGCTGGCTCAGGGAGAATTTGCCGCATTCCTGCAGGCAGCGCCGGATGAACGCGCTCCAATTCTGGAACAGATAACCGGCACTGAAATATACAGCTGTATCTCCATACGTGTGCACGAAATCCGAGCGACTAAGCGCCGGGAGCTGGATCAGCTGTCAGCCGAACTCAGTGGAATACAGCCGCTGACTGAAGCTGACGAACAGCAATTTCGCACTGACCTTGCGCAGAAAATTCAGCAGGACAGTGAACTGAATGACCAGATTGCCCGCGAACGACAAGCTCTCACCTGGCTGGAAAATATCGCCCGGCTCGAATCGGAATCAAAATTGATCGCGGAACAGCAGCAATCGTGGCTACATCGGAAAGAAGCATTTGCGCCTGAAAGCGAAAAACTCGACATGGCCAACCGCGCACTCGAGCTGGCAGGCGAATACAGCAGACTGACCTCGATCCGGAACGAACAGGAAACAGACCAGAATCATCTGACCATTTGTATGGAATCCTTGCCCAGGCTTGAGGAGGCTGTCAAACAGGCCGAACAAACTCTGAAATCCGCCCTCGAACAACTCAAACTCGCACAGATAAAACAGCAGGAAGCCATCCCGTTGATTCGCAGCGTGCGGGAACTGGATGTTCAGATCCGGGAAAAGGAGTTACCGGTCAATGCTGCGAACAAGGCCATTGCAGAGCAGGAAAAAAGTCGTAACCACCTCCGCAGCCAGCATCAGGAAAGCGAGATTCAGCTTGGCAAGCTGCAAAAAACGCTGGCAGAACTGTTGTTACAACTCGATGCCATTCGGGCGGATGGATCGCTGGTTGAATCACTGGCCGGCCTCCACGAGCAATTCAGTACGCTCAGGCAACTTCATGCGCAATACGACGCCAGACTGGCTGCAATCAAAACCAGCGAGCAGGAAATTGCGGCAACCAGCCACGCAACGTACGTACAAACGGAAAAACGAGACACTCTAAACAAGGCGCTCGCCCATAGTCAGAATCTGTTCGACCAGAAGCAGACCGAATACAGGCAACTGCTGGAAAACCGCACGCCGACAGACTGGCGGCAGGAAATTGCTGTGCTGTCCGAACGCAAATTGCTGGCAACCCGGGCCGTTGAAGCCATACAAATACGGGCAGTATCACAATCGGCCTCTGCTGAACTGGAAAAACGCACCCACCTGCTGCTGTCCGAGAAAATACGGCTTGCCGAACAGCTCAAAATGCAGGAAGAAATGCTGACTACACTCGAACGGGAAATCAGCCTGCTCGAAACCCAGGATCTGCTGCTCAGCAAGATCAGGCACTTTGAAGCAGCCAGACAACAGTTGCAGGATGACGAACCCTGCCCGCTGTGCGGCGCCCTGCAGCACCCTTTTGCAACAGGAAACATCCCACAGCCGGATGAAACCTCTCTGGCATTAAGTCAGGCAAGAATGGCATTGAAAGCCAAAATCGATGCTGTCTCCCATCTGAAAATCAAACAGGCGGAAATCAGCAAAGATATTGAACAGACTGCTGCCAGACAACAGGAACATCACCAGCATATTCTGGCGAGCGAAACACTGTTACAACAATGCAGCACTACCCTGTTTCCGCACGCTACGCTGCCGGATCTGCTGTTACAACTGCCCAGGTTATTGCAAGAAATCACCGATAAACTGGCTCAAAAAATCCGCACCCTGCAATCAGTGGAAACACTGGAAAATGAAATCGGCACACTGCGTGAATCCCTGGATAAAACCAGGGAAACAGCAGCACTTGCCGAACAGGAATTGCAGCGCATGCTGCACAAACAGGAATCCGATACCCGGATGCTGGAACATTTCCGGCAGGAAACGGAAATACTCGCCCGACAACAGCAATCCCTCCTGCAGAAACTGCAACAGGAAACTGCGGTGTATCAATCCGGAGAACTGTCATTCGACAATCCGGATCAGATCGAAGCCCGACTGACCGCCCGGCGGGATCAATGGCTGCAACAGCAGCATGAAAAAGTAGCACTGGAGCAGAAAATAAGCATACTGGCAGTACAAATACGCCATCAGACAACACAACTCCGAGAGCATGAAGAGACACTCCGACTGCAGCAGAAACAGCTCGGTCAGTTGCAGCAGGAGCTCACCCGTCTGCACACAGTACGTTTTCAGCGGTTTGCCGATAAGCAACCCGATCAGGAAGAACAACTGCTTGTTACCGCGGTAACAACCACGCAAAAACAGGTGGATAGCGCACGCCAGCAACTGGAGGCAGATGCACAGGAAGTCAGTAGATTGAAAAACAGAATGGCCGATCTGACTAGAACCATGGCCACCCGCGTCAGCCAGTTGGAAACATTGCTGAAAACCTTTACCGCCCGGCTCGGCCAGTCCGGGTTTACAGATGAAACTGCTTTCACGGGCGCCTGCCTGCCGGAAGAGGAACGCAAACACCTGGCGCAACAGGCTCAACGACTCGCTGACGAAAAAACCGTACTGGATGCGCAACAAAAAGAT
>OBJA01000882.1_pt1 | contig 23484 bp, 23 predicted proteins | sample 1519751 | NCBI WGS metagenome assembly OBJA01 (sample SAMEA3881238, study PRJEB22517) | soil metagenome | biome: lake sediment; feature: soda lake sediment; material: sediment, water from around vicinity | place: India | collected 2013-12-23 | depth 3 m
GATCGGCGTACCGATATAGGCGGCGAGGCGGCACATGATGGGCTATATATCCTTAGTGGCTTACCGGTTTGTGGTGCATGGTACCGATGGTAGCCTATGGGCCAGACAGGTCCAAGGATGAGTGCCCTTCTTCCGGCCTTTGAGCGTTATCGTCCCCGGGATGGGGGGAAAGGAGACTGTGATGATACAGGATGGTACGCAAGGGCATGTCCGCCTGTCCTGCCGGGACGTGCGCCCGGCCCGTATCCTCCCGGGACTGGCGGAGGATGTGCAGCGGGGTCTGCTGGAACCGCCCCGTTCACTGCCGCCGAAATATTTCTACGATGAACGTGGCTCGCAACTGTTCGATGCCATCTGCGATACACCCGAGTACTACGTGACCCGCACCGAGGACGCCCTGTTGCTGGAATGTGCCGGCGAGCTCATTTCCGGATTGCGCCCCTCGCATATCATTGAATTCGGGAGCGGAACTTCACGCAAGACGCGGCACCTGTTCGACCAGTGCGCATCGACCGGCAACGCGGCCGTCTACTGGCCCTTCGATGTCTGCGAGGAGATGCTGCTGTGCAGTGGCCGGAATCTTCTGCACCACTACGACTGGCTGCGGGTCAATGCCCTGGTGGGGGATTATTCGGCCGGCCTGCGCCACCTGCCGCGCCCCGGCGGTGATTGTCTGTACCTGTTCCTGGGGGGCACCATCGGTAACTTCATGCCTGCGGAGGCATTGGCCTTCCTGCGCGAGGTGCGGTCCGGCATGGGACCCGGCGACCGCCTGCTGCTGGGTGCCGACCGGGTCAAGGCCCCGGAGATCCTCCATGCCGCCTATAACGACCGCGCCGGGATCACCGCCGCGTTCAATCTCAACCTGTTGCGGGTGCTCAATCGCGAACTGGGGGGCGATTTCGACCCCACTGCCTTCGAACACGAGGCCGTTTACAACCGTGTGGCCAGCCGCATCGAGATGTACCTGGTCTCCAGTCGGGATCAGTCCGTGGAGCTGGCGCGGCTCGGCCGGGTACTGGCGCTGGCGGCAGGCGAGCGTATCCTCACCGAGATCAGCCGCAAGTTCACGCCCGACAGCCTCACGGAAATGCTGACGGCCGCCGGTTTCGCGGTGGAGCGCCATTTCCAGCCGGACAACGGTTTCTTCTCCCTCATGCTGGCGGCCCCAGCCGAGTAAACGGCCGCTAACCGGGCTGTGTCGGGCGGCGGGGGCGGGAGCCCACTGTCATCAAACCGTAATATTCATCGGCTCTAATGGCGTGATTGTAATAGTATCGTGAGCCATGGATACCCGAACCATCCTGATCATCGAGGACGAGCCTTCCATCCGCGAAATGGTCTGCTTTGCCCTGGAACGCGCCGGTTTCGATTGCGTGCAGGCCAACGACGCCGAGGAGGGCCAGGCCTGCATCGCCGACCGGATGCCCGATCTCATCCTGCTGGACTGGATGCTGCCGGGCATGAGCGGGGTGGACCTGGCCCGGCGCCTCAAGCGTGAGGAACTCACCCGCAACATCCCCATCATCATGCTCACCGCCCGGGGCGAGGAGGCGGATCGCATCCGCGGCCTGGACATGGGTGCCGACGACTACGTGGTCAAGCCCTTTTCGCCCCGTGAGCTGGTGGCCCGCATCCATGCCGTGCTGCGCCGCGTCGCGCCGGAGACCCCGGAACCGGTGCTCGAGGTGGACGGCCTGGTGCTGGATTCCGTCGGCCACCGGGTCAGCGCCAACGGCCAGCCCCTGGAAATGGGGCCGACGGAATTCCGCCTGCTGCACTTCTTCATGACCCATCCGGACCGGGTATACAGCCGCGAGCAGCTGCTGGACCGGGTGTGGGGCCGCAATGTCTACGTCGAGGAGCGTACCGTGGACGTGCACATCCGGCGCCTGCGCAAGGCCATCGAGGCCCGCGGTCATGATAAACTCATCCAGACGGTGCGAGGCGCCGGGTATCGTTTTTCCACGCGAGGATAGCCGTGTCCAACCCCTGGTTGCGGGAATTGTGGCGGGTGCTGGTCATGTTCGCCGCACTCCTGGTGCCGGGGTTGCTGTTCGGCGCCGTGGCCTGGTTCCTGCTGCTCGGCCTGCTGATCTACCTGGGCTGGCACCTCTACAACCTCTACCTGCTGCAGCGCTGGCTGGTGGAGGGCAAGCGTTTCCACCCACCGGAATCCCACGGCGTATGGGATGACGTCTTCGAGCGCATCTATCGCCTGCAGAAACGCAACCGCAAGCGCAAGCGCCACCTGGGGCGCATGCTCAAGCGATTCCAGACCGCCACCTCCGCCCTGCCCGACGCCACCATCGTCCTGGGCCCGCACCGGGACATCGAATGGTGGAATGCCGCGGCGCGCGATATCTTCGAACTGCGCTCGCCGCGTGACATCGGCCAGCGAATCGACAACCTGCTGCGCCATCCCCGCTTCATCGAATACCTGCAGAAGGGGGATTTCTCCCAGTCGGTGATCATCCCCTCGCCCACCGATTACAACATCATCCTGGCCGTGCGCGTGGTGCCCTACGGCGAGAACCGCCAGTTGGTGGTGGCCCGCGACATCACCCGGCTGGAACGCCTGGAACAGACGCGGCGCGACTTCGTCGCCAACGTCTCCCACGAACTCCGTTCACCCCTGACGGTGGTATCCGGCTACCTGGAGACCCTGCAGGAAGAATTGGGAGAAGATCCGGTGTGGGGCAATTCCCTGCGTTCCATGTGCGGCCAGACGGAACGCATGCGCGATATCGTCGATGACCTGTTGCTGCTATCGCGGCTGGAAACAGGGCGGCAGCAGGATGACGCCGAGGCCGTGGATGTGCCGGGCATGCTGGCGCAGATCCTGGAGGAGGCGGAACGCCTGAGCGGTGAATCGGGGCATGGGTTCAGCCGGGAAGTGGATGCACGGCTGGGCTTGCGTGGCAACGAGATGGAACTGTACAGCGCCTTCTCCAACCTGGTGTTCAACGCCGTGCGCTACACCCCGCCGGGTGGAGCCATTCGCGTGTGCTGGCGTGACACGGATGCCGGTCCCTGTTTCGAGGTGGAGGACAGCGGTATCGGTATCGCCGCCCACCACATCCCGCGGCTGACCGAACGTTTCTACCGGGTGGATGCCGGTCGTTCCCGCCGCAGTGGTGGCACCGGGCTGGGACTGGCCATCGTGAAGCACGTCCTGTTGCGCCACGATGCCGTCCTCGGCATCGAAAGCACGCCGGGCAAGGGCAGCACCTTCCGCTGCCAGTTCACCGCAGCGCGCAAGCTGGCCTTGCCGGAGGGAAACCGGGTCAAGCCACGTTGAGCATGTAGCGCAGGGCGTCGAACTCGTTGTAGCCCACGTGTTGCAGCATCAGGCCCACGCCCTTGTCACGGGAATGCACCACGTAGGCCGGCAGGCGGTGTATCTTCTCCCGGTCGCCCTGGCGGGTGATGAAGGCCACTTCCAGCCGTGCCTGTTGTGGAATCTCCGCCCCTTCGGTTTCCACGTACATGCCTTCCAGGCTGATGTTGCGGGTCTTGCCCTTGATGCTGCCGAGCGGAGGATAGAACAGGCTTACCTCCAGGCTGATCGGCTTGCGCGGGCTCCAGCGGTGTTCAACGGGCATGTCAAAGTCCCCCCTGATGGTCAAAAAGTTGTTCAATTGTGTGGCATGGGTACGGGAAGCAATCTCCGTGCCAATCCGCTGGGTCATGGCGCGGGTAGCCGGGGGGCCTGTGCATTGTTAGAGTGATCCGGATACGGCTTTCCCTGGACCAGTGTAGTGTTTGTTGCCCGTGAATGAAATCACCCCTTCCGATGAAACCCTGGCGGCCGTAGACCTGGGTTCCAACAGTTTTCACCTGATCGTCGCCGGCTTGCGACAGGATCAGCTGCAGGTGCTGGATCGCCTGCGCGAGCCGGTACGGCTGGCGTCCGGGCTGGACCGCCAGCAGCAGCTCCAACCCGAGGCGCACGCCCGCGCCCTGGCCTGCCTGGAGCGTTTCGGCCAGCGCCTGCGCCACTTGCCCGCGCGCAATGTGCGCGTGGTCGGCACCAATGCCCTGCGTCGTGCCCAGGGGACGGGACGCTTCCTGCGCGAAGCCGAGGCGGCCATCGGCCATTCCATCGAGATCATCTCCGGCGTGGAGGAGGCGCGCCTGATCTACCTGGGGGTGTCCCACAGCCTGCCCGATGCCGGTGGCCGGCGCCTGGTGGTGGACATCGGAGGCGGCAGTACGGAGCTCATCATCGGCGAGGGTTTCGAGGCCCTCTATCCCGAGAGCCTGTACATGGGCTGCGTGAGTTTCACGGAACGCTATTTTCCCGAAGGTCGGCTCGACAAGGCGTGCTGGCGCGGGGCCGAGATCGCCGCCGGCCTGGAACTGAGCCCGGTGCAGGACCGCTTTCGTCGCCTGGGCTGGGAATCGGTTGCCGGCGCCTCCGGCACCATCCGCGCCATCCGCGAGGTGCTGCGCGCCAACCAGTGGGGTGAACAGGGCATCTGCCGGGAGGGTCTGCAGAAGCTGCGCAAGACCTTGCAGCAGCAGGAGCGCCTGGATGTCTTGAGCCTGCCCGGGCTGGCGGAGGAACGCAAGCCGGTGCTGGCCGGGGGTGTGGCCATCCTCTGGACCCTGTTCAACGCCCTGGGTATCGAACGGATGCGCGTCTCCGATGGCGCCCTGCGCGAGGGCCTGCTCTACGATGCCATCGGACGCATCCAGCAGGGGGATGTGCGCGAACGCACCGTGAAGTCCCTGGTGGAGCGCTACCATGTGGACCAGGTCCATGCCGCGCGCGTGGAGCAGACCGCGCTGCAGCTGTTCGAGCAGGCGCGCACGGGCTGGAAGCTGGACAGCGAGGAATATCCCGTCATGCTGCGCTGGGCCGCGCGCCTGCACGAGATCGGCCTGGTGATCGCCCACAGCGGCTACCAGAAGCATGGTGCCTACCTGCTGGCCAACTCCGACCTGCCGGGCTTCTCCCGCCGCGAGCAGGGCCTCCTGGCGGCGCTGGTGCGCGGCCACCGGCGCAAGTTCCCGACCGCCGGCTTCGAGGCCCACGGCAAGGGTGCGCAGCGGCTCTGTATATTGCTGCGGCTGGCCATCCTGCTGCACCGCAGCCGGGGCCCCGACGCGCCGCCGGCCATCGAATTGCGGCCCGACGGCATGAACCTTGCGCTGTCATTCCCGCCCGGCTGGCTCGCCGAGCACCCCATGACCGAGGCCGACCTGGCGCGCGAGGTGGACTACCTGAAATCGGCCAAGTGGAAGCTGCAGGTGCGCTGAGGGCTGGTTCGCGGCCGCAGGCCGCTCCTACCGGGAGATAGCATGGCCTTGTAGGAGCGGCGCAAGCCGCGATGATTTGTCGTCCTTCCTATCGCAGCTTGCGCCGCTCCCACAAAGCTCACTCCGCCAGCTTCTCCAGCAGCGTGGCCTGCGCCGCACGGGTCTTCTGGTTGCCGGCCGGCTTGAGGCGCCTGTATTCGCCGCTGCTCTGCAGGATCCAGGCCTGGCTGTTGTCGCCCAGGTACAGGTCCAGCGCCTCCTTGCGCATGCGTTCCCGCAACCGCTCCTCCTTGATGGGGAAGCAGGCCTCCACGCGGCGGAAGAAATTGCGGTCCATCCAGTCGGCGCTGGAGCAGAAGATCTCGTAGTCGCCATCGTTGTGGAAATAGAACACCCGGGTGTGCTCCAGGAAGCGGCCGATGATGGAGCGCACGCGGATGTTCTCCGACACACCGGCGATGCCGGGACGCAGGCAGCAGATGCCGCGGATGATCAGGTCGATCCTCACCCCGGCCTGCGAGGCCCTGTATAGGGCCTGGATGGACTGGGGCTCGAGCAGGGCGTTGCACTTGATGATGATGCGCGCCTCCCTGCCGGCGCGGGCGAACTCGGCCTCGCGCTCGATCTTGCGCAGCATCTCCTTGTGCAGGGTGAAGGGCGACTGCAGCAGCTTCTTCAGGGGCTTGACCTTGCCCAGGCTGGTGAGCTGCTGGAAGATGGCGCGCACGTCCTCGCCGATGATCTTGTCGCCCGTCAGCAGGCCGTAGTCGGTGTACAGGCGCGCGGTGCGGGCATGGTAGTTGCCGGTACCCAGGTGCACGTAGTGGCGCAGGCGGCGGCCCTCGCGGCGGGTCACCAGCAGCATCTTGGCGTGGGTCTTGTAGCCCACCACCCCGTAGACCACGTGGGCGCCGGCCTCCTGCAGGCGGTTGGCGAGCTGGATGTTGGCCTCCTCGTCGAAGCGGGCGCGCAGCTCGATGACCACGGTCACCTCCTTGCCGGCCAGGGCCGCCGCCACCAGGGCGTCGGCGATGGCCGACTCGGGGCCGGTGCGGTACAGGGTCTGCTTGATGGTGAGCACCTGCGGGTCCGCCGCGGCCTGGCGGATGAAATCGATCACGGGGGCGAAGGACTCGAAGGGGTGGTGCAACAGCAGGTCGCCGTTGCGGATCACGGTGAACATGTCCTTCTCGCTCTTCAGGCGCCGCGGGATGCCGGGGGTGAAGGGCGGGTAGGACAGGTCGGGGCGTTCCACCAGGTCGGCCACCGCCAGCAAGCGGTTGAGGTTCACCGGGCCGTTGACCTGGTAGAGGTCGTCCGGCCCCAGCTTGAACTGGTTGAGCAGGTACTGGGCCATCTCCGGGGTGCAGTTGTCCGCCACCTCCAGGCGCACCGCCTCGCCGTAGCGCCGCGACAGCAACTCGCCCTCCAGGGCACGCAGCAGGTCGTCCACCTCTTCCTCGTCCACGAACAGGTCGCTGTTGCGGGTGACCCGGAACTGGTAGCAACCAGTGGCGCTCATGCCCGGGAACAGGTCCTGGACGTGGGCATGGATGATGGAGGAGAGGAACACGAAGTCCTGCTGCTCGCCGCGGGAGTGTTCCCGGGGCAGGCGGATGATGCGCGGCAGGGCACGCGGCGCCTGCACCACGGCCATGGCGCTGTTGCGGCCGAAGGCATCCTTGCCTTCCAGGGATACGATGAAATTCAGGCTCTTGTTGAGGATGCGCGGGAAGGGATGGGAGGGATCCAGGCCCAGGGGGCTGAGCAAGGGCAGCAGTTCCTGGGTGAAGTAGCGGCGGATCCAGGCCGCCTGGCTGTTGTTCCAGTCGGTACGGCGCAGGAAACGGATGTTTTCCTGCTCCAGGGCCGGGAGTAGTATCTCGTTCAGGATACGGTACTGGTTGTCCACCAGGCTGTGGGCGGTGGCGCTGATCTGCGGCAGCAGCTCGGTGGGGCGCAGGTTGTCGGCGCCCGCCTGCACGGAGCCGGAGGCGGCCAATTGCTTGAGGCCGGATACCCGTACCTCGAAGAATTCGTCCAGGTTGGTGCTGGAGATGCACAGGAACTTCAGGCGCTCCAGCAGCGGGGTGTCGGCGTCGGTGGCCTGGTCCAGCACCCGGCGGTTGAATTCCAGCAGGCTCAGCTCGCGGTTGATGTAGAGTTCGGCTTGGTTCAGGTCCGGGGTGCTCATCGCGGTTCCATCGTTCTGGCGTACCGGGCTATTATGCATGAAAGAACGCGGGAAAAAGGCCCTGTAACAATTCTGTCATGTTTCCCCTTTATCCTGACGCTGGATCTCCACGGCCGGCGACGGACCAGGGCCACAGGGGCGAATTGCCTTCAGCAAGAGTGAAACGATCATGACCAATATGAACATCGGCCACCATATCTCCCAGCAGTACAACGAGGAGCTGGAGGAGATCCGCAACCGCGTTCTGTCCATGGGGGGTGAGGTGGAACAGCAGCTGGCCAACGCTGTGACGGCCCTGGTGCAGGGGGATGGCGAGCTCGCCGAGACGGTGGTCAGCAGCGACTACAAGGTCAACGCCATGGAGGTGGCCATCGACGAGGAATGCAGCCGCATCCTCGCTCGCCGCCAGCCCGCCGCCAGCGACCTGCGCCTGATCGTGGCGGTCATCAAGACCATCACCGACCTGGAGCGTATCGGCGACGAGGCCGAGCGCATCGGCCGCATGGCCATGCACCTGGTCGGCAAGGGTGCCAGCGAGAAGCACTATACCCAGATCGAGCACCTGGGCCGGCATGTACAGGCCATGCTGCATGATGCCCTGGATGCCTTTGCGCGCATGGACACCGAACAGGCGGTACGGGTCTGGCAGGAAGACCGCAAGGTGGACCAGGAGTACGAGGCCATCCTGCGCCAGCTCATCACCTTCATGATGGAGGATCCGCGGGCCATCCCCCAGGTCCTGGATGTGATCTGGTCCGCCCGTGCCCTGGAGCGTATCGGCGACCGCGCCAGCAATATCTGTGAATATGTCATCTACCTGGTGAAGGGCAAGGATGTGCGCCACACCAGCCTGGAAAGGAGCGAGCCGGAGCCCGGCGCCACGGGCGACTGAATCCCGCTTCCGGTACTCAGGTAAAAGGCCCGTACGGGCCTTTTGCCGTTTTTTGCCCTTCCTGCATCTGCAAGCATGAGGTGTTGGGAGGATGGCATCTGCTATCATTTCATTACACCTTGTCGTCTGGATTTCCGGATCATGCCCGTTTCCCGTTCCACGTCCTTCATGTTCCCGGTGATACTGTTTGTCTGCATGGGTGCGCTGCCGTGCCTGCCGGCACAGGCGGATTCCACACCCGGGCTGCGGGCCTGCGCGGCGCTGGAGGACGCCATGACGCGGCTGGCCTGCTACGATGCCCTGGCCGCGGAACAGGAGATGGCGCGGCTGAAAGCGGCGCGAGAGGAGATCGAGACCGCTCCCGGGCTGGCGGAGGCGCCCACGGCCATGGAGCTGCGCGTGCAGCAGAGCCGTATCGTGCGCCACAACTGGTTCGCCATGACGCCCTACCGGCCCAATTATCTGCTGCCCGTGGCCTACAACCACAGGCCGAACCAGGACCCGGCCCACCAGGTCGGCCGCGACGCCGATGTGGACCGTATGGAAGTGAAGTTCCAGTTCAGCCTGGAATTCGATGTCTGGCGCCAGATGCTGGGTCAGGATATGGACCTCTACTTTGCCTATACCCAGCAGGCCTGGTGGCAGATGTACAACAGCGGCGAGTCCTCGCCCTTCCGCGAGGTCAATTATGAACCGGAGCTGGGGGTCATCCTGCGGCCCGACATCCGCTTCCTGGACATGAATCTCCGGCAGCTGCGGCTGGGGCTGGTGCACCATTCCAATGGCCGGGGCGACCCGCTGTCGCGTAGCTGGAACCGGATCTTCGCCACCGCGATCCTGGATCGGGGTGATTTCGCCACGGCCCTGCGGGTCTGGCACCGCATCCCGGAAAATGCCGAGGAGGACGACAATCCGGACATCACCGATTACTACGGTAATTTCGAGTGGTATGCCTTCTATAAATGGCGGCGCAGCACCTTTGGGTTCATGGTGCGCAACAATCTGGATCGTGACGACAATCGTGGCGCGGTGCAGGTCGACTGGAGTTACCCGCTCAGTGACCGCCTGAAATTTTACATGCAGTACTTCAACGGCTATGGTGAGAGCCTGATCGATTACGACCACTCCACCAATCGATTTGGCATGGGCCTGATGTTGACGGATTGGCTATAGAGTCACTGCGCGAGGTGAATATGATTGTGGAAGTCAATGGAATACTGGGCCTGTTGCTGTTGATCGCCATCGTCTATGCGCTGATCCAGATCGTGCAAAGCACGGCCACCACGGGGCGCAAGGTGCTGTGGTCGGTGCTGGTGCTGCTGTTCCCCCTGATCGGAGTGATCATCTGGTTCCTGCTCGGGCCGCGCCCGGGCCGAGCCTGAGCCCGGTATGCCGCCGGTCCTGTACTCCATCCTGGAATCGCCGCGGCACCCGGACTTCTCCGCCCTGTACCGGAGCCGTGGCATCACCGAACTGCGCTTCGGCTCCATGCGCAAGGCCATCGGCGAACTGAAGCGCAAGCCGCCGGACATCGTCGTGGCCGAGTTCTTCTACGGTTATGGCAACAACTACGCCGGGGTGAACATCAGCAACCTCGATGTGCTGCTCTATTCCCTGCAGAGGTACGCACCCCGGGCCCGGGTGATCGTACTGGTGGAGCGGCCCGAGCGCAGGTACGTCGACAAACTCAACGAGATCCTGCCCCTGGCGGGGGTGCTGACCCACCCCGTGGCCCGGGCGGAGATGGAGGCCCTGCTTGACGCAGGTCATGGCGCGGCGGCTTCCCCGGGCTGAAAATTTGCCAAAGACGGATATCGGCCACGGAAGCACACGGAAAAACACGGAAAAGTTCATGAAATTGTTTCATGACGACACGAGCGCCATTAACAGGCCATGCTCCCGGAACCCACACCATGCCCTGGAACCCTCGGCTGATTCACATTTCGTCATTCCGGCGCATGCCGGAATCCAGGGAATTCCAGTACATGGATTCCGGCATGCGCCGGAATGACGGCGTAGTCAGGGCTTTCCTTATGATTCCGTGTATTTCCGTGTGCTTCCGTGGCCATTAAATTCTTGAACACAGGCTTTTCATGAACCCACCCGTCCCCGCCTTCCCCCTGTTGCTGGCCCGCCCCCTGGGGCTGCTGCCGGCGGGGCTGCACAGCCGCGCCCTGGCCCTGGCCTGCAACCAGGTGCTGCGCGAGCCCTTGGGCCGTGGAGAAATGGGTTTCCTGCAAGGGCGTACCCTGGAGATCCAGGTACTCGATCTCGGTATCTGCTGCCGCGTGACCCTGGGGGCGGGCGCGCTGCGCGCCAGCCGGGCCAGCCCCGATGTGCGCATCGAGGGACGCTGCGGCGACCTGTTGCGGCTCGCCAGCCAGCAGGAGGACCCCGACAGCCTGTTCTTTTCCCGCCGCCTGCACCTGCAGGGCGATACGGAACTGGGGTTGCACCTGAAGAACTTCCTCGATGCCCAGGAGCCGCCACCCCGGCTGCGCCGCCTGCTGGCGGAGCTCAGCCGGCGGATCCCGCCCTCAGCCTGAACTCGTTTCCATCTGGCGGATCCCCGCCGTACCCTGCCAGTAGCCGTTGCAGTCCCGGTCGGGACTGAGCCGGCCCAGCTCCGCGAGGCCCTGGGGCAGGTCCGCCGGCTGGCGCAGGCAATGATGAAAGGTCTCCACGACCCGTTCCGTGTGCCGCGAGACGGGGCTGATGCGCAGCACATCCACCCCCAGGTCGCACAGCGCGGGCAACTCGCCGAGCAGGTTGCAGCGGCTCGCGGACTGGGTCTGGATGCCGTTCATGGCCAGGAAGGGCTCGCCCTCCTGGGTGTTCATGGCCATGCCATCGGGATAGTCGAGGCAGCGGAACTGGCAGTCGTCCTTGGGCAGGTTGTGGGCGCGGGCGGTGAAACAGCGGGCCGCATGGGCCAGCGGCAGGCGGCCGTAGGCGAACAGCTCCACCTGTTCGCCGGTGCGGCGTTCCCGCAGCAGGTCCGCCAGGGTGGTGCGCGATAGCTCCAGGGGCAGCACCCAGCGTTGCAGGCCGAGCCCCAGCAGGCGGTCCAGGGCGCGCCGGTTGTAGAGGTTGACGGCGGGGCCGGTGACGAAGGGCCGGCCCCGGCGTAGCTGCACCGCGGACAGGTCGTTGGCCTCCACGGGGAATTCCTCCTGGGCGCACAGCCGTTCCACGTAGCCCAGTTCCGATTCCGCCTCGATCAGCGTCAGGGTGGACAGCACCACCTCCTTGCCGGCCGCGCGCAGCTCGCGCGCCAGGCCCAGCCAGTCGTCCCAACGCAGGGCGCGGCGCTTGCTGCACACCGTCTCGCCCAGGTAGACGATGTCCACCGGGGTCTCCGCCATGCGCGCATAGAAGTCCAGCAGCTGCTGGCGCGGCCAGTAGTAGAGCAGCGGTCCCAGGGACAGGCGGGGCAGGGTGGTCGCGTTCATTGCCAGGGCCGGTGGTAGGCGCCCAGGGTGGTCTGCGCGCCCTCGGCCACGCGGCCGAGTTCCGCCAGCCACTGGGCGTCGGGCTGGAAGTGGCCGGGATCGCGGTGCAGGGCATCGAGGGCGGCGCGCCACACCCGGGTGACGCGGCCGATGTAGGCCGGGCTGCGCTGGCGGCCCTCCAGCTTGATGGCGCGTACCCCGCTCGCCAGCAGCTGCGGCAGCAACTCCAGGGTGTTGAGGCTGGTGGGTTCCTCCAGGGCATAATAGGTATGGCCGCCGGCCTGGAAGCGGCCCTTGCACAGGGTGGGGTAGCCGGCCTGCTCGCCGGGGCCGTGGCGGTCGATGAGGATGCCGCCGAGGCGGGTTTCCAGGTGGCCATCGATCTCGCGCCATTCCACGTCCTTGGCCGGCGAGCAGGCGCCATAGGTATTGGGGGAATCACCGGTGGCATAGGACGACAGCAGGCAGCGGCCCTCCACCATGACGCACAGGCTGCCGAAGCCGAACACCTCGATGGCCACCGGGCTCCTCTCCACCAGGCGCGCCACCTGGCGCATGGACAGCACGCGCGGGATCACCACGCGCTGGATGTTGAACTGCTCGTGGTAGAAGGCGATGGCGGCGGCATTGGTGGCGGAGGCCTGTACCGACAGGTGCAGGCGCAGCTCCGGCCAGCGTGTGCTGGCATAGTCGAGCACGCCCATGTCGGCTACGATCAGGGCATCCACCTGCAGGGCGGCGGCGCGGTCCACGGCCTGCTGCCACTTGGACCAGCCGGCCGGTTGCGGGTAGGTGTTGAGGGCGAGGAACACCCGGGTACCGCGCCGGCGTGCGTAGTCGATGCCCTGCCGGAGGGTGTCGGCATCGAAGTTGAGGCCGGCGAAATGGCGCGCATTGGTGGCGTCGCGAAAGCCGAGATACACGGCATCGGCGCCGGCGTCCACCGCCTGCTTGAGGGAGGGCAGGTTGCCGGCGGGGCAGACCAGTTCGAGGCGGGCGCTGTCCATCAGTGCTTGAGCCTCGCCTCGATGCCGTTCAGGACGTCCCATTTCTTGTGGCACCAGTCCGGGGCCAGCAACAGTTCCCGGGGCGCGGTGGCGGTCACCCGGTGGAACACCACTTCGGCCGGGGTGCGGCGGATGAGTTCGCTGGCGATGGCGATATAGTCCTCCTGTTCCAGGGGCTGGTACTCGCCACGGCGCCATTCGTTGGCCAGCGCGGTACCCTTCACCACGTGCAGGGGATGCAGCTTGAGGCCGTCCACGCCCAGTTCCAGCACCCGGTCCAGGGTGTGCAGGGCATGATCCCGCCCCTCGCCGGGCAGGCCGATGATCAGGTGGGTGCAGACCGGGATACCGCGCGCCCGCGCCGCCAGCAGGGTGTCGCGGTACTCGCTGAAGCCGTGGCCGCGGTTGACCCGTGCCAGGGTGGCGTCGAAGGCCGATTGCAGCCCCAGCTCCAGCCACACCTCGTAGCCGCGCTGCCGGTATTCGTCCAGCAGGTCGAGCACCGCTACGGGCACACAGTCGGGCCGCGTGCCCACGGACAGGCCGATGACATCGGGCTCGGCCAGGGCCTGCTCGTACTGGTGCCGCAGCCGCTCGATCTCGGCATAGGTATTGGTATAGGCCTGGAAGTAGGCAATGAAGCGCCGCGCGCCGGTGCGCTTGCGGATCACCGCCCGGCCGCGCGCGATCTGCTCGGGGATATCCGGCTCACGGCGCGCATTGGGGCTGAAGGAGCTGTTGTTGCAGAAGGTGCAGCCGCCGATGCCCTTGCTGCCATCGCGGTTGGGGCAGGTGAAGCCGGCGTGCAGGGACAGCTTGTGCACCCGCTCTCCATAACGCTGCAGGAGATCCTGGCCATAGGTGTGGACGACATCGCTGAGGGGCATACCGATCGCTTGCGCTTGTTCCGTCGGAAAGAACGAAAACTAGCACAGCGCCGACGGCGGCGGATTGACGTCGGTCAAGACTAACCCCCGTTTGTGCCAAGTGCTGCCAAAGGGGATACCCATTAGCACAGGTGGTGTGGTCGGGCACGCACCCTGTAGGAGCGGGCTCTGCCCGCGAATATTCGCGGCTTGCGCCGCTCCTACAGGAGGGGTTTTGCAATGATTGTGATGAATCAGTAGCCTTTGCGGGTTACACGGAGATGCGGATCTCCCGGGCCTCTTCCATGTGGTGGATGGCCTGTTCCAGGTCGATCTGGTCCGGGTTGTCGCTGCTCTGTTCCTGGAGCCGGATCATCAGTTCCTCCTGCTCCAGGGTGAAGTGCCGGCCGTCCTGGCGTTGCACGTAGGCGGCCCAGGGCACGAACTTGGTGAGCGGGAACAGTTGGCCGGGCTCGGGGGAGATGTCGATGTTGAGCCCCGCGACGTAGACCAGGTTCTTGCCGCGGTAGCTGTGCTCCTTGACGATGCTGCGGAAGGCGCGGTCGAATTCCACCTGGGTGTTGATCTGCGCGGCGGTGAGCAGTGGCGAGGGGGAGGTGACGATCCAGGGCATGGGACGGATCAGGTTGCGCTCCAGGTGTTCCTTGCCTTCCACGTCATCGGCGATCTCGCGTTGAAAGCGGAACAGGTCGGGCGTCAGGCGCGCCCCAAGGGGTTCGCGACCGGTGACGGGCCAGGCCTGGGCGCCCAGCCGCTCCAGGAATCCAGGCGCGGGCCGGAATGCCTTCGCGGTGCTGAAGGAACGCACGGCAATGGGCTCACAATCCGGCCCGCACTCCACCAGGCGTTCCAGGTTCAGCAGCAGCCCTTCCTCACGTCCTATATGGGTCAACTGGTTGTCGATGATGAGCAGCGGTTCGTCACCGCTGCGTTCCAGCAGGATGTTGTCCTGCGCGAAGCTGTACTCCTCCTGGTACCAACTCAGCACGGCACCGATCTTGCCGCAGCTCGTCGACATATCGTGATTTTCGCACTGCAGGCGGCGGTAGGTGCCGAAGGTGCGCGTCACGGGATCGAATCCCACGTGACTGGCCTGGATGATCACCAGGTGCTTGCCATGGTGGGCATGGGGGCCATGGCGATCGGTGGCGACCACACCACCGACCTGTCCATGGTTGAAGGGGAAGGCCCCGAAGTGCTTGGTGATCAGGATGATCGGGAATCCCTGGCTTTCGTCGGAGCAGAAGGCGCGCGACGGCATGATCATGCCGGCCTCGAAGCCGAGCGACTTGCAGTAGTTGTAGAGCTTGGGCACGAACACGCTGTAGCGCATCATCATGCCCTCGACATGGAAATCGTCGAGCGTGCCCTGCATGTTGGCACTGGAGGAATACATGCGTGACTCCTGGGTTGTTTCGTGGTCCACCATGGCGGCGTGCAGCGCCAGGGCTCGCGCCCGGGGCTGTACAGCTGATTCTTATGGCCAGGCAAGTATCCATAAGATCGCCTTAATAGCCCGCAGGCCAGCCGCAAGCCGCAAATCATAGCATGTCAGCAGGGTTTTTCCCTATCGGGGCGCGGTTCTCCGCTTCCCGGTGGCTTGTCCGCCGGCCTTCCTGCCAGCAGTTTTCCCGGCGGCCCGGCGCTTGGGCGCCGGGCTCGCCTTGAGGGGCGGTGTGGGGCTCTTCTCGTTCCAAAGCCGCGCACCGTCCTGCAGCAGGAAATCCAGGAAGCGCCGGCTGGTGTTCGACAGCTTCTTGCCCTTCAGGTGCACGGCATACCAGTGGCGCATCAGCGGGAAATGCTCCACATCCAGCGTCGCGATGAGCCCGGCCTCCAGTTCCAACCGCAGGTTGTGCAGGGACAGCACCGATATCCCCAGGCCCGCCATGACGGCCTGCTTGATGGCCTCGCTGCTGCCCAGTTCCATGTACGGGGTGAGGGTCAGGCCATGCTCGGCGAACAGGCGGCTGCGTGCCATGCGGGTCCCCGAACCGGGCTCGCGGCTGATGAAGCGTTCCTCCACCAGGCGCGCCAGTGGAATGGCCTTCTTGCCTACCAGGGGATGATTGGGTGGTGCCACGACCACCAGGGGATTGTCGAGGAAGTACTCGGCCTCAAGATCCATCCCGTCGGGCAGCGTACCCATGATGACCAGGTCGTCGAGGTTCTTTTCCAGCCGCTCCAGCACCCGGGTCTGGTTGGTTACCGTGAGCCTGGGCTCGACGTCCGGGTGATGGCGCAGGAACTCGCCCAGCAGGTGCGGCATGAAATATTTTGAAGTGGTGATGGCGGCCAGGTGCAGCGGACCCCGCACGCCTTCCTCCATGCCGGTCATGTCCTCGTTCAACACGCGCAGGCGATCGAGCACGTCCTTGCTGGCCTCGAACAGCTCACGACCCGCATCGGTGAGGAAGAGCCGCTTGCCGATGTGTTCCAGCAGCGGCATGCCCATGCTTTCCTCCAGGCGCTTGACCTGGATGGAGACGGCCGGCTGCGAAAGATGCAGTGCCGCGGCCGCGCGGGTGAAGCTCATCTCCTTGCCCAGGGTATGGAAAATGCGCAGCTGGTGCAGGGTCACGTGGCGCAGTTTCATCGGGGAATCCTCATTGTATTAACAATAGTAAATGGATTCTATATGAACTATTTACTTTTGTTCAAGTGACCGCCTGCCTATATTCGCAGGCGTCTGGCGCCATACATGGGCCAGAAGGATTCCTCACAGAGACTTCTGCAAGGAGAACGTTATGGCAGTCAAGAAATATGAAGCCGGTGTGAAGGAATACCGGCAAACCTACTGGGCGCCGGACTATGTCCCGCTGGATTCCGATATCCTCGCCTGTTTCAAGATTACCCCCCAGCCGGGTGTGGACCGCGAGGAAGCGGCCGCCGCGGTGGCCGCCGAGTCCTCCACCGGTACCTGGACCACGGTCTGGACCGACCTGCTGACCGACATGGACTACTACAAGGGGCGCGCCTACCACATCGAGGACGTGCCCGGCGACGACGAGTCCTTCTACACCTTCATCGCCTACCCGATCGACCTGTTCGAGGAAGGCTCGGTCGTGAACGTGTTCACCTCCCTGGTGGGCAACGTGTTCGGCTTCAAGGCCGTCCGGCACCTGCGCCTGGAAGACGTGCGCTTCCCGCTGCACTACGTGAAGACCTGTAATGGACCTCCGCACGGCATCCAGGTCGAGCGTGACCGGATGAACAAGTATGGGCGCCCGCTGCTGGGTTGCACCATCAAGCCCAAGCTGGGTCTGTCCGCCAAGAACTATGGCCGTGCCGTGTACGAATGCCTGCGCGGCGGCCTGGATTTCACCAAGGACGACGAAAATGTCAATTCCCAGCCCTTCATGCGCTGGCGCGACCGTTTCCTGTTCGTGGCCGACGCCATCCACAACGCCGAGGCACAGACCGGCGAGCGCAAGGGACATTACCTGAATTGCACCGCGCCGTCACCGGAAGAGATGTACGAGCGTGCCGAGTATGCCAAGGAACTCGGCATGCCGATCATCATGCATGACTTCCTGACGGGTGGCTTCACCGCCAATACCGGCCTGGCCCGCTGGTGCCGCAAGAACGGCGTTCTGCTGCACATCCACCGTGCCATGCATGCCGTGCTCGATCGCCATCCCAAGCACGGGATCCACTTCCGTGTACTGGCCAAGGCCCTGCGTCTGTCCGGTGGCGACCACCTGCATACCGGCACCGTGGTGGGCAAGCTCGAGGGCGACCGCGCCGCGACCCTGGGCTGGATCGATCTGCTGCGCGAGTCCTACATCCCAGAAGACCGCAGCCGCGGCATCTTCTTCGACCAGGACTGGGGTTCCATGCCCGGCGTGTTCGCGGTGGCCTCCGGTGGTATCCACGTATGGCACATGCCCGCGCTGGTCACTATCTTCGGCGACGACTCCGTGCTGCAGTTCGGGGGCGGCACCCTGGGTCATCCCTGGGGCAACGCGGCCGGTGCCGCCGCCAACCGTGTCGCACTGGAGGCCTGTGTCGAGGCGCGCAACCGCGGTCGCGACCTGGAGCGGGAAGGCAAGGAGATCCTCACCAATGCCGCCAAGTCCAGCCCGGAACTCAAGATCGCCATGGAAACGTGGAAAGAGATCAAGTTCGAGTTCGACACCGTTGACAAGCTGGATGTGCAGAACCGCTGAGTGCGGTTCCCATCCTCAACCAGACGAAAGGACATGAGACATGGCTGACGTTCAGGATTACAAGCAGGCTATCAAGTACGAAACCTTCTCCTATCTGCCGCAGTTGTCCGCCGAGGATATCCGCGAGCAGATCCGCTATGTGATCGCCCAGGGGTGGAATCCCGCGGTGGAGCATGTGGAGCCGGAGCGTTCCTTCAACCACTACTGGTACATGTGGAAGCTGCCCATGTTCGGCGAACAGAACGTGGATGTGGTGCTTGCCGAGCTCGAGAGCTGCCGGCGCGAGCATCCGGGACACCACGTACGACTGATCGGCTACGACAACTACGCCCAGAGCCAGGGTACCGCGTTCGTGGTGTATCGCGCCTGATCCGGGGCCACGCAGCATGCGTGGCGGAGTGAATGCGAGGACGAGGAATCACCATGCCTGAACAGACTGGAAACGCCGCGGCCCGGGGCCGTGCGGCCGCTCAGGAACGGCGGCGGGCAATCGCGCAGAGCGGTGGCGCCCGCAAGGGACCGGGGCGGACCGACAAGTCCGCCCGGGACGGCCTGGCGGGCCTGAGCGGCCGTGAATTGGCGCGTGCGCGTCGCGCGATGCTGGCGCAGGGCGGCAAGAACGGGGCCGCCATGCCCGCCGCGCAGCCCGCACCCAAGCCCGTGGGAAACAGCAAGCCAAACACAGCTCTGCCCGAACCGGAAGCGTCCGCCCCGGTTGCGGATGCGCCGGAAGAATCCGTCGAGTCCACGGATCTCGATACCCTGTGCGAAATCGTCGAGCAGGACCCGGCGGCCTTGGGCGGGGAGGCCAACCGTGTGCGGCAATTGTGTCGTGCCCGGCGCCACGCCCTCGCCACGCAGGGCAAGAGCGCATTGCCGGCATCCACGGCTGCAGGCCGTGGCCAGGGCCGTTCCGCCCTCCCGGCGACCGGGCGCGAGGCGGCGCGCCAGCGCCGTGAAGCGCTGTGCCGCAATGGACGTGGCAATGCGCCTGCCTGTCGGCCCAGCGGGCGCATGCGTCCCCGCCCGGGCGACGCTCCCTCCAAGGTGGAAGTGGGTACCACTCTTTCCGGCCAGGCAGTGACCGGTTCCCAGGTGGAACGCAGCGCGCGGGTGACGGGCAACGAGCCGGGCGGCTGTCGCCTGATCACCGGTACCGAGTACGTGGGATCGGAGCAGTACGCGACCTTCTGCGAGGGACACCCGGAACCTTCCGCACCCAAGGTGGGCGTGAGCGGCACCAGCCATGGCCAGTGGGTGACCGGCAACGAGCTGGGGCGTTCGCGCCGGGTGACCGGCGACGAGGCGGGCAGTTGCAAGCCGGTTACCGGAACCGAATACCTGGGCAGCGAGAAGTTCGCCGAGTTCTGCCCGTCGCAGCCGCTCCCCGAGCGTCCGGAAAAGGTGACCATCGGGGCCACCGAGCGCAAGGGCATGGTGGTGACCGGCAGTGACGAGGCGCGTGCCAACCGGACCACCGGCAGTGAGCCGGGCGCGCGTCGTGTCATCACCGGTTCCCAGTACGCCGATGCCGGTGTGGCCCGACTCACCATCAATGGCGCACCCTCCAAGGTGGCCTTGACCCATACCCTCGCGGGCCGGCCGGTGTCCGGTACCGAGGTCGGGCGTTCGGTGAAGGTGACCGGTGACGAGGCGGGCGCATGTCGCGGGATCTCCGGCACCGAGTACCTGAGCAACGAACAATTCCAGACGGTGTGCGGCACCCGGCCCGCACCCACGCCCGCCAAGGTTGGCGTGGATCGCAGTCGTGGCGGCCAGGCAGTGACCGGCAACCTGGTGGATCGTTCCGAAAAGGTGACCGGCAACGAGCCCGGATCCTGCCAGCGGGTGACGGGTTCGCAGTACGGCCAAAGCCGTCTGTGCGGGGGTGGTGTGGACAAGGTGCGGGAGATGCACACCCTGTCCGGGCGTGGCTTGACCGGTACCACGGTGGATCATGCCCCAAAAATGAGCGGTGACGAGCGCGGGGGGTGCCTGCCCGTCACCGGGACCGAATACCACGGTCAGGAACAGTACCAGCCGTACTGCGAAGGCACCCCGATGCCCACCGCCACCAAGGTGGGCGTGAGCCAGACGATGCGTGGCCAGCTGGTCTCCGGCGCCATGCTCGGCCATGCCGAGCTTGTGACCGGTGACGAGCCGGGCAGTGCCCAGATGGTGAGCGGTACCCCGTATGCTGGGCGTGAGCAGCTGGGCTGCGGTTGCGGCTGCAACGGCACCAAGGCGGATACCTGCCGGCCGGTCAGCCGGCGCTTCCTGCCGCCCGCCGCCCAGGCAGTGGCTCCGCGTCCCATGACGCGCGAACCGGCACCGAACGACTTCAGTATCGTACCGCCGGCGCGCGAGGCCAGCCGCCGCATCACGGGCAATGCCTGGGGTACGGGGGGCCGGATCACCGGTCCGGTGAACCTGGCCGCCGGCCTGATTTCCGGTACGCCGGAGTTTCGCTACCGGGACGATACCTCGATGGCGCCAGCGTCGGCGCCAGCACCGACCATCGAGCACCAGGGCGAACGTATCACCGGCGAGGGACGCGAGGATGGCATCCGCATCACGGGAGACGACTGGGCGCGTAGTGATCGGGTGACCGGTACCGAGGGCCGCTGGGCCCAGGGTCGCAATCCGACCCTCCGTGGTGCGGGGCGTGGCATCAATGCGGGTGCGCGGGCCAACAAGGATATCGACCGTCCCGAGGTGCCGCAGGCCAGTATCACCGGCAGCAGCGGCAATGCCAGCAAGGGTTCGCTGGTGACCTACTCCGGCGGGGCCCGGGGCTGAGGAAGGGGGGCTGGGGAGCGATGAACACGCGAAACGCCTATGCCATGCGCGCGCGCAGCCCGCTCTCCGGGGTGCGGCGCTCGCCCCTGGCGATGCACGGCGCCCCCTATGGCCTGGGTACGGCCGCAGCCGCACTGCAGGCGCGGCCCGCGGCGGAGCCGGTGGAGATGGAACATCCCGCCTGCCCCAGCCTGCCGGAGCGCCAATGCCGGCACCCGCTGACCGATCGCCAGATGAATGCACGCCTGGCCGTGTGCGAGGAATCGGTGAAGGGTCGCTTCGAGGCCATCGTGCCGACGCTCAAGGCCATTGCCGGCCTGCCGCGCGGTGAGGATTTCGCGGGCCGGGCCCAGGCACTGGCCACCGAGCGGCTGGGCTTCCCGCTGCCGGAGGCACTGCTGGACGATGCCTGGGTGGCGGGGCCGGATATCCGTGCCCTCTATGCCCACTGCGCCTTCGCGGCCCTGCGTGCCGCCGCACGGCAGTTCGCCGAGGACCTGGAGCGCCAGGTGGAGATGGTGCAGGACACGCGGAACTTCTACCTGGACTGTGGCTTCCACGCGGTGGACATCAGTCCCTGTGCCGACGGCCGCCTCAAGGGCCTGCTGCGCTACATCCTGCGCCTGCCCCTGTCCTCCTTCAGCCGTCGCAAGGCCTATGCCGGCGCCCTGTTCGACGTGGAGACCGATGTGCGCCACTGGGTGGCAACGGAGCTGCGCCGCTACCGCGAAGGGGTGCCGTCCACCGCCGACGCGCCGACGCGCTATCTGAAGATCGCCGTGTACCACACGAGTTCCTCGGATCCGGCGCACCAGGGCTGCGCGGCCCATGGCAGCAACGAACACAAGGCCGTGGATGCGGCCCTGGCGCGACTGATGGAGTTCCGCCAGGCCATCGAGAACGCCTTCTGCTGCGGGGCCAGCACCGACATCCTGCTGATCGGGGTGGATACGGATACCGATGCCATCCGGGTGCACATCCCGGACGGAAACGGCGACCTCAGCGCCTATCGCCTGGTGGACAACGCCGCGTTGTACCAGGAGACCCTGGCGCTGGACGCCGACCAGGCACGGCTGGCCGTCTACGAGGCCATCCGCAAGGCCAGCGCGCAGGGCGGCTGGGGTGCCGGACAGGGCGAGCCGCACGAGGGTATGCGCCGCCTGGTGGCCAATCTGCTCATCAACAACCTGTCGCAGATCGAATATGTCAACGAGCTGCATGGCGGTCGCTACCCCGATATCGGCCACGCGGAGCGCTACATCAGTGTGGGGGACGGCTTCGAGGAGGTGCAGATGCGCAACCTGGCCTACTACGCCCACCTGCACACCGTGGAGGAAGGGGCAGCGGACCTGGACGTGGGCATCAAGATCTTCAAGGGCCTGAACGTCAAGCATGGACTACCCGTGCCGGTGGCCATCCACTACCGCTATGACGCGCGCGTACCCGGCGCACGCGAGCGTGCAGTGGCGCGGGCGCGACGCGTGGAGTCGGCCGTCCTGGCACGCTACCCGGAACTGGCCGGGGAGGGATTGCTGCGCTGCCATCTGAGTGTGCAGGACCTGCCCACGGGCAGTCCGATCGAAGAGGTGATGTCGTCGTGAAGATCATGCAAGTGGAGAAGACCCTGGTTTCCACCAATCGCATCGCGGAGCTGGGGCACAGACCTTTGCTGGTGGTGCGGGAAAAAGCCGGCGGAGCCCGCCAGGTCGCGGTGGATGCCATCGGCTGCATCCCCGGTGACTGGGTGATCTGCGTGGGCTCTTCCGCGGCGCGCGAGGCGGCCGGGACCAAGGAGTACCCGTCCGACCTCACCATCGTCGGCATCATCGACCACTGGAGCGCAGACTGAGATGGAGATCATGCAGGTCAAATCGGATTTGGTGGCCACGCGTCGCGTACCGGGCCTGAAGAACCTGTCACTGCGTGTGCTTGAGGATGCGAAAGGCAACCTCAGCGTGGCCTGTGATCCGGTCGGGGTACCGCCGGGGAAATGGGTGTTCACCGCGAGTGGATCCGCCGCGCGCTACGCGGCCGGTGATTATAAGGTGCATACCGATCTGACCATCGCCGGGATCATCGATCACTGGGATACGGAAGATTGAAGTTCAAAGGGTAATTGGTTCAACACATTGTTCGAAGGAGAACAGAGATGGCTGAAGTGACTGGAATTGCATTGGGCATGATCGAGACGCGTGGCCTGGTTCCCGCCATCGAGGCGGCGGACGCCATGACCAAGGCGGCAGAGGTGCGCCTGATCGGGCGCCAGTTCGTCGGTGGTGGCTACGTGACGGTGCTGGTGCGCGGTGAGACGGGTGCGGTGAACGCGGCGGTACGCGCCGGCGCGGACGCCTGCGAACGGGTGGGTGACGGCCTGGTGGCCGCGCACATCATCGCGCGCGTGCATTCCGAGGTGGAAAACATCCTGCCCAAGGCCGCGGAGGCCTGAGGCGGGTGCTGTGAAGGGGTACCGGTGGAAACCGGGACTTCGTGACTATCCCTAGGCGAGGAGAAATGGAAATGGCTGAAGTGACTGGAATTGCATTGGGCATGATCGAGACGCGCGGTCTGGTTCCCGCCATCGAGGCGGCGGACGCCATGACCAAGGCGGCAGAGGTGCGCCTGATCGGGCGCCAGTTCGTCGGTGGTGGCTACGTGACGGTGCTGGTGCGCGGTGAGACGGGTGCGGTGAACGCGGCGGTACGCGCCGGCGCGGACGCCTGCGAACGGGTGGGTGACGGCCTGGTGGCCGCGCACATCATCGCGCGCGTGCATTCCGAGGTGGAAAACATCCTGCCCAAGGCCGCGGAGGCCTGAGGCGG
>OBJA01000883.1_pt1 | contig 23460 bp, 16 predicted proteins | sample 1519751 | NCBI WGS metagenome assembly OBJA01 (sample SAMEA3881238, study PRJEB22517) | soil metagenome | biome: lake sediment; feature: soda lake sediment; material: sediment, water from around vicinity | place: India | collected 2013-12-23 | depth 3 m
CATAATGGGTTTTGCAAGCGGACTGGCAACAACAGGAAAGATACCAGTATTTGCAGCCATTGCTCCCTTTGTTACTGCACGTCCCTTCGAAATGTTCAGAAATGATCTGGGATATATGAATCAAAATGCAAAAATAGTAGGCCGTTGTGTGGGGCTGACCTACGATCAGCTGGGCTCAACCCATCATTCACTTGACGATGTGGCTATCATACGTACAATCCCGGGAGTTACCATATTAAACCCTGGCGATCCCGTTACAATTAAAAAAGCTGTACACGCCATGATTGCGCATGTGGGTCCTTGCTATTTAAAAATTGGCAGTCCGAAAATGCCGGTTATATATGATGAGGATGTAGATTTCGAAATTGGAAAAGGCATTGTTTTACAAGAAGGAACAGACGTTGCCCTTATCGGGACAGGTACAGTTTTATCGAAAGCTGTGGCCGCTGCCAGGCTGCTTGAGGAAGCAGGCGTAAGCGTGCGGCTGATTGATATGCACACCGTGAAACCGGTCGACCGGAATTTAATCCTTTCGGCCGCCAATGACATTGGCAAAATTGTTACGGTAGAAGAACATTTTATTGCCGGCGGCCTTGGAAGCATAGTTTCTGAAATTTGCAGCCAGGAACATCCTGCAAAGATTAAAATGATTGGCGTGGGCGATTTTTATGCCAGCAACGGCCCATATGAAGAATTATTGGAAAAATACGGACTTCAACCAGAACAGATAAAAGAATCGGTACTTGAACTATTAAACCAATAACTAATCAAAAAAAAAACCACTTATGAAGAATTCTGCCGCAATTAAAATGTTTCTTGCATTTGCAGGTTTACTTGCAATTGCTGAAATCCTGCTACTCGCATCAGACAATGCTAATCTGCCTGTATCGGGATTAATTTTATTTGGATTTTTCTATGCGCTGGCATTCGCAGCACAGAGATCCGAGAAACTTAAAGGACTTTCATTCACACTTCAGATATTCGCTTTTGTTTCATTTACACTTTATTTTCCGGAAATTTTCACCGATTGGGGTTTCGATACAAACAAACTGATTGTGCCATCCATTCAGGTTATCATGTTTGGAATGGGAACAAAACTGAACCTGAGGGATTTTGTAAAAGAATTTTCAAAACCGCTGGGTGTGATAGCCGGAACCATAATGGTGTTTATTTTAATGCCACTTGCAGCCATATTAATAATTAAGGTATGGCATTTCCCGCCCGAAATAGCTGCAGGGATTATATTGGTGGGAGCATGTCCCGGTGGTGTTGCATCCAATGTAATGACCTATCTGGCAAAAGGGAACCTGGCACTGTCAGTAACAATAACAACCTTTGCGACATTACTGGCTCCCATTGTAACTCCACTTCTCATGATGGCATTCGCAGGTCAGCTTATTGAGGTGAATGCTGTGAATATGATGATCTCAATCGGGAATATGATATTAATTCCAATATTCGCTGGTATTGTTGCTAATAAACTGTTATATGGAAATCTGGATTGGGTTAAAAAAGATTTCAATATGTACCTCCTGGCTTTTATTACTTTCATGGCAGGACTCATTTTGATTTTTGTCCCCTTTCCAACGATTATAAGATCTTTACAGACAGGTCTTATCCTGGTAGCATGGGCTGTAACGTTAGTATCCATAACCATAGTTGCTATTCGCAGAACCAATGGCCCTGAAAATTGGATGGATATTGTCCTTCCCAAACTTTCACTCACGGCAATTATGATTTACATTGTAATTGTAGCTGCGCACAATAAGGCGACATTGTTAACAATTGGCCCGGCGCTTTTTGTTGCAACCATTGCACATAACACGATTGGACTTTTAATGGGGTACGGGGCATCCAAAGCATTAAGACTTAGCGATGCTGATGTAAGAGCCATAACACTTGAAGTAGGATTGAAAAACTCGGGGCTTGCGGTCGGCCTTGCATATGATGTTCTCAGAAGTACTGCTGCTGCCCTGGCACCGCTTATTTTCGGTACCTGGATGAACATTGCAGCATCGGCTATTGCAAGTTTTTGGAACCTGCGCGAACCAAGACCTAAGCTAGCAAAGCCCCAAAAGAATTTAAATTACAACAAACAGATTAACTAACGTAAGAATAAAACTATTTCAAAACTAATAATCGGAGGAAAACCAATGAAGAACAAAAAATTATGTTATGCTTTGGGCTTTGCACTTTTTGCAGGCTTGTTTATGTATATCAATGTAAATGCCCAACCGTCATCGTTAACAGAAGAAGAAATGCGCTATTATACTTCCCTGTGGGAAGGAGAGCGTTTTCCTGACGGACGGCCAAGGGTGCCGGATGATATTGTTGAAAGAATGAAATATGTTTCTGTAACAGAAGCATGGCAAACTCTAAACGGAACAAGTGATCAAATTGAACAGGGAGCGGTAAGTTTTGGTGAATCAAGAAGAGCTACCTATTCAAATCAGTATCATGGAGGAATGAAATTAATGAAAGATGACGTAGTAATCTATGGTCGTGCATCAACAATTCATTTCATGCCTTACCGGCCTGATTTAAATGGTCTCATACAGCAAAAGGGAGTTGAGGATGGCAGAAGCAGAGGAGGACAATATACCTGGGGAGTGGACCAATTACAGGATGGTGACTGTTATGTTGCCAATGTGGCTGAAGGTATTTTGGATGCATCGCATGTTGGTGATAACCTGGGAACCACAATATGGACCAAAACTGGCAATGGAGCTGTTATCAGAGGGACATTGAGGGATTTAGACGGAAATATGGGTATCGATCCAAACTATAATTTAATGGTTCGCGACTTCAGACCACAAGCAAACAGTTCGAACCTGGTTATTGGCCTTAATTGCCCGATCCAGATTGGTTATGTTACCGTAATGCCTGGTGATATTGTTCTTGCAACACGCGAAGGTGTTGTGTTTATTCCTCCACAGCATGCACAACGAGTTGTTGAAACATCAGAAAGAACAAGAATGCAGGATGTTTGGGCTCATATGGGTGTTCGCGAGGGAAGATTTACTGCCCGGGAAGCTGATGCAGCATTCACTCCTGAAATGAACCAACAGTTTACACAGTGGCTTTTGGATAACGCAGAAACAATGGGTAAGTTCTTTGAAGATCCGGCTGAAGCTCCTTCTCCTGAATTTATCAGAGCATACGTTAAGGAACGCCAGGAAAGATTTTCGAGACAAGGTGGCAATTAACAGTTAACTCAGAAGACAAATCATTATTTTGCTGGTTCGTCTTCTGAAAAATACTTCTTAAAGTATTTGAGAATGATTCTTAAAAAATAAAAAAGAAGTTAATTAACTTTATCATTTAAATTTTATAGTGGTTAAATAGTTTTGAATTAAAATTAACAATAATGAAAGGGTCAGAAAAACAATTAAGTATTAGTCGGCGTAATGCTCTCAAAATGGTAGGCCTGGGTTCAGCCCTTATGCTGTCCGCAGGTTTTAGAGATGTGTTGGCTGTTGAGCCAAAGGATAAAAAAGCACCTGCTAAACCATTCAACCATGATGGGTTAAGCCCTGTTGCTTTTACAACCGGAACAGATCGCATGCAGATGATTTTTGAGGTAATGAAACCTTTCCACAGTGAACTCAAAGCCGGAATAAAAAACAAAAAAGTTGTTATTAAACCAAATATGGTGGTTACAAACACTCCGCTTTGTGCAACTCATGTGGATGCGATTCGTGCTGTTCTTGAATACCTTAAACCTATATATAAAGGGCAGGTTATTATTGCAGAATCAAGTTCAAGTGTGAACTCTTCCGATGGGTTTGGCCATTACGGCTACACCGATCTTGAAAAGGATTATAACATTAAATTTGTTGATTTAAATGATGAAAAATCGGGAAATCCATGTTATATCATTGACCGAAATTTACATCTCGATAAAATCCAGGTGTCAAGTATTTTCAATAATCCTGAATATTATGTCATTTCCCTGTCCAGGTTAAAAACCCACAACAGTGTTGTGTTTACCGGAGCGGTAAAGAATATAACAATGGCTGCCCCGTTAAACCCGGGAACAGTTGTTGATGGAGGCAGGCCTATTAGTTATAAAAGAAATATGCATTCCGGAGGATCACGTTGGTTACATTACAATATGTTTGTTGTGGCGCAAAGCATTCGTCCCGATTTTTCAATTATTGATGGTGTTGAAGGAATGCAAGGCAATGGCCCGATTGCCGGAACTGCCGTTGACCACAAGATTGCATTGGCAGGCTTCGATTCAGTTGCCGTAGATAGCATGTGTACCCGGTTAATGGGAATTCCTCTTGAAGATGTGGGTTATCTTAACTATTGTGCTGCTGCCGGAATTGGATTTACCGACAGGAATAAAATAGAAATTATTGGTTCCCAGATTCCTGAAAACCACATAATCAAATACGAGTTGAGCGAAAGCATTAAACGCCAACTTGAATGGAAAGACCCATTAAATTTGCCGACACCACAGCGAGGATAAAAACTCGCTGTTAAGAAATTTGTTAAGCTAATGTTCGAATAAACTGATATTCTTAGTGCATTTTTAATTAAAAAATGTACCTTAATACATTTGTATGGAATAATATGCTATCGATAAAACTAATCTAACTAATCTAAACATTATGAATCAACTAAAATTAAAACTAAAAAGTTTATTATCATCTGACCCAAGTGAAAGTTCTGTAAGTATTATAAGTAAGGATCAACAATATGTTGAACGGGTACTAAATACCCGGTTATCGCATGAACATTATAATTTCCTGAAAAATAATGCAAAATATTTAGGTGTTACAGAAAATTTCAAAGAAGTTGTCGAATATTTTAAAACTCCTGCCGGAGAAACTCCTGCCGGATTTAAAATACAGTATGAATTAACCGAGAGAAATGTATTACGGGTTGATCTGCTCCGCGACATTTCATACGACAAAAATGGCATTAAACGACCAACAAAGCTCCTATTTTCAGCCGACAGTGCAAATCCATATGAAGTTGCTCCTGTTAAAAATTTACTGGCTAATCTTACCTGCAATCCCGGAATTATTTATGATTTATTCATTAATAATCCAAAAGCAAATATTGGCAACAAATTTAAAACCAGAGACGAGGTAATGCAGGAATTGGGCAATATTCTAGGCCCAGGCTGTGATATTTCTGTAGAACTTAATAATCCTTTCTCTGAATCGGTTAATGAAATACTGGAGGAGGCAGCCAGATTCAAAGAAATGCTTTCGAAATACAGGGTGGTTATAAAAGTACCCCATACCGGACCTGTAAATGCTCAAAATGTAAATGAATTATTAACCGGCGACAAAAAATTTAAACGTGCTTACGATGCAGGAACTACTGAAGATAAATTCAGGGGCCATAATCTGGCCTTACTGCTTCATGAACATGGTTACAGGGTCAATTTCACCCTGATGTTCGAACCCTATCAAACTGCTCTGGCGTTGCAGGCAAGACCTTATTTCATCAATTCTTTTGTCAGGCATCGGGGATTAGCAAGTTTTACAATGAAAAATTATCTTGAAGAATTTAAAGCTTCTGAAGATGAAAATGTTCTTGAATCATTAAAAAACTTCTTTATAGAAAAAGATTTTATAGCACCAGACAGCTCGATGAGCTTAAAGGATGTAAAAGCAACTGCTGAAAGAATTCTAACGTACAGAAATTGGGATAATCATGAAGGAAGTGATCAACTGGATGCAGTAAGGCACAACTTAAGGCTGCTTAAAATGACAAATCTGCAGGATACCCGCTTAATAATCTGCAGTATGGAAGGCGAAGACCAGTATCCGGCAATTGATAAATTACTTGCCGAACCCGAATTTATTGAAGTCGCTGATCGGGTAGTTATTACGGCAGAACCTCAATACCTTGCTAAATTTGCTACAACTCCCCAGGTTATTTCCTATCAAAGAAGATTTATGAGTGCAGCAAACGGTCAGAAATAAAAAACATAAATCTATAATAAAAAACAAAAAATTTACACTATGGAAAAAAAATTAAGTGGAGTCTTTGCACCAATCACCACTCCTTTTGATGCGGATGGCGAAGTTGCCTATGATAAACTTGTTGAAAACATGAATTTCTATGCCAGCTCCAGGTTAAAGGGTTATCTGGCTCTTGGATCAAATGGTGAGAATAAAAGCTTAACTACAGAAGAAAAGACAAAAGTACTTGAAACAATTATTAAGCATAAGGGTACACACCAGTATGTTATGGCCGGTTGTATCTTTGAATCAACAAAGGAAACAATTGAATTCGCCAAAGTAGCAGAAGAACTTGGTTCAGATTTTATAACCTTATTACCGCCTTCATATTTCAAAAAACAAATGACAGACGAGGTTCTGTTAAAATATTTTTCAGATGTAGCAAACAGTGTTAATATTCCTTGCCTGGTTTACAATGCACCTCAATTTTGTGGGGGTACTGTATTATCAGTTGGTTTAATAAAAGAACTTGCAAAACATCCAAATATTATTGGAGTAAAAGATTCATCAAATGCAGATAATATCGAGGCCTACCTGTTCGCTGTCAGAGATTCATTTAATGTAGTCCCGGGATCAGCAAATTTCTTCATGATGGGATTGTTTGGGGGAGCAAATGGTGGGGTAATTTCACTGGCCAACATCTTCCCTGAAATGACATGCCAACTGTATGATCTTGTTGTTGCACGAAAATATAAAGAAGCTTTTGAATTAAACGAGAAAGTTATTAAAACTAATAAATCAGTATCTGGCTCAGGAGGCGTAGCAGCTGTTAAATATGCTATGGATCTGGCAGGTCTTTATGGTGGAGCTCCCAGATTACCGCTTTTACCGCTGGGTGATGAATTAAAAAAGAAAATTGAGGATTCTCTGAAAACAGCAGGTTTGATTTAAAATTAAACAAGTAATAAATCAGTAAAATAAAAATAGCAAATGAAGAAAATACTTGTAAATGAAAAGGTGAGCCAGGATGCCCTGGATATTCTTAGCAAAGGCGGTGAAGTTGTTTATATGCCATCAGGCAACCACGATGAATTTAAAAGGCTTGTTAAAGATGTAACGGCAGTTATGCTTGATACCACTATTAAATTTACACCGGAACTGATGGATATGGCACCCGAGCTAAAAGTAATAAGCCGGACAGGAACTGGGGTTGACAATGTTGACATTGCAGCAGCAACCCAAAGGGGCATTCTTGTACTTCACACTCCGGATGCAAACACGGTTACCGTTGCTGAACATACAGTTGCACTTATTGGAGCTGCAACCAAGCACCTTGTTTTCCTGGATAGCGAAACCCGGCAGGGAAAATTTAAAACGGCAAGGCGCTATTACCTGCCAATCGACCTCGATGGAAAAACCCTGGGCATTATTGGTTATGGCAGAATAGGTAAACAAGTGGCAAAAAAATGCATGGGAGCTTTCAATATGAAGGTTATTATTTACGATCCGTATATCGATGACAGTGTTTTAGCTCCAGGGGTAATTCGTTACAGTGATGAGAAAAAAGTATTCGCCGAGGCGGATGTAGTTTCACTGCATGTTCCTCATAACGAAACTACGCACGGCCATGTTGATGAAAAATTATTATCACTGATGAAACCATCGGCATATTTGATTAATACAGCCAGAGGACGAATTGTTGATGAAGCTTATTTAGTGAAGATGTTAGAAGAAGATAAACTTGCAGGTGCAGCATTCGATGTTTTGGCAAACGAACCTCCTGTTGACGGAGAAGCATTTTTACAAAGTCCAAAAACAATAATAAGTCCTCACAGTGCAGCATTAACCAATGAATGTACGGTAAGAGTTGCATGTGAGGCCGCCACGGGGATTGTTGATTATTTGCAGGGAAGAATGCCCAAATCGATCTTTAACAGAAAAGGACTTAACTTGTAGAATGAATCAAAAAAACAGATAAAAAATGAGTACTGATAAAAAATTTGATCTTATAGGTTTTGGCGAAGCAATGGTGCGGTTTACTGCTCCCGATCATGCTAGATTGGAGCAATCGTCACAACTATTGATTGCCATAGCTGCAGCTGAATTAAATTGTTCGGTTAACGTTTCCCGCCTGGGTCATAAAACTGCCTGGGTTTCAAAATTGGTCGATATCTGGTCAGGCCAATATATTATAAATAAGGGAAGAGAACACGGTGTGGATATGTCGGGTGTTAAATTACTTCCCTTTGATGGAAAAGGTACCGTAAGGAATGGACTTTGCTACCTTGAGGTAGGTATCGGCCCCAGGGCAAGTAAGCAGATTTATGACAGGGCTCATTCTGCTATTAGCCTTATCGAACCCGGAGATATCGACTGGGAAGAAACATTAAAGCAAACCAGGTGGTTTCATACTACCGGAATTACTACCGCAATTTCAGAAAAAGCAGCTGCACAGGCAGTCGAATCGTTAAAGACAGCAAAAAAACTGGGGGTTACAACCAGTTTCGATCTGAATTTCAGATCAACACTCTGGACTTCTGAAAGAGCAAAAGTTGTGATGAAAGAAGTTATGCCCTATGTGGATGTAATCATAGGCAACGAGGAGGATTTCGAAAAAATGCTTGGCATCAAAGCTGAAGGCGGAACAGAGGCTTATGCCGACCTTGATCCTGAAAATTATAAATCGGTGGCAAAGCAGGTTGTAAGTAAATATCCAAATGTTCAGGTAGTAGGTACCACATTGAGACATGTTAAAACTGCCCTGTTAAACGACTGGCAAACAGTTATGCTCTATAATGGGGAATTTTATTCTTCGAGAAAATATGAAAACCTGGAAGTCTGGGACAGAACAGGTGGCGGCGACAGTTTTGCATCTGCATTGATCAGCAGTATGCTTGAAGGAAGAGACCCCCAGGAAACGATTGAATTTTCAGCTGCTTATTCAGCTCTTTGCCATGGTTTCATGGGCGACTGGAACTGGGCTACAAGAGACGAAGCTGAAAAAGTAATGAAAGGCGGTAGTGCAAGGGTTATCCGCTAATATTTTTTTTAATTAAAAAAAGTCTGGTAGGAGGAAAACTAAAAATTTCCTCCTGCTTCATTTTTATACTCTTTGTACCACACCGTATGTTCCATCGGTAATTGATAATACTTTATTTCACTTTCGATCCGATAACGATTCATCATAAAACATTTTGAAACAGCGCGCAATCTAATATTCAAGGTATTCTATCTATAAGCCATGTTTTTTATTATACGCTGAAGTAGTGAATCCAATTTGTATTTTATTATTTACGCTATTACAAATTCCCTTCTATCGTTTTTATTATCCGCCCGATTAAAATGCAGTAACTGGCAAGCCCCGAAAAATGCCAATCCTAATGTGGGCTTGAAAATGCAGGCATTTAATTCTGTAGTGCCCAAACATTAAAATTGGCAATACCTGCTGCTGTAACCAAATAGAAAATCACAAAAATTTAGAATTGGAAAAATTAAAATTTAATTATTTGTTAATGTTTGAAAAAAATATATATTTACATTTTGTATACAAAATGCAACGCTAACTATAGACTTTGTTCTGTTTAATGTTGAATTTATTGAATATTACAGAATTAATTAATCAAACTAAAATTATTAACTTATGAGAAAACTATCAGTTTTGCTTGTGCTTCTGCTTTTCACAGGTGCGCAGGCACTTTTTGCTCAACAAACGGTAACCGGTAGGGTCACTACAACAGATAATACGCCGCTTCCCGGTGTTACTGTAGTGATAGAAGGTACTACTATCGGAACTTCTACAAATGCAAACGGAGAATTTTCAATCGCTGTGCCTAATAGTCAGGCAGTATTGCAATTTTCATTTGTTGGGTTCGTAACTAAAACAGTTCAGGTGGGCTCCCAGTCTACAATTAATGTGACACTGGAGGAATCAGCTGAACAACTGGAAGAAGTTATCATTACAGCTCTGGGTATCAGGCGGGAAACCAAAAGTTTAGGCTACGCAGCAACATCTGTAAATCCGGACGAGATGCTGGAAAGCAGAAATACAAACGTAATGGAGTCGCTTGAAGGAAAAATTGCAGGATTAAACATAACCCCTCCTGCTGCAGGTGCCGGTGCCAGTACCCAGATCCGCTTACGCGGACAGGTAGCTTTTGCAGGAGCCAACAACGCTCCCCTCCTTGTAATAAACGGACTTCCAATCGACCAGAATGCCCAGGGCGTTAACGGTCGGGGCAATATGCGCGATGTTGGGGATAATCTTAACAATATCAACCCAGAAGACATTGAAAGCATGACCGTTCTTAAAGGAGCAACTGCTGCCGCACTCTATGGTTCACGTGCAGCAAACGGTGCCATCCTTATTACTACAAAATCGGGCCAGGGAAGCCAGGGAATAGGGGTTGAATTCTCCTCAAGTCTGACTACACAGCATGCCTTAAATTACATGGACCACCTCCAATACGAATTCGGTCAGGGTGTTGATGGAAAAAAACCTGCTAATGCTGCAGATGCAGCGGGTAGTGGTCAAATGGGTTGGGGTGCAAGACTTGATGGCACGCCTGTTACCATTTTTGATGGTTCAGAAGTTCCATATGTAGCTCATAAAGATAACCTTTTTAAATACTACAGAACAGGAAAAGTACTTACAAATACGGTGGCCTTTTCGGGCGGCAGTGCAAAAGGAAGTTTCCGCGCATCATTTTCAAATACCGATGCAGATGGAATTGACCCGTTCAATGAGTATAAAAGAAACATTGCCAATTTAGGAGTAAATTATAACATTGCTGAAAAAGTAAATTTTTCAATGAACGTTAACTACACCAATGAAATATACATCAATCCTCCTGAACTGGGAACCCAAGGTCCGGGGGCTGTAAATTTCTTTACCCGCTTATCATCTTCAATCCCTTTTGAAAATCTTAAAAATAGTGCAACCAATCCTTTGACAGGAACCGAAGCACAAACTTCCGGTTTTCAGGGAACAATTCTCAACCCATATTATGCATACCAGGATGCAGGACAAAGATATGAACGAGTTAGAGACCGTTTTCTTGGAACAGCAACTTTACGGTGGGATATTACCGATTGGCTGTTTGCCCAGGGAAGATATAACTATGACTATTCGCTTACATTTACCGAGTCAAAAGTGCCTGGTGGAATTGGAACCAGCATACCTACTCATACTTCCGATGGAACATGGAAAGGCTCTTATGCTGTATCGGAAGGCTGGGGAACCGATGTGAATGCCGATTTTCTTATTGGAATAAGCGAAGTATTGGGAAAATTTTCTGTTGATGCAAGTTTAGGGGGAAATACCTTCAGGATTAAAAATCACAACTTCAATCAAGACGTTTCCCATTTTATCGTCAGAGACTTCTATTCCATTGCAAATGGTACCGACAAAAACCAGAGTTTTGGATTCAATCAACGGCGGGTTAATTCATTATATGGTGTAGTCGGGTTTGGATACAATTCCATGTTTTATTTGAATTTCACAGGCAGACAGGACTGGTTCTCCGTATTGAACCCGGAAAGTAATTCCGAGTTTTATCCATCGGTCTCAGGAAGCTTCGTATTTTCAGAATTGTTAAAAGACCTGGGATGGGTTAACTTTGCCAAAATCAGGGGATCCTGGGCAGAAGTAGGTAGCGCCAATGGTGTAAACACCTACGAAGGCAACCTAACCTATTCCATTAACAGCAATCAGTTCAATGGTCAGACTTTAGGAGGTATTTCGGGCACTGCCGCACCAAACCCCAATTTACGGCCTTTTACAGTAGAGGAAAAAGAAATCGGTTTGGAAGCACGATTGTTTAACAACCGGCTCCATTTTGATGTCGCAGCCTTTGACAAAGTAACATCGGGCCAGATACTGAACGTTCAACTTTCCGGTGCTTCAGGATATAACACTTCAAAGAAAAACCTAGGCTCGCTCCAAAACAGAGGTCTGGAATTCATGATAAGCTATACACCAATAGATACACGCAACTTTAGATGGACTTCTTCCTGGAATACTGCTTACCTGGAAACAGAAGTACTCTCTGTTGGGGAAAATCCCGATGGTACGCCAATCAAAGATTTACTACTGATCTACTTTAACGGCACAGGAGATGAGTTTTTGGGAGAATTGCACTACACGGTAGGTATGCCCATGAATCAACTTTATACCAGAACCTACGCAAGAAATGAAAAAGGTGAAATAATAGTAAGAGCAAACGGCAGATTGAAGGCATCGGACGAATTTGTACCGGTTGGATCTTCAATACCAAAGCACACAGGTGGCTGGACCAATACATTTAGGTACAGGAATTTCACTCTGGGAGTTTTTATCGATTACAAACTGGGTGGTACCGTGCTTTCAGGTACAAACTTAAACTTAACACGACAGGGACATTCACTGTTATCTCTTGAAGGACGCAGAGAAGGTGAAAACGGAATTGTTTTCCCGGGTATAAATGAAGGAACCGGGTTGCCCAACGAAGTTGCCGTTACAAATCTTCAAACTTTTTATGGCGATTACCGAAATCTCCAGATCGGAGATCCATTCACTTTTAAATCCGATTTTGTGAAATTAAGAAACATTTCATTAAGTTATGACGTTTTTGGTGGAGCAAATACCCAGGGTTTTATTAAGGGTTTATCATTTACGGCCTCAGTCAGAAACGTAGCTATTCTATATAAAGATATTATCAACCTGGATCCTGAAGCAATTCAATCTTCGGGAGATATGAGAGCGGGCTATGAAAATGCTTCATTGCCAACTACCAGAAATTTTATGTTTAGTGTAAATGCAAAATTCTAGCAACATGAAAAAGATTAATCAAATTATATTTTTAAGTGCAATCCTGTTATTCTTTGCAGGATGCGATCAGGATTTCGTGGAAGTAAACACAGATCCATTTGCCATAAACGAGCTCGACCCGCAACTTTTGTTTGCAGGAGCCCAACGTACCAGCCTTGGGAACGGATGGGAATCTGAACATACGATTGTACAGCAATTTGTTGTTCCATATAATCTTGGGGCAACTCTGGGTTTCAATTTCAATGAAGATATTGATGGCCAGCAAAATTCAAGCTGGAACCAGTATACGGGTTCAATACGCACTTTCGTTCATATTTTGCATCTTATAGATACCAAAGAACAATATGCAGACAGGATAAATTTGAAAAGCATGGTCCGTATTTGGAAAGCCTTTGCATTCATGAACATTGTCGATCATTACGGATATGTACCTTACTTTGATGCCGGACTGGCAGCCATTAAAGGTGAAGAATACTTCTATCCCGCCTTCGATGACGACGCAGCTATTTATGCCGATTTATACAAGGAGTTAAAAGAAGCAATAGCCGATCTGAATCCAAATGGGGAATTTGTTTCTGCTGACCTTTTTTACGGGGCCAATGCTTATTATCCGGTCAGCAGTGCTGCTGTGCAGGTTGAAAAATGGAAAAAACTGGGTAATTCCATTTTACTACGACTAGGAATGCGCTATTCCAAATTGGATCCTTCAAAGGCGGCTTCCATTGTTTCTGAAGCATTTAACGGAGGTGTAATGACCTCGAATCAAGACAATGCCTTTGTGGTTTACGACGGAACGCTGTATTCAAATGGTTCCAACAATAACCTGATTAACAATAACCCACGATTCTACTATGCAGCGAAGCCTTTCGTTGATCAGTTAAAATCAACCGTTGATCCACGTGGCAAATACATTGTTGCTGCGTATGCCAACCCAAATAGTCCGTTAAGCGACCCGAATCCTGATACCGACATTACAAATCAATTTGGGGTAGAAGTTGGCATGGAAGATACTCAGCTTCCAAGGGGTAACAGAGAAGGAGGGAAAAACTATTCCCAAATGAACGTGAACGTAGTGGCATCTATATCAGCTCCCACTTTCTACTTTACATATGCACAAACCGCTTTGCTTCTTGCCGAAGCAGCAAAAAGAACCTGGATTTCGGGCGGTGATGCAGTTGCTCAGCAATATTATGAAGCCGGAATTAAAGCCGACATGGATAATTATTCTATATATCTGGCCCGAACCGGATCCGATCTTCCTCCTGTTTCTGCAGCCGAAAAAGATGCATATCTTGCGCAACCGGGTGTGGCATATAATGCAGCTGATGCCCTTAGACTCATCAATACCCAGTATTGGATCGTGAACATCAGGGACGGTCAGGAAGCCTGGGCAAACTTCAGAAGAACAGGTTTCCCGGTACTCGAAAGGAATGCCTTTAATAACGCGCTTCTGGCAAATGGCGGCGACGGATTTGTGCACAGATTTACATATCCCGATGCGGAAGCTTCCCGAAATAAAGCAAAATACGATGCGGCAGTGGCGGCAATGGGAGGCAGCGATAACTTAACTGCAAGAGTATTCTGGGATGTCCCATAATCGATGTTGTTAATAAATTATTGAGACATGGAGCCGGAAAATTCCGGCTCCATTGTTTTTTTACAAACGGCTATTTATTAAATTACCTCCCGTTTTTAACTAATCAAGAAAATCATTATGAAGAAAAAAATTTTACTGATCTGCGTTATCGTCTCTTTTTGTTTTGGTGGATATTCTCAGAACGTAGGTTCATCTCCCGAATACATTAAGGCAATTACTGCACAATGGAAAGGTGAAAGAACTGCTGATGGAAGACCAAAAGTTTCGGATGAACTTTTAGCCAGGCTTAAAAATGTTGCCATTGAAGCAGCATGGTCTGTTTTGCGCAACAGGGGTTACGAGAGTCAGTTCGAAGGGTCATGGACAGTACTTTTCCCCGATAGCGCCATGACCGGCAGAGTAGTCACAGCGCAATACATGCCCCTGCGGCCCGATCTTGATGAATGGGTTCTGAAACAGGGAAAAATTGAAAACAGATCGGCTCCTCCCACAAACTCCTGGCCAATCGATATTCTTAAAAACGGGGATGTATATGTCGCAGACTCATATGGGAAAGTTGATGATGGCCCAATTTTAGGTGACAACCTGGCAAATGCAATTTACGCCAAATCAAAACGGGGTGTTATAGTATATGGCACTGTACGCGATCCGGAAGGGATGAAAATGATCGATGGGTTTAACAGCTGGTCGAAAGGAATTGATGCTTCTTTTTTGCAAAAAATGATGCTGACTTCTATTAACGCTCCTATCCGCATCGGGAATGCAACCGTATTGCCCGGAGATGCTGTACTTGCCAAAAGTCACGGAGTTCTTTTTATTCCCGCACACCTTGTTGAAGAAGTTGTTAAAACAGCTGAAGTAACACAAATTCGCGATGAATTTGGCTGGCAAAGACTAAGAGAAGGAGTATATACTTCGGGACAAATTGATAGTCAATGGTCGGAAGAAATTAAAAAGGACTTCCTTGAATTCGTAAAAAACTACCACGGCCAATTGCCAATGACAGAGGCAGAATTTGAAATCTACATGACTGAAAGAAACTGGTAAATAATGTTATACCTGGTTTCTTCTCATTCATTTAACAATGAAAAACTATTGCTGGGCAGGAGAAACGGGATCAACTCCCGTTTCGCCCTCCTTCGGCATAAAAGATTCTGAATTAAGGTCGATCCTAACAACGTGGACACCTTTGGTATCAGGTAATTACTGGCAACTGCAAACCCTCACGGCAGGCTTTCAACTCCGGATGATTTACTAATCATGGTACACCCGACAAATAAAAAAAGGACTTTCATAAATGAAAGTCCTCATTAAATTCTATTTTTTAAAACAAAGGGAATTAAATTAACCCTCTTGTTTGTCAGTTCTTATTCAAAAAAAGGCACATTTCCCCGGGCATATTTCTTCATGGCTTCGATATTCAAATCGACACCTATACCAGGTTTATCAGAAACTTTGATAAAGCTGTCCTTAACCCAATTTTCTTCATCAAATATCACAATATCCCTGTACATTTCATTTGTATGAAAATACGATTGCCATTCCATCAGATGGAAGTTAGGTACTGTAACACACACATGGGCACAAGCCATAGCGCCTAACAATGATGCAACCATATGTGGTGAAAATGGAACATAATAAAGGTTTGCCAGGTTGGCAATCCGCTGACCTTCGCCCAGACCGCCACATTTTTGCAGATCGGGCATAACAATATCCACAGCACCAATCTGCAACAGCTGCTTGAATCCATAGCCTAAGTAATGGTTTTCTCCTCCTGCGATTGGAGTGTTGGTTTCTTCTGCAATCCTTCTGTAGGCGTCGAAATCTTCAGCAGGTACCGGTTCCTCGAGCCATGTCAGGTTCAATGGTTCAACTTTTTTGGCAATCGCCTGCGCAGTAGGATAATCGTACCTGCCGTGCATATCCACACAAAGATCTATTTTTGGCCCCACTGCTTCGCGGACGGCAGCAAGCTGGTCGTACATACGCTGAATTTCACCGGGACTGGCTGTCCAGTTATAACGGTCCCATTTATCAGGATCATTAACATAATCAATGTCAAATTTTAAAGCGTTAAAATTCCAGTTATTAATAGCTTCCATTGCAGCTTCTGCCATATCAGCCGGCGAGGGAAACCGCACACGATAAAGAGCGGTGTCGCAATAAACCCTTACCCTATCCCTGAATTTACCTCCCAGCAACTGGTACACAGGCATTCCGAAAGCTTTGCCGGTCAGGTCCCATAAAGCTGTTTCAATAGCCGACAGAACAGCAACATACATCCCCGACTGCCCACCACCAAAATGACCACCTCTGCGAATATCTTCGAAAATCCGGTGAATATTAAAAGGGCTTTGCCCGATTAACCTTCGGCCCATGCTTTGAACCAAATGATAAGTTCCGTTGATGGCATCAACGCCTTCACCTAAACCATAAATGTCCTGATTTGTAAATAATTTTACAAAAAGGCTGCCACCAATGTACCCACATTTAATATCTGTAATCTTCAGATCCGATGGTGCTGAAAGTTTTGATGTACCATCTACAGCTGATTCCAGGACACCACCAAACCCTGATAATGGGGCAACTGTTGCCAAAGCAGCAGCTGTAGCTGCCTTTCCAAAAAATGCTCTTCTTGAATTTACGTTTTTCATTGTCTTAGTTATTTTTGTTATACGATGATAGTTTATATTGATTGTGGAATGTAAAACTATAAGGAAACCAGGAATAATTTCCTGTTAAATGATGATTCACGTTGATAATAATTCAATTGGTTTATATTGCTTGCCAATATAATCAAAAATTCTAAAAAATGCATTCTTTTAAAAATTAAAAAATTTATGAGTATCAACTAAATTATTAATACGTATAAAAACTTATCTGACAACTCATTATACTAAAAATGGCTGTGTGTTTAAAAAACTCAATTGCATTATCAAAGTGGCATTCTGCAGGAAATCGGGTTAACTTTAAATAAAATATCAGCTATTTCATGTAACTTGTTGATTCTTTTTATAACAAATAACTTGGTCAACACTAATTAATTTGAAGCTAAACATATTATATGAGATCGCGAACCATTTTTCTTTACCAATCGTTTTGTTATGAAAGCACGAAAAGAAAGCGGCATGCTGCCTGAATGACAGGCAAACATCATCTGAAAATCAAAATAATTGAGCGATATGAAACCAACAACTATTGGATTTATAGGGGGCGGAAGAATAACCCGGATCTTCCTTCAGGGATTTCAGAACAAATCGGTGGAATTAAAATCAATAAAGGTTTACGACCATAATCCCGACACTCTTGAAGCCCTGAAAACTGAATTCCCCAATATTGAACGGGCTGAAAGCCCTGCCGATGCTGCAAAGACGGAAGTCGTTGTTATTGCAGTACATCCACCGGTGGTTATGGAAATCCTTGAAAAAATTTCAGGGACTATAAATGAAAAAACTTACGTGGTATCACTGGCACCCAAAATCACAATCAGCCAGATTACCGGTAAGCTGAAAATAGCCAATGTAATACGTATGATTCCGAATGCCACTTCACTCATAAACAGAGGTTATAATCCAATAGCTTTCCATGAGGCAATGCTGAAAAAGGAACGCAAATTTATCAAAAAACTATTAAGTCCACTGGGAAAAACATTCCAGACTCAGGAGTACAAGCTGGAAGGGTATGCTATCGTATCGGGCATGCTCCCCACTTATTTCATGTTCCAGTGGCAGGAACTGGAAAATATCGCACAGCAAACAGGATTATCACCTGAAGAAGCTCGTAAAGCAATTGGTTCAACACTAAAACGCTCTGTTGATCTTTATTTTAAATCAGGGCTGACTCCTGCTGAAGTAATGGATCTGATTCCGGTGAAACCAATAAGTGAAAACGAAGAAGAAATTAAAAACACACTAAATGTAAAGTTAACAAATCTTTATAATAAAATTAAACCCTAAACTGTTGCCTGGAGTCTCCTGTTCATTGTTTTTTTCAGAATATTGTGTTTTTTGACTATTTTTCAAATCCCAAGATACCATGTGGCAATAGAAAAATAAATTATTACGCCGGAAATGTCTGCCAGTGAGGTAATCAGTGGGGCACTCGCTGTTGCAGGATCAAATTTCAGGAGTGTAAATATGAAGGGAAGCGAAAGCCCCAGTATACTCCCGATTATTACAGTAAATACCATTGAAAGTCCCACTACCACAATTATTTCCGGGGAACGGAAACTGGCTACCAAACCCACGGCAAGTGCCATTGTCAGACCTAAAAGCAATGCTACAAATAATTCCTTTCCCATTAGTTTTAACCAATCGGAAAGTTCAACATCACCGGTTGCCAGGGCACGTATCATAAGGGTTGCCGATTGTGCGCCGGCATTACCTCCGCTGCCGATGAGCAGGGGAAGAAAAAAAACAAGGGTCACCATTGATTCAATTACATCTCCAAAATAAGCAAGTGTTGCACCGGAAAAGACATTCATAAATACCAACACTACCAGCCAGGTGACACGTTTCCGGTACAGTTCCGATATTTTTGCCTTCAAAGGATTAAAAATGAGGTTCTGGATGGAGCCGAATTTATGGAAATCTTCGGTTGCTTCTTCTTCTTCCACATCCATCACATCATCGAATGTTACGATTCCCAGCAACACCCCTTCGGTATTGATTACCGGAAGGGCGATCCGGTCGTAGTCGTGGAACACGCTGATGGCTTTCTCCTGATCGTCAAGCACATTCAGAGAAACGTAGCGGTTATCCATCAAATCAGCAATGGTCTGATCGGTGCGGGCAAGCAAAATTTCCCTGAGCCGGATTTCATCAACAAGCTTCCAGTTCTTATCCACAACATACACAACGTTGAGTGTTTCCGAATCTTTTCCAAAATGTCGGATATGCTCCAGGGCCTGTTCAATAGTCATTTGCGGTTTCACAGCTACATAGTCGGGGGTCATCAACCGCCCGATACTGCTTTCAGGATATCCCAGCAGCTGGATTGATATACGCCTCTCTTCGGGTGAAAGAAGTTGAATAAGCCGTTGAGTTACCGGGCCGGGCAGCTCTTCAAACAGTGCAGTACGATCATCGGGTGCCAGATCATTCAGCAGTTCAGCCAGCAGGTGCTTGCGATCGGTTAATCCTTCAAGCAGCTCTTCCTGTGTATCGTAATCGAGCCTGAAAAAGGTCTCCCTTGCCGTCTCCCGTGGCAATAGCCTGAATAATATGATATCATCGCCTTCTCTTTTCAGGGCTTCAATAACTTCTGCTATCTCTGCCGGATCAAGCTTCTTAAGCTCCTCCCTGAGTTTCTTCCATTCACGGTTGTTTATCAGTTCCTGGAATTGCTGCACCAAAATCATTACATCATCCATTATAATTTTATTTTTTCTGGTAATACACTGAGCTGTAATTAACGATCTGCAAACACAATAAAGCATTGGTTTACCTGGACATGTCGTTTGAATCCTCAGTTGTATGTATGTCGGCGCAACAAAAACAGGTATAACGGAATGTGTGTAATCCTGGCTGTCGAATAAAATTTAAGCATATTTTGCCTCCTTTCTTGTTCCCGGGAGGCAACCAAAAGCCTCCTAGAAATGGTTCAGAATTAATTTCTTACTGTAACACGGGCCTTCGTCCATGAGTTGTTTCATTTATAATTTGCTGTGCAAAGATATTATTTTTTCATTAAATGGAAATTGACACATTTGTCGGCCTGCCGGTATTTCCTATTTTTGTTCAAATTTTAACCATTCTGGTCAAGTTATTCAGAAAAACCTAAACAGGTTGATTCCGTCAAAAGTTCAGATAATTTGAAAATCCCAGACTGCCTTACAAATTTTCAATGAATCAAACAGAAAAAACAGAACGGGCACATTTAAAGAAAGTAAAAGAGAAGTTAATTAAAGCCCTGGATGAAATAGATAAAAAAGTTTCAGGCTACATCAGAGACCTGAAAGAGCAAAAAAACTACCTCTATGAAAACAAAACCGGCATGGACCGTCTGGAAAAAGTCGCGGTAAGGCAGTCGGTATCGGCGGCAGTCCTGACCGGTGAAGTTGCAATAGAACGAAAAAAAAGAATACAGCAATTAATACAGTCGCCTTACTTTGGAAGGTTCGATTTCAAAGAAAACGGGAATGAAAAAGCTATCACTGCTTATTTAGGTATTCATGCATACTACGATGAACATGAAAAGGAAAATCTTATTCACGACTGGAGGGCGCCTGTTTCCACGCTTTTTTATGATTTTGAAAATGGACCTGCTCATTATAAAACTCCCGATGGCCGGGTTGAAGGAAATCTTTTACTGAAAAGACAATTTCGCATACGCAGGGGAATAATGGAATACATGCTGGAAAGCTCTCTTAATATCCATGACGATGTCCTGCAAAAAGAGCTGAGCAAATCGTCGGACAATAAGATGAACCACATTGTTGCAACCATTCAGCGCAATCAGAATGCAATTATTCGTAATGAAACCTCCCGTGAGCTTATCATTCAGGGAGTAGCCGGCTCGGGAAAAACTTCCATTGCGCTGCACAGGATAGCCTTTTTGCTTTACCGCTTCAAAGAGGAGATTTCATCGAAAGACCTGCTGATTCTTTCGCCCAACAAGGTGTTTGCCGACTATATTTCAAACGTACTTCCGGAGCTGGGCGAGGAAAACATTCCTGAAATGGGCATGGAAGATCTGGCTGCCCGCCTTCTGGAAGACAAATATAAATTCCAGACCTTTTTTCAGCAGGTAAATGCCCTGCTTGAAAAAAAGGACGGAACACTGCCTGAACGGATCCGGTTTAAATCGGATTTTAAGTTTATCGCTAAACTGAATGAATACCTTACCTACATCGAAAACAACTATTTTAAAGCCGAAACACTGATGGTCAGCCGCTATCCAATTCCCGGTTCTTATATTGCCGAGCGGTTTAAGTCGTGGCACCGGCTGCCAATTTTTGTTAGGTTCAATAAAATAGTGGAAGATATCGAACGCGATTTGTTGTTCTACAACCAGTACGTGATTTCGGGTTCCCAGCGAAATATGCTGCGTAAATCGGTAAAAAACATGTTCCGGATTTCAACCCTTCGGGCATTGTACAAAGACTTCTTTCAATGGCTGGAAATGCCCGGTATGCTAAAAATGGCTTCCGGCAGCACCTGGGAACATGCCGATGTATTCCCGCTGATTTACCTGAAAAATAAACTGGAGGGCATCAGTTCATTTAACAAGGTGAAACATTTACTTGTAGATGAAATGCAGGATTACACGCCTGTTCAATATGCCGTGCTGGCACGGTTGTTTACCTGCAAAAAAACGATCCTGGGCGATGCCAGCCAGTCGGTAAATACATTTAGTTCTTCTTCTTCTGAAGAAATAGCAAAGGTATTTCGGGGGGCCCATATTATGAAGCTGAATAAGAGCTATCGTTCAACCTGGGAAATCGCCACATTCGCGCAAAACATCATCCCAAATGACGAAATGGAAGCCATGGAAAGACACGGCGACGCCCCTGAAGTCGTTGTATGCCGGAATAAAACAGACGAACTGAATGCTATAAAACAACGAATTGCTCAATACAGACAATCGGAACATCATTCATTGGGCGTGGTATGTAAAACTCAAAAACAGGCTGAACAGATGTATGATAGCCTGCTGGTGGAATTTCCCGAAACCGTGTTGCTTACCGAGGAAAGTGCCGCCTTTTCGGCAGGATTAACTGTTTGCTCCGTATTTATGTCGAAAGGGCTCGAATTCGATGAAGTGATCGTTCCAGCTGCTGACGCAAATAATTATCACGAGCCCAACGACCGTAACCTCCTGTACATTGCTTGCACGCGCGCCATGCACAGGCTGTATCTAACGGGTGTAAATAAAATTTCTTCCTTTATTCTACAGCCGTAATTTTATCGAATAATAAAAGCAAACGAACCTGTTCCCATCAATTTCCAAGACAACCTGCACATAAGCGGATTTCTGGTCGTATTTTCAACCGCTCAAACGGAATGGGTTTATGGCAGTTGTTGCAAATCCCAAAATCATTTTCATTAACCACCTGCATAATCTTTTGAAGCTGATCGAGGCGCGATTGAAGGTTCCGCAGGCTTGCCTCCACAATGCTTTTATTGTTAATGGCATCCATACGCGAAATACGCCCAATAGCACAGTCGGGTTCAACCGGTGCTGTAAATTCTTTAAGCTCTTCAACCTTTTGCGAAAGCTTTTTGATATCCCGGCTGATAATCTCAGCAAGTTCTTCTCTCTCTTCCAGTTTCATTATTCGAAGTAAGCAAAAAAAAGGAATAATTCAAATTTCAAAAATGACTTATTTAAAGCCTCCCAATCAAATCAGAATCAAGGTACTGCTTAATTAAATCAAGACTGCTATCTTTGCAAAAATTATCAGAACATGAAAAAGCAAAATCTGCCGGTAATCCTTTCAGCACTCCTGGTGGGGCTGCTGCTGGTTGCATATTTCATGAAAGACAGCCTGAACGATTTTATTTCAAAGAAAATGCAGGAATCGGCTGGAACAGCAGTTGTGCTTTCCGGGCAGCAGTGGGTCGATTCTCTGTTTAATTACACGCGTAACGGAAAAGATTTTGAATATACCCTGATGCAGTTTAAATCAACCGGCTGTACCGTCTGCAGACAAATGGAGCCTGAACTTGAACGGGTAAAAACCGATTCCGGTCATAAGGTAAATGTAACCGTGTTGAACATTATGAACCCAAACAGCCAGAACCTGATGAAATATTTTGGCATATCTGCTGTTCCAACCCATCTTATTCTCGATAAAAAAGGTACTGAAATCTTCAGAAAATACGGTTTTGTTTCAGCACAAGAGCTTGGCCTTCATTTTCAAAAGCCGTTATCACACCTTTACCCTTTAAATACCCTTAAAAAAGCCCGTGGTATTTTTGACTCAAATGCCATTTTTCTACCCGAAACCGGATGCACAAAAGAAAGCTGCTGCGCATGAAGGCCCAGCCGTTTGATGGGATTGGATACAGCCCCATACTTTTTGTCGCCTACAATACTGTGCCCCATTTCCTGCATGTGTATCCGGATCTGATTCTTTCGTCCGGTTTCCAGATTTACCTTCAGCATCGTAAAAGAACCGGTTTCCCTGATGA
>OBJA01000884.1_pt1 | contig 23449 bp, 18 predicted proteins | sample 1519751 | NCBI WGS metagenome assembly OBJA01 (sample SAMEA3881238, study PRJEB22517) | soil metagenome | biome: lake sediment; feature: soda lake sediment; material: sediment, water from around vicinity | place: India | collected 2013-12-23 | depth 3 m
AATGAACGTCTAGTTTTTTAAAATTGCGCCAATTTTTCAGAGCAAGTCTGGTAATCAGCATTGCCTAGCCCTCCAACGGAATAATCTTCAAACTTTCGATGCCTCGACTATCAACGATCTTCACCGCCACCTTGCGGTTATCGCCGACCTCGAAGGGAAGGGAGATGATGCGGTGCTGCCGCCCGTTTAGCGGAAGATGCTGCGGTTGCGACCCGATGCCTTGGCCGCGTAGAGGTTTTTGTCGGCCCGGGCCAGCAGGGCCTCGGGGCTTTCGTCGGTTTCAAACTCGGCCACCCCCACGCTCATGGTCTTGCCGACCTCGACGCTCTCCACCGGGTGAAAAATCAGGGCGGCGAATTTTTCCCGCAAACGGTCGGCCAGCCTGCGGCCGATTTCGCCGTCGGTCATGGGCAGGATCACCACGAACTCCTCACCGCCGTAGCGGCAGGCCAGGTCGTTGAGTCGCACCGATTCCCGCAGCAGGTTGCCCAGGGCGGCCAGCACCCGGTCGCCGGCGGGATGGCCGTAGGTGTCGTTGTAGTGCTTGAAGTTGTCGATGTCCATGATCAACAGGCTCAAGGGGTGGCCGTAACGGCGGGCCCGCTCCACCTCCAGGGCCAGGTGTTTGTTGAAGTAGCGCTTGTTGAAGAGCCCGGTGAGTTCGTCGATGATGCTCAACTCCTTGTAACGCTGCTCACTCTCCTGCAGGGCCTTTTCCGCCAGCACCCGGGGGGTGATGTCGGTGATGTGCTCCACCACCCCGATCAGATCCCCGGCCGGCCCTTTGAAGGGGGTGGCCAGGATGTGGTAGTGGGAGGAATTGCCGGCGCCGTCCCGGCGCTCAAGATCGTATTCCACTTGCTCCGCCCCCTGCTTGATCCGCCGAACGGGACACTGGGGGGTGCCGCAGAGTTCCGAGTGGAACACCTGATGACATTTGGCCCCCACGGCCCGCACCGCCGTGGCGCCGGCCATCCGCAAAAACGCCTCGTTATAGCGCAGAATATTGAAGGAGGTGTCCACCAGGAAGATACCGCCGGCCACGGTTTTGAAGATCTGGTTGATCTCGATGTAGGCCCTGGAGGCCTCGGCGGCCATCTCGTTGGCCCGGATGATGGCCTTTTCCAGTTGGGCGTTGAGGGATTCCAGCTCCCGCCGGTGTTTGGCTTCGGCCTGGTGATGCTTCCGCAACTGGCGCATGTCCTCGCCGATGGTGCGGGCCGCCGCCAGCCAGGCCCGAAAGAAATCGCGCTTGACCGGCTTGGTCATGTAGTAGGTGACCCCGGCCTTCAGGGCTTCCTCCATGGCTTCCGGCCGGTCCTGAACGGTGACCATCAGGATGGTGACATAGCGACCCTGCTCGGAGGCCCGAATCCGGCGGGCCAGGCTGATCCCGTCCTCGCCGGCCAGTTGCCAGTCCAGCACCACGATCCAGGGGTGATTTTTTTGAAAAAAGGCCCACCCCTCCTCGGCGGTTTCGCAGACCTCGACCTGGAAATTCTCGGCCTCGGCGGCGGCGGTGAGGATTTTGCGGGATACCGGATCGTCTTCCACAATCAGCAGAGTTTCCGGCGGTTTGGCAACCATACTCACTCCCGGCCCTCCAAGGCCAGTTGAATCAGACGGTCCAGCAGCGCCCCGAAAGGCAGACCGTGGGCGGCGGCGGCCTGGGGCAACAGACTGGTGGGGGTCATCCCCGGAATGGTGTTGGTTTCCAGAACGTAGAGGCCGTCGGCGGCCAGGATCATGTCGGTGCGGCTGTAACCCTTAAGGCGCAAGGCCCGGTGGGCTCGGCAAGCCCAATCGCGGGCCTGAGCGGCGATCTCCGGGTCCAGCTCGGCCGGGCAGATCTCGCGGCTGGCGCCGGGCTGGTACTTGGCCTGATAATCGAAGAAGCGGAAATTTTCGCCGGGGATGATCTCCACCAGGGGCAGGGCGGTGAGTTCGGCATTGCCCAGCACCCCGCCGGTAAGCTCCCGGCCGGCGATGAACTGTTCCACCATCACCTGCTGGTCGAAGGCAAAGGCCCGGCCCAGGGCCGGAGCCAGCTCCTCGGGCTGATCGACAATGCTCATCCCCAGGCTGGAGCCCTGACGGACCGGCTTGACCACCAGGGGCAATGGCAGATCGGTCAGCAGGCGGCCGGGATCGGCCTGATCGGCGGGGACGGCCATCTCCCAGGCCGGCACCCGCAGGCCGGCCTGGCGGTAAAGCTGCTTGGCCAGATCCTTGTCCATGGCCAGGGCGCTGCCCAGCACACCGCTGCCCTGATAGGGGATGTCCAGCAAGTCGAGAAAGCCCTGAACGGTGCCGTCTTCGCCCAGGGGACCGTGGAGCAGAATAAAGGCCACGTCGATTTGGTCGGCCTCGGCGGCCAGCCGAGCCAGATCGGTGGCCGGATCGTAGCGCCGCACCAGATAACGGGCGTGATCCAGCGCCTTTTCAACGCCCACGGCCCCGGCCAGGGAGACCTCCCGTTCGCCGGACTTGCCGCCGGCCAGCAGGGCCACACGAATTTTAGCTTGTTGGGTCATAGGTTGGCGCTCGGTAAAGCACAAGTGTTTGTGAAGCTCATCTTTGCAATCCTAGTATGCTTTCCTGTTTTGTCCATGTTTTTTTGCTTTACCTTGCCGGTGATTCGCCAAAAAAAGGGAAGCGCTCAGCAGGATGGTGCCCCCGGTGAGCGCTTACCCGAAGAGGACTGTTTGCCGCCGGGCCAACAGGCCGTCGCCATCGGCACTCAAAAAGCCCACCATCCCCGACGATCCCTCGGCGCCCAAGCTGGTGGCACCCAGGCCGATGGCGGCCAGCGCCGGAGCGGAAAAGGGCGCGAAAACCGTACGCTTGAAAAAGGCGCTGCGGCTGCGGGGGGTGAAGTGGGGCGGCAGATGGTCCGGCAGGCTCCGCCAGAGCGAATCTTTAACCTCCTTGAGCCAGGCCTCGCCGGAAGCGCAGGCGGCCGGCAACAGGTGCGGGGGCAGGCGACGATGCCCGCAGGCCAGCCAGTCAAAGCGCAGCAACTCGACGGCCGTTGCCGCTTGCTCCTCCCCCAACAGGGCCTGCAGCAGCAGCTCGCTCAAAAAATCCTGGGTTTTGGCCCGGTTAAAAAAATCATGCTCCCGGCAAACGGCGCTGAGGTTCGTGAAAAAAGCCACCGGCTCGGGGTGGCGATCAAGCAGCCAGCCCAGGGTGGCCCGGAACCAGCGGGGGTTGTAGAAGGCCTCGATCACCTCCCCCAGCCGGTAAAGTTCGGCCAGTTGCGGCTGGCTCAGCCAGCGGGTGGCCAGCACCGGATAGGGGGGCTGCCGGCAGTGGACCAGGCCGAACTCCTGCTTGCGGGCCGCCAGTGGGGTATCGGGCAGCACCTTGAGCAGCCCCAGTTGCAGATGGTGGGGCCGCAGGGCCAGGATTTCCGCCAGGGAACGGCGGTAAGCGGCGGCGGACTCAAAAGGCAGGCCCAGGATCAGGTCGAGATGAAGATGAATATTGTCGGCGGCCAGCAGGCGGCGGATGTTCCGCCGGGCCCGCTCCAGGTCCGGCCGCCGGTTGACCGCCGCCAGGGCCTCGGGGGTAAAGCTTTGCAGGCCGATCTCAAACTGGAAGCGGCCCGGCGGCACCGTGGCCAGAAAACCCAACTGCTCGCCGGTGAAGAGATCGGGGGCGATTTCAAAATGAAACCGGGTCGGGCCGGACCGGGCCGCCAGCCAGCGCCACAGCTCCAGGGCCCGCTCCGGCGGAGCGTTGAAGGTGCGATCGACAAAACGGATAATGGCGGGCTCGGCGGCCAGCAGTCGGCCCAACTCTTCCTTGACCTGGGCCAAAGGCAGATAATGCACCCCCGGCCGGACGGCGGAAAGGCAATAGGCGCAGGCAAAGGGGCAGCCGCGGGAAGATTCGTAATAGATATGGCGATTGTTCAGCCCGGCGGCCAAATCCGCCGCCCGGTAGGGCAGGGCAAAAGGGGTGGCGGGATCGGCCCGGTAGGAGGGCTTGAGGCAGCCGGCGGCCAGATCGGCGTAAAACTCCGGCCCCAGCCCCTCCGCCGGCCCCTCCACCACCGTCAGCCGACAGGCCGGCGGCAGGTTCAGGTGGGGCGCCTGGGGCCCGCCGGCCACCAGTACCAGCTCCGGCCGGGCCTCCCGCAGATCGACCAGCAGGCGGCGAAGAAAGGCATCGCTCCAGACATAGGCGGAAACCAGCACCGCCTCGGGCTCCTCGGCCAGCACCGCCAGCAGGGTTTCATAGTAGGGGTCGTTGATGGTGAGCTGCTGGAGCACAATCCGGCTTTGGGGCAGCCGCCGCTCAAGGCATTGCCGCACATAAAAAAGGGCGGGGGCCGAATGAACGAAGCGGGCATTGGCAGCCAACAAACTCAAACGCATTTTGCAACTTCCCCGGATTATTATGGTTGCGGCCTGAAAACGATTACCACGATTTACCTTGTCGTGAAGCCACACCCTGATTAAATTGCCGCCCATTATGCTACAATTTCCTCAGATTGACCCGGTTATTTTCCAGCTTGGCCCCCTGGCGGTGCGCTGGTACGGCCTGATGTACGTACTGGGCTTTGCCGCCGCCTATTTCCTGGTCCATCACCAGTTTAAGCAAAGGCCGGGGCCGGAAAGCGCCGCCTTCCTGAAAAATCTCGACAACCTCTTCCTGGTGCTGATCATCGGCCTGATTGTCGGCAGCCGCCTGGGCTATGTCCTTTTTTACAATTTTTCCTATTACAGCCGGCATCCCCTGGAGATTTTCGCCACCTGGCAGGGGGGGATGTCGTTCCACGGCGGCCTGCTGGGGCTGGTGCTGGCCGGCTGGCTCTTTTGCCGCCATTACCGGCTGAGCTTTCTCCGGGGGGCCGATGCCTTGGCGGTGGCGGCCCCCATCGGCCTGGGCCTGGGCCGGCTGGGCAACTTCATCAACGGCGAGCTCTACGGCCGGGTCAGCGATGTGCCCTGGGCCATGGTCTTTCCCGGCGGCGGCCCCCTGCCCCGCCACCCCTCCCAGCTCTATCAAAGCTTGCTGGAGGGGGCGCTGCTCTTCCTCCTGCTCTGGCTGGTGCTCAAATACCGCTACCAGCCCCGCCACTGGCCGGCGGGAACCCTGTTGGCCCTGTTTCTCATGGGCTACGGGGTGATGCGCTTCCTGGTGGAATTTTTTCGGGAACCGGACGCCCATTTAGGTTTCATAATCAGTGTACTGACCATGGGCCAGTTGCTGTCGCTGCTGATGATCGCCGCCGGGGCCGTTATCTGGCTTGCCGTCAGCCAAGGATTAACCGCTCACCAGGGGCGCTAACCTGTCGATTTAACGGGACGTAACCGTTCAGCAGTGCCGCAGATTCGGGTAAGCAGCCAGGTGCCTCGTACCCCGTGTACTTAAGCCTGGCTGATCGCCCGAAGGTCCCGTGTCGGGGTGCTGCTGAACGGTTACGCCAAGGATTTCGTTTTGCCGGGAGGTAATTTATGGGAATGCTGGTGGACCGTCTGGCCGGTAAACGGCTTGCTCTTTTTCTTTTTATCGCTATTTTAGCCTGCACTATGATTAAATTCGATGACTCTCAGGCCGGACAGCTAGCCCCCCGGCTCCACAAGGAAGTGCTGGCCAACGGCCTCACCGTGATCACCCGGGAGACCCCCGGCACCGGGGTGGCCACCGTCCAGATCTGGGTCCGGGCCGGCAGCATTTACGAAAAACCCCACCAGGCCGGGATCACCCATTACATCGAGCATATGATCTTCAAGGGCACCGAGCAGCGGGGGCCCGGCGAGGTGGCCGGGGCCATCGAGACTCTGGGCGGCCGGATCAACGCCTACACCAGCTACGAGCATACGGTCTACCATGCCACCCTGGACGCCCGCCACTGGGTGGCGGCCCTGGAGGTGCTGGCCGACGCGGTACTCAACTCGGTGTTCGACCCCGAGGAGATGGAGCGGGAAAAGCCGGTGATTTTCGAGGAAATCAGAATGCGGCAGGATCGGCCGGAAATCCTGATCTTTGAAAAGCTGCTGGCCCACGCCTACCGGAAGCACCCCTACCGGCTGCCCATCATCGGCAGCAAGGAGAGCGTGGCGGCCATCGACCGGGACGACATCCTGGCCTACCTGGCGGAGCATTACCACCCCGACAACCTGACGGTGGTGGTGGTGGGCGACCTCAAGGCCGAGGAGGTCACCGCCCAAAGCCGGGAACTTTTCGGCCACCTGACCCGGCGGCCGGAGGCGGTGGCCCGCGAGCTGCCGGTGGAGCCGCTGCCCGACGGCATCCGTTACTTTTACGAAGAACAGGAAATCAACCAGACCCACCTGGCCCTGGCTTTTCCCATCCCCGCCTTCAGTCATCCCGACACCCCGGTGCTCAGCGTCCTGGCCCAGATTTTAGGCCAGGGGGAGGCATCCCGGCTCAACGAGCGGCTGCGCCACGAGCAGGGCCTGGTTTACCGGATCAGCGCCGCTGCCTTCAGCGCCCACGACCCCGGCCTGCTGCGAATCGGGGCGGTGCTGGACGCCCCCAAGGCCCCCGAGGTAATCCAAAACACCCTGGCCGAGCTTTTCGCCCTGCGCCACTTCCCGGTGAGCGACGAGGAGTTGGAACGGGCCCGGCGCAATCTGGAGGCGGATTTTGTCTTCAACCTGGAACGGGCCGAGGGCATGGCCCGGGTGCTGGGCTCCTTCGAGCTGCTCACCGGCGACCCCCGCGAGCACGAGTACCTGGAACGGATTCGGGCGGTGGAGGCCGCCGATATCCAGCGGGTGGCCGCCACCTGGTTCCGGGAAGAATACCTGACCGCCGGCCTGCTGGCCCCCCGCGATTCCGCCATCGAACTGGATGGGGAGCGGCTGGCCCGACTGGTCACCACCGCCGCCCAACAGGCCCGGCAAACCCGGCCCCGGCCGGCCCAAAAGAGCGACCTGCCCCCCCATACCCATCGTTATCAACTGGCCAACGGTCTCACCCTGCTGGTCCGCGAGCAGCCCGATGTGCCCACGGTGGCGATCCGGGCGGTGCTGCCCGGCGGCCTGCGGGGGGAAACCCCGGCCACCAACGGGGCCTTCGCCTTTCTCAGCGAACTGCTGCCCCGGGGGGCCGGCAAGCTGGACGCCCGGCAAATGGCCCGGACGGTGGCCGACCTGGCCGGCGAGCTGGACGGGTTCAACGGCCGCAACACCTTCGGGGTCAAAGGCGATTTCCTGGCCCGCTTCTTCGACCAGGGCCTGATGCTGGTGCGGGATGTGCTGCTGGAGCCGGCCTTCGACCCCGAGGAGGCCGAAAAGATCCGGGCCGAACTGCTGGCCAATCTCCGCCGCCAGGAAGATTCGCTGCCCTCGGTGGGAATGCGGGAGTTCAACCGGGCCTTGTTCCGAAGCCACCCCTACGCCCTCAACACCCTGGGCAGCACGGCCAGCCTTGAAAGCCTGGACCTGGCCACCCTCAAGGAAATTTACCGGCAGCACGCCCGGCCCGACCGCCTGGTGCTGGCGGTGGTGGGTGACGTGGACGCCGAAGGGGTCCGGCTCCAGGTGGAGCAGCTTTTCGGCGACTGGCAGCCGGTTAAGGCCGCCGCCACGCCGGCTACCACGGACGAGCCCGCCGCCACGGCCACAGCCAACCCCGCGCCCCCCGCCGCCTTCAGCGAAAGCCTTTTGCCGCCGGAACCGCCGCTGCAGCCGGAGGTTATTCATTTAAGCCGCGAGCGGGAGCAGGTTCACATTATCATCGGCTTTCTGGGGGCCACCCTGGATGAGCCCGACCGCTATCCCCTGGAAATTCTCGATCAGGTGCTCTCCGGCCAGAGCGGCCGGCTCTTCAGCGAGCTGCGGGACCGTCAGAGCCTGGCCTACAGCCTTTCATCCTTCAATCTGCTGGGCACCGATACCGGTTCTTTCGGGGTTTATATCGGCACCAGCCCCCAACGGCGGGAGGAGGCGGTCAAGGAGTTGTGGGGCCAGATTTACCGGCTGCGCAGCGAACCCGTCAGCCCCGCCGAGCTGGAGCGGGCCCGCAACGTCCTGGTGGGCAACTACCGCCTGGGCCTGCAAAGCAACGGGGCCCAGGCCATGGAGCTGGCCCTGAACGAAACCTACGGCCTGGGACTGGATTTCAGCCAGCGCTACCCGGCCGCCCTGGAGGCGGTCAGCGCCGAGGATGTCCGCGACGCGGCCCGGCGCTACCTCCAACCCGAGCGTTACATTATGGTGACTGTGGGAGGAACCGAATAAAATGACGACGACAACCGCCGGCAAGCCGGTGCAAATCGCGCCTTCCATCCTTTCGGCTGATTTCGCCCGCCTGGGCGAGGAGATCAGGGCGGTGGAGGCGGCCGGGGCCGACATTATCCATGTGGATGTGATGGACGGCCATTTCGTGCCCAACCTGACCATCGGCCCCCTGGTGGTGGCGGCCCTGCGCAAGGTCACCCAACTGCCGCTGGATGTGCATCTGATGATGGAAAAACCGGAAAATTACGTGGCCGATTTCGCCAAGGCCGGGGCCGACTGGATCACGGTCCATGTGGAAACCGGCTACCACCTCCACCGGACCATTCACCAGATCAAGGGCCTGGGCAAACGGCCCGGCCTGGTGCTCAATCCCGGCACCTCCCTGAGCAGCCTGGACTACCTGCTGGCCGAAGTGGACCTGGTGATGCTGATGAGCGTCAATCCCGGTTTCGGCGGCCAGTCCTTCATTCCCTCGGCCCTGGACAAAATCCGGGCCCTTCGGCAAATCATCGACCAGCGCGGCCTGAAGGTGGATATCGAGGTGGACGGCGGCGTGGCCCCCGACACCGTGGCCGCCGTCCGCCAGGCCGGGGCCGACATCCTGGTGGCCGGCTCCGCCGTCTTCGGCCGCGAGGACTACGCCGCCGCCATCAGCGCTCTCCGCTTGTAATCGCACAGGAGCACCACATCTTTGGGCAAGCAGCCCGGCTTGCGTACCCGGGGTACGCGGCACCGGGCTGCTTGCCCAAATCTGCGGCACTCCTGCGCGATTACAGGCCTTACCTTCGGTCTAATCCGGCACATTTTGAGTAATCGGGGCACTCGGAAAACGAATTGCAACGAGGCTCGTTGGTAAACGATCATGGGGGCACCGCAAAATATGCGGTGCCCCCATGATCGTTTATGCAGTTCCGTTTAGAAACCGCGCAGCGGGGAGCGGCGTTGTTCCGCCGGGGCTTCGGCTCGGGAGCGGATGGTGCCCTGGTGACGGGAGGGGGTGAAGATTTCCACTACCCTGGAGTCGCTGCGGCCGGCCGGGTCGATGGCGGTTACCTGCAACACCACCCTGGGGGTTACGGTGCTGAAGGTGGAGGGGGCGACGAAGCGCACCACCGCGTCGTTGTCGGCCAGGGATTCCAGGAGGACGGCGGTGCCGCTCAGCTGCTCCCACTGGAAATGGAGGTCGGCGGGCCGGGCGGCCAGAGTGTCGCGGGCGTCGACAATTACCGTGTCACCCACCGGATAGGCCTCGGCCAGGGGCCGCAGCCGCACCTTGGGCGCGGGATCTCCCAGCGCCACCTGCACGGTCAGCCGCCGGGGCTTGGAGACGCTGCCGCCGTAATGGAAGCGGTAGCTCAGGGACGATTGCCCCGTGAAATAGGGATCGGGTTCGTAACGATGGGCACTGGGCCCCACCGCCGTCAGGCGGCCGGTTACCTGCCGCTCCAGGATTTCCACCCGGACCAGGGGCGAAAACGGGGTCCGGTTTTCCCGCCGCCAGATCTCGGCCCAGTCGATGAGCAACGGTTCGGTGCTGGTGGTCCGCAGGTTGAGGTCGCGGGCCCGGACCAACGGCCGTTCGGGGGCCAGCATTTCCACTTCTTCCACCTCCGGCACCATCGACGGCGGCTCATCCGCCTCCGCTATCCGCACATGATCGGGGCCGACAATCCTGATCCGGGCCGGCTCGCTGGCCAGCAAACCGTCGCTGACCCGGTAGAGAAAGCTGTCCTCGCCGGGAAAATCCCGGTTGGGCAAATAGGTAATCCGAGGAGGGGTGCCGGAAAGTCGCCCGTAACGCGGGGGCTCGACAATCTCGAACTCCACCGGCCCGCCGTCGGCGGCCCGGCCGGCCAACTGCAGGGAGACCGCCCGGCCCGGTTCATCCATCCGATAGCGATCGTCGCGAGCCACCGGCGGAGCGGTGAGCTCCGGCCGCTCCGGCTCCACCGCCTCCACCATCTGCTCCAGAAACTGCGGAGGAATGGCCGGTTCGCTCGGTTCCTTGCCGCCCAGAAAATAGTAAGCGCCGCCTATCAGCACCAGCAGCGAGAGCAGGCCCGCTCCCACCGTGCTGCGATTGACCGAAGCCGGCAACGAGCCAACCAGGCCGGACAAGGAACTCAGACCGGGCACGGCAGCCAGCCAGGGCCGACCCTGCCGACCCTCCGCTCCCCCGTCATGCGCTCCAACCGCATCGGCTGCGACGCTGTCGGCAAAGATGTCCTCGTCGGCAGCCGACGCGGCGGGGGCCGTAGCGGGGGGCTTACCGCCGGTGGCGGCGCCGATTTCATTTTCATCGGGAATATCGGGAATGGAATCGTCGAAGTCGAAGCCCTCGACATCAAATTCGTCATCATCGAAGTTGAAGCCGTCATCGGCCGGAGGAGCGGCAGCCGCTTCCGGGGCGGGGGCCGGGGCCGGTTGCGCGTCGCCGCCGCCGTCCAGATCGCCGAAAAGCTCATCGAGGTCATCGCCCCCGGCTGCCGACGCAGCGGCACCTGCTTCCGCGCTCTGCTCGCCGCCGTCGTCATCCAAGTCACCGAAAAGGTCGTCGAAATCGTCCTTGGCTTCCGCAGCGGCAGGGGCGGCGGCGGGCTTCTGCTCTTGACCCTCGTCTTTGCTCTCCCCGCCCTTGTCCTCTCCATCGGCGGCGGCCAGCAAGGCATCGAGATCGGACTGATCCAATCCATCGTAATCGTCATCATCGGCCTGTTCCGAACCCGCCGCCGCAGGGGCGGCCTCGGCACCGGCCTGGCCCCCGTCGCTGAACAGGGCGTCGATATCGGACTGATCCAACTCCGGCGATTCGCCGTCGGCATCCGCCGCCGCGGCCGGAGGGGATTCGTCACCGCCACCCAGCAGGTTATCAATGTCGGACTGATCCAACTCGCCGGCGTCGGCCCCGGCTGCCGCCGCCGGCTCCTGGTCCTGATCATCGTCGAGATCGGCCAGCCAGTCGTCGATGTCGCCTAAGCCATTTTTTTCTTTTTCATCCGCCATGATTGATCCTTTCCCCCGCTGCAAGTCTGCGATGGGCTGCCGCTCGGCCCCGGGCCGATTCCGGCTCAGTAGGAAACGTAGGTGTGCATGGCCCGGTAAACCGCCTCGTTCATTTCAACGCCGGCCACGTAAGAACGCCAATGCCCCCGGCTGTTGCGGCCGCTGACATGAACCCGCAGATAGCCATCCAGCTCCTGGATCACTCCCCGCAGCACCTGCTCGCCAACGGGCCCGCCGCCCAGCCCGTTACCGGAACCGTTGGCACCGTTAGCGACGCCGTTGCTCTCGGGGAAAGGGGCCGCCGCCACGCTGTTGATCACCGCCGCCATCTGATCGGCCAGGGTGGCCCCCAGCAGGCTGATCCGCTGGGCGGGGAACTCTCCCAGCACCGGGAAAGGCTCGATCCGCACCGGGCCGGGATCGAAAAAGCCGCTGAACTGGCCGGCCGCGTCCACCCCGATCAACTCCACCAGATGGGCCAGGGAAGTGTAGCCGGCGGGACCGGCCTCCCGCTGCTCCGGGACCACCTCCCGGGAAAAGGCCTGCTGAATCACCACCGCCATCAGCAGCAGCATCATCACCGCCAGCGGCGCCACCTTGCCGCTCCGCTCCCGCAATACCCGTTTCGTCCACATGCCGCTCACCTTGGCCCGACTTTTTTCATTCTATTACATTATGCCCCGTACCGCCACGGTATGGGGCTCGCGTCCTTCCTCGAACAGGCCGATCAGCTCCCGGCTCAGGGGCAGGGTATGCCGCCAACTGCTCTTGATCCGGCCATCCCGGAGATCCACCAGCCGGCCGTAAACCAGCAGGGTCCGCCGGGTGTTGGAATAGGTGCTGACCACCACATAATCCAGGGGGGGCTGACTGCCGGCCAGCTCACCGATGTTGCGGGAAAGAATAAACTCGCCGGTCTGGGGCACGATGTGAATGTCCCGCCCCAGGCGCAGCTCGGTCACCGGCAGACCGCGATCGGCCAGGTCGGTGAGCAGATACTCGGCCAGCACCCGCCCGAACTCGCTATCCCGCTTGAGATCGGCCAGGGGCACCGCCGCCACCACCGCCACCCGGGCGGTTACCGCCCCCTCTTCCCGGTTCAGCAGCCCGTAATAAACCTTGCCGGCCACTTCCCGGGCCAACCGGCCCAGCAGTTCCTCCGGGGTCGGCTCGTCCTGCCGCTCATCCCCCACCAGGTAGCGGAAGCCGGGCAGGCCGACTTTTTCTCCCGCTTCCGTCGGCACCGACGGCGGACCGGCCGGCCGTGATTCCAGCACCGGGGCCGGAGCGAAGATCACCACCCGGCCCGGATCAATCACTGCGGTTTGCGGCTTTTCCTGAACCACGGGCTCCGCCGGTTTCCGCACCAGACTGCTGCCCGGCGACCAGCCCGAACAGGCCGCCAGGCCGCCCAACAGCAGAACAGCTACCAGGGCGCTAACTGCCCGAACCTGCCAACGATTGTTCATTGCCTTTCCTCCCGGCGCCCCTTGCCGACGCCGCCTTGATTAAAATGGTTGGCGCTAGAGGCGCTTCATATACATGGGTTCCCGCTGCCGGGGCCGGCTGATATTCACCGGGTCGGAAAGCAGTTCGTCGACCATTTCCAGCCGGGGGATCACCCCGGTGGCCGAAGCCAGCAGCCGGGAACTGGCATGATCGATAATCCGGGCGTTGACGATTACCTGCCGGCCGGTGAGGGTATAGGTACCGGTGAGCATGGCGACGGCCGCCGCCCGGTCGGAGATTTCAGCCGGATCGCGGGAGAGCCCGTATTCGCCCCGTTCATGGAGGCGCACCTCGTTGCTCTTGCGCAGCTCCACCACCGGCACCCGCTGCTGCTGGAGTTCGGTCATCAGTTGTTCGGCCAGATAACGGCCAAAGGAGGTGGTACGATCAAGCTTCTGCTGATCGACAAAGGAAAGGATAATCAGCCCGCCCCGGAGCGGTCCCCGTTCCAGATCGGGTTCTTCCAGGCTGGCCAGCAGCTCCTCGCCGATCCTGCCCACCCAGCGAGCCAGGGCCAGGCCCTCGTCGGCCTCGGCCACCACCACCGGAACGGCCACCGCCGCCGGCCGCTCAGCTACCCGCAACTGGTCGCGGGGCTGACCGTTTACCTCGGCTGCCACCGTCGGCACCCCGCCGGCCCATGCCGCAACCGCCAGCAGCGGCACGACCAGGGCCATTGCCCCCCGTCGAACCACAACCGGCAAAAGTCTTTTTTGCTCCTGCCCGCTCCCTGTCGCCGCTTTCCCGTTCATGCCCTTGCCCTTTATCCGATAGATTGTCGGCCTTCGGCCCCGAAGGGCCCGGTCTGTCCACAATCATCGGCCTTTCCCCCGAGTTACTTAAGGGAAAAGTCCACCCGGGGGCACAAATCTCAGGCTTAGCGGCGGGTGGTGAAGAGGCGGCGGGCCTCCTGCAGCCGGTGCCGGTGCAGGGGAGCGGTGATGGCGGTTTCGCCGGGACCGGCTTCGGCCAGGACGGTGCCGTCGGGGGCGATGATCATTGAATTGCCGGCAAATTCGGTTTCGCCGATTCGGCCGCAGGTGTTGCAGGCCGCCACGAAAATCTGGTTTTCGATGGCGCGGGCCTGGAGCAGAATCCGCCAATGCTCGCGGCGGACGGCGGGCCACTGGGCGCTGACCAGCAACAGCTCGGCGCCCCGGTCCACCTGGGCCGTGGCCAGTTCGGGAAAACGCAGATCGAAGCAGACCAGGGCCGCCGTCGGCCCCCAGGGAGCGGCCAGGGGGCCGGGGTCGCCGCCGGGCCGAAAGTGGCGATCCTCGGCCATGGGGGCAAAGAGGCGCTGCTTACGGTAGCTGGCCACCACCCCCGTAGCGGCCACCAGGAACAAGGTATTGTAAAAACCGCCGCCGGCCGCCGCCTCGGGCAGGCTGCCGGCCAGGGTCAGGCCGCCCGCCCCGGCCAATTCCCTCAGGGCCGCCAGCAGCTCCGGGGTTTGCCCCGCCCGGGCGGCCAGCTCGGGGTAGCTGAAACCGGCGGCCCACAGCTCGGGCAACAACACCAAAGTGCCGGGGGCCGGAGCCGCAGCGGCCAACAGTTCCCGCAAGCGGGCCAGGCTGGCCTCGGGCCGCCCCAAACACACCTGAAATTGCAGACAAACCACCTGCGGCGGCCAAGCGGCCACCGGGTCATTGGCTATCGGTTCGTTGTCCATTGTCCATTGTCCGTCGAGCCCTTTTTTATTGCGGGCCGGGCCGCTCATCAGCATTGAGACGCCCCTGGTCAGCCTTGCCGGGCCTGCTGGTATTTTTTGAAATTCTCGGCCTGTTCGAAGATCTCCCGGTACACCTCGTCGCGGTCCACCGGGGGGTAGCCGTGTTTGGCCAGAATCAGGATCAGCTCCACCTTGAGTTCGGCCTTGATGTCCGCCCGCTGGTTCCAGTCGGTGTATCTGACCTTGTCGTCCACCACCAGCTTGACCGCCTTGGCCAGGGCGAGCAGTTTGTCCTCGGGGTAGGTGAAGTCATACTTGATCATCAGATCCTTGAGGATGTCGTAGAAGGCCTTTTCTTCCAGGTCGATGCCCAGGTCGGCGAAGGAGGCGCGCTCCTTTTTCAGGGCCTGGATCAGGTCGATGATCTCGGCGGAAAAATCCTCCAGCACGTTGCCGACCAGCACGTCCTCTTCCTTGCGCTGGTTGTAGGCATCCACCATGGCCTTGAACTTCCTGGCAAAATCGAGCCCCCGGGCCTTGTTGACCTGCTTGAAGTCGGCAATGGCCCGGGCCAGCAGTTGCTGGAGGAGCTTGATCCTGGTATTGGGGAGCTTGATCTTCTCGATCCGGGCCAGGTAGTCGTCGGCGAAGATATCGATTTCCCCGGCCTTGTCTTCCCCCAGCTTGAAAATCTCCTCCACCCCCGCGCTCTGCAGGGCCTCGCCGATCAGCTCCCGCACCCGGGCGTTCATCCGGGCGGTATCCGGGGCATCGCCTTTGGTCAGCTTGAAAACGATGGAACGCACCGCCAGGTAGAAGTGAATCCGGTCGCGCTCCTCCCGGCTCAGCTCTTCCGCGCCGCTGCAGATGTCGTAGGCGGCCTTGAGGCGCTTGACCAGGTGCATGAAGCGCTTTTCGATCTTATCGGTAATCTGCACGTACTCCGCCGCCTGGTTAAGGCAGTTGAGCTGCGCCACCGGGCTGCCCCGGAAATAGCCGGTGGTGTCGAAGCGGTGGAAGATCCGGCCCAGCAGGTCGAGGTGGTCTTTTACCACCACCAGCGACTGGCCGATCTCCTCGATGTTCTGCCGATCGGCCTGGTTGTAGTGGGCCAGGGCCAGGTTCATCTGCTTCTTGATCCCGATATAGTCCACCACCAGCCCCTTCTCCTTGCCCGCGTAGCGGCGGTTGACCCGCGAGATGGTCTGGATCAGGTTGTGGCGCTGGATCGGCTTGTCGATGTAGATGGTGTCGAGAAAGGGCACATCAAAACCGGTGAGCCACATATCGACCACGATGGCGATCTTGAAGTTGGACTCCGGCTGCTTGAACTGGCGGTCCAGTTCCTTGCGGTACTCCGGGGTGCCCAGCATATCGTAGAGTTCCTTGGGGTCGTCCGCACTCCGGGTCATGATCAGCTTGACCCGCTCCATGGGCTTGATCTCCCGCCGCCGGGCCGCACTCAATTCCGCCCCTTCGCCGCCGGCCCGCGCCACGTTCCACTCCGGCCGCAGGGTAATCAGCTCCCGCCACAGGGCGTAGGCGATCTCGCGCTTGCTGCAGACAAACATCGCCTTGCCCATCACGCTGGCGCCCTCCTCCAGCCGCCGCTCGTAATGGTGGACAAAATCCACCGCCAGGGCCCGAATCCGGTCCGGGTCGCCCAGGATGGCGTGCATCCGGGCGCTGGCCTTCTTGCTCTCCTCGATCTGGTAGTCGCTGGCCCCCTCCTCGGCGCACTGGGCGTAATAGGCCTCGATCTCTTCGAGCTTGCCGTTGTCCAGAATCACCTTGGCCGCCCGCCCCTCATAGACGATGCGCACGGTGATCTCGTCCTTCACCGACTCGGTCATGGTGTAGGCATCCACCACCGGGCCGAAGACATCCAGGGTGGCGTCGATGGGGGTGCCGGTGAAGCCGACATAGGTGGCGTTGGGCAGGGAATCGTGCAGGTACTTGGCAAAGCCGAAGGTGCGCCGAACCCCGTTTTCGGTCAGCCGCACCTTCTGGTCCAGATTGACCTGGCTACGGTGGGCCTCATCGGAGATGCAGATGATATTGGCCCGGTCGCTGAGCAGCCGGGTATCCTCGGTGAACTTCTGCACCGTGGTCAGAAAGACTCCACCGCTGTTGCGGCCCTTGAGCAGCTCCCGCAAGCGGGCCCGGTTCTCGACGCTGACCACCGTCTGGTCGCCGATATAGCCCTTGGCGTTGGTGAACTGGTGGGCGAGCTGGGCATCGAGATCGGTGCGGTCGGTGATCAGCACGATGGTCGGGCTTTCAAACTCCAGGCTCTTCATCAGCAGCCGGGTGAGAAAGAGCATGGTGAAGCTCTTGCCGCAGCCGGTGGCGCCGAAATAGGTGCCGCCCTTGCCGTCGCCCCCGGTGCCGTCCGGCAGCTTCCGGTGGGCCCGGATATTTTGGTAGAGCTTGGTGGCCGCGTAGAACTGGGGATAGCGGCAGACCACCTTCTCCTCCCGCTTGGAGACATCGGGGAAGTAGATGAAGTGGCGGATCACCTGGCGCAGCCGGTCCTGGTCGAAGAGCCCGGCGATCATGGTATTAAGGGCGTTGATCCCGTCCTGGTCGATGGTTTCCTCGCCGCTGACCTTGCGCCAGGTATAGAAAAACTCGTAAGGGGCGAACAGCGAGCCCATCCGGCTGTTGACCCCGTCGCTGATCACGCAGAGGGCGTTGTACTTCATCAGCTCGGGAATCGCCCGGACATAGCGGGTGGTCAGTTGGAGATAGGCATCGTGAATGGTGGCCTCTTCCCGGATGGCGCTTTTGAACTCGAAGACCACCAGGGGCAGGCCGTTGATGTAGAGCACGGCATCGGGAATCCGCTTTTCCTGGCCCACCACCTCCAACTGGCTGACCAGCCGGTAGATATTGCCGTCGGCCCGGTAGGCGGGCGACTGCTCCGCCGCCAGGGTCTCCACCTCGCCGGGGCGGGGCCGGCGCTGGGCGGGCAGCCCGGCGTAGTCGAGCAGTTGGATGTAAAGATCCTTGCGGCTGCGATCCTCACGCTTGAGCAGAAAACCGTCGGCCACCAGCCGGTGAATGGTTCGGTTGGATTCATAAAGATCAAGGGCCGGCAGCCGCTCCAGCCGGCGGCAGATGGAGTCGATCTCGCCGGAGGTGATCCCCTCGCCGCCGTAACGACGGGCCAGAAACTCGCCCAGATCATCCCGCAGCAGCACCTCGTCGGGCCGCCGGGCCAGCTCCTCGCCCTTAAAATGCGGGTAGCCCCGCTCTTCCAGCAGGGCGATGATCGCCTGTTCCAGTTTAGCCTCGGTGAACTTCACGAGATCCCCTTACGTATTGATCTTACTGATCTTGCTCCAGCAGGAAATCGATCAGATTTTTTCTGATGATGCCGTCGCGCTCCTCGCCCCAGACCTTGTCCATGGAGAGCACCATTTTCGGATAGTTGTCGGGGATTTTGGCCAGCGGTCGAAACTCCCGCTCTTCGGTTTCACCGGTGGCGAGCAGATAGGCGACCTGGATGTAGCTGACCCGTCCGTTTTTTTCGGCCACGAAGTCCACCTCCAGATCATCAAATTTGCCGACGGCAACCGTGTAGCCCCGCCGGAGCAACTCCAGATGGACGACGCTTTCCAGCAGCCCGGCGATATCCTGTTGCCGGTAGCCAAGAACGCCGTGGCGGATGCCGATATCGCCGGGGTAATATTTCTCGTAAAACTCCAGATGCCGCTTGCCCTTAAGATCGAACCGCCGCGCTTTATGGACCAGATGGGCATCCTGCAGATAGCCGATGTAGTTCTGCACGGTTTCGACCCCGCATTTCAGCCGCTGGGACTTCAGGTAATCGGCGATCTTCTTGGCACTGGTAATGCTGCCGCAATTATCGAAAACAAAGGCGCTGATTTTTTCCAGGAGGAAAACATCCCTGATCCGATACCTGGCGACGATGTCCTTGAGCATGATGGTACTGTAAATGGCGTCGATATATTGAAAAATCACCTCATCGGCCAAGGTGAGGTCATGGATCCCGGGAAGACCGCCATACTTCAGGTAGAGTTCGAACTCCTGCTCGTCGGCTTCCCCTGCCTGCCGGCCTCTGAACTGGAGAAACTCCTTGAAGCCGAGGGTGAACATCGGAATTTGCACATACCTTCCGGTCAGCAGGGTGGCAAACTCCGACGAAAGGAGCCGCGAGTTCGAGCCGGTGAGGTAGATGTCGGCAAGCTTCTCGGCCAGCAGTGAACCCACCGCCTTTTCCCAGCCCGGAATCTCCTGCACCTCGTCGATAAACAGGTATTTCCGGCCGCCGCCCGCCGGCAAACGCCCCTTCACAAACCGGTAAAGTTCCCGATGATCGGTGATAAACTCAAACTCCATCAGCTCCATGTTGATATGGACAACATTTCGCGGCGGCACCTTTTTTTCAGCAAGTCGTTCCATCACCATTTTGATGAAGGTGCTCTTCCCGCACCGGCGCAACCCGGACACGACCTTGATTAGCGGCTTGTCAATAAACGGCGATATTTTATCCAGATAGAGCTTTCTTTTGTGCATGGCGCCGCCCCTGAAAGTTTCGACTGTACAGAAAACTTTTGACAAATTACGGTCAAGTTTCGGTTATACCACGACAATTTCGGAACGGCAAGCAACAGCACTCCTCACCCTGAAAGTGCGAGTAGCCCCGCTCTTCCAACAGGGCGATGACCGCCTGTACAGCCTGGCTTCGGTGAACTTCACGAAACCACCTTAATTATGGTTCTTGACATGGTCATGTTTAATGACCTACAATGGCACCATGATAAGCGTCAATATAAATAAAGCCAAAGCGAACCTTTCAAGCTGCCTCGACAAAGCCGCCGGCGGCGAAAAGGTGATCATCTGCCGCCGCAACCGACCGGTTGCGGAAATCAGGCCACTGAAGCAGGCTGCCCGCAAAAAACGACCCATCGGCCTGGCCGGCAAAGAGTTCCCTTCCTTCACGGTTGCCGATACCTTTTTCGAGCCCCTGCCCAAGGAACTGACTAACGCCTTTTCCGGCGAGGAAAAATGAATATCCTGCTGGACACCTGCGCCTTCCTCTGGATTATCTCCGGCAGCGACAAGTTGTCGGCTACCGGTAGGGAGTTGTTCAGGGAGCCGGAAAACGATGTTTACCTAAGTGCCGCGTCGTGCTGGGAAATCGGGGTTAAGTGGTCATTGGGCAAATTGCCGTTACCGGAAGAACCGGGCCACTTCATCGCTCGCCAGCGCAAGCTCCACATGATCGAATCCCTGCCGATCACCGAAGACGCGACTTTTCATCTTCCCAAGCTCCCGTCGCACCACAACGATCCCTTCGACCGCATTCTGGTATGCCAGGCCATCGAACATGCCTTGGTCATCCTTACCCCGGATTCCCTGATCAACCAGTACCCGGTGCGCACCATCTGGTGACTCTCCGTCATCTCCTCATGCTCCCTCCAGCAACGCCAGCATTTCCCGCGCCGGCCAGAAGTAGTTGCGGGCACCCTTGGCCGAGCAGGGTCGCTCGGCCAGCAAGGCTCCGGTTTTGTAGGGAGACAGGTCCATCACCGAGGCGCGGTCGTAGGCCAGCATTATATCCAGGTCTTGCCCCATCCGGTTCATGGTGCCCTGGACCGAGCGGTTGCAGTCGTGGTCGCAGACCAGCGGCGCCAGCAGCTTTTCCGCCGCCTTCATGTGCCGGTCGTCGGCGCCGACCTTGAGCAGGGTGTTCATGAAGCCGTCCTGAAAGAACCAGTCCAGGTCGGCCAGGTCATCTTTTTTGAGCGCCGGGACAAAGACCGGGAAACGGGTGGCATCGTGGACGAACAGCACGCACTGGCGGCGTTGCAGCAAAAGCAGCTTGGCGTGCCAGCCGCTCAACGGGGATTCGCCCGCGTCGATGGCAGCAGGGGGCACACCCCGACGGCTTTTCAGCCGCCCGTCCGCGTCACACGGCAGCTTGACCAGTAGTTTTTTGGTGCAGTGCAGGCGTATCATATGGCATCCGCTACGAGTTTTTCCGCATCGGGGATGCGGAGTTGGCCGGAGATCAGTTTGGGGAGCAGGGTGTCGCGGATATTGGTCAATTCTGCTGTCTGCTCCGCGATCAGCAACACCTTGGAATAGATGGCGGCGGATTGCTCGTTGTAAAAATCCAGCACCGGGCCTGAGGGAAGCAGGAACGGTATCGGCCTGAAATTCCTTTTGCTGATTTCAAGGAATGTGCTGCCATTGGCTCGGTCCTTTATGTTGTCCATATTGAAATGCGCCCAGCACAAAAGGTAAAACGGACCATAACTAGGATTGGGCAGCATGGCAATGATGCCCTGGTTGACCGACACCGAAATGTTACTGATTGCCAGGTAGCCGATGGGGGCTCTGGAGGACATCAGCACAGTACCGGCCGGCAGTTGCCCCGAGGAAATCTTTTTTACTCCGGCATCGGTCAAGTGGCGTTCGGTATCAGTCAACACCAGGGACGACAGCAGCGACATATCCTTCGGGGTGCAAAAGGCGTGAACCCCGCCCTCCCAATATAACGGCTGCTTGGTGCTGGGTGTGCCGCCGCCCGTTGTTTCCACCTCGTCCCCGACCGTGCTTATGCCCCACCCCTCCGGCGACCAGCCCATTTCTTCGGTGAAGATGAAGCGGCTGGGGAACTGTTTTTGGATCGCTTCGGGGAGTGGTTTGCGCTGGTCGCCCAGGGCTTTGCGGGCCTTGGCGCGGGCTTGCAGGGGTTCGGGGATGGGGTTGCCGGCGGCCAGGGCGTTGTCGATGACCGGGTCGAAATCGACAAACCAGCTCTTGAACAGCGCCCGCGCCATCGCCTCCAGTGTGGCGTTCATCCGGCGGTTGAGTTCGATTTTGTCGTCCAAACTCGCCAGAAGCCTACCTATCGTTTTCCTATCGCTCTTTGGTGGAATAAAAAATTCGTACTCAGCAAGCGCTTGCCATGAAACCCTCTGACGACCTGTGCTTCCTTCCATTCGTGATTCAGCATATGCCCTGAAGATAGGACTGCGGGCCAGGTAGTACAAAAAATCTTGATCATACTCATGATTCTTGGCACCAAAGACAATAAATTCCGTAGAGCCATGCGCGACCTCATCCCCACTTAACTCAGACACTTTTGCTATCTTTCCGTTTTGTAAGCATGGGGTTATACGCGCAAAAAGAGTGTCGCCATTAGCAAATCGACTGCCGCCGCCTTTAAACTCCTTTTGCGTAATGCGTGCAATTTCTCGCGAATTCTCAGGGATGTCAGCCATAGCAACGAATGGCGCAATTACTCCCTTTTTAAGGGGCCTCTTGGGGGTGAAATCGACAAGTTCACCTAATTCACCATATTGCCACTCACCCCCCATAACCCAACGCCTCCAAATTCCTGCGAATCACCGCGTCAAGCTTTTCCGACTCGGCCATCTGGCGGTAGAGGGTCTGGCTTAGTTCGGTCATCTTTTGCTCGAAGGGGATGCCGTCATCCTCGATCTCGGCGGCGCCGACGTAGCGGCCCGGGGTCAGGACGTAGTCGTTGGCCTTGATCTCCGCCAGGGTGGCGGCTTTGCAGAAGCCGGGTTGGTCCTGGTAGGCGCCGTCCTTGGCTTCGCCGCGCCAGGCGTGGTAGGTGCGGGCGATCTCGGCGATGTCGTCGCAGGTCAGTTCCTTGTGGGTGCGGTCGATCATGGTGCCCATGTTGCGGGCGTCGATAAAGAGGGTTTCGCCCCGGCGGTCGCGGTGGCTGCTGTCGCTGTGGCCTTCGATCCGCTGGGCCTTTTTGTTCCTGGTGATAAACCAGAGGCAGACCGGGATCTGGGTGGTGTAGAAGAGCTGGCCGGGCATGGCGATCATGCAGTCGATCAGGTCGTTTTCGATCAGCTTGCGGCGGATCAGGCCCTCGCCGGAGGTGTTGGTGGACATGGAGCCGTTGGCCAGGACAAAGCCGGCAACCCCGTTTTCCGAAAGCTTGGAGACCATGTGCAGAATCCAGGCGTAGTTGGCGTTGCCGGTGGGGGGCACTTCGTAGCCGGCCCAGCGCGGGTCGTCGGTCAGCTCGCCTGCGGCCCGCCACTCCTTGAGGTTGAAGGGCGGATTGGCCATGATGAAGTCGGCCTTGAGATCCGGGTGCTGGTCCTTGAAGAAGGTGTCGGCGGGGGCCTCGCCCAGGTTGGCGGCAATGCCCCGGATCGCCAGGTTCATCTTGGAGAGCTTGTAGGTGGTGGAGGTGTATTCCTGGCCGTAGATGGAGATATCCTTCTTGCTGCCCCGGTGGCTTTCGACGAATTTGACCGATTGCACGAACATCCCGCCGGAGCCGCAGCAGGGGTCGTAGATCTTGCCCCGGAAAGGCTCGATCATCTCGGCGATCAGCTTGACCACGCACTTGGGGGTATAGAACTCGCCGCCGCCCTTGCCTTCGGTGGCGGCGAACTTGCCGAGGAAGTATTCGTAAACCCGGCCCACCACATCCTGCTCGTGGTCGGCGACGGTGTCGATATTGTTGATGGAGTCGATCAGGGCCGCCAGCTTGCTGGCATCCAGCCCCAGGCGGGAGAAGTAGTTGTCCGGCAGGGCGCCGCGCAGGGCCGGGTTGTTCTTCTCCACCGTGTGCAGGGCGGTGTCGATCCGCACCGCGATATCATCCTGCTTGGCCGCTTTCCGGATGGTGGACCAGCGCGCCTCCTCGGGCAGGTAGAAGACGTTCTGCATGGTGTAGAACTCCACCATATCGACATAGTCCCCCTGGCCCTCGGCGATCAGCTCCCGCTTGCGCTGCTCGAACTTGTCGCTGACGAACTTGAGGAAGATGAGGCTGAGCACCACATGCTTGTACTCGGAAGACTCCACCGTACCCCGCAGCCGGTCGGCGGTTTCCCAGAGGGTTTGTTCGAAGCTTTTGGTGGGTTTTTTGATGAGTTGTTTTGTGGGCATGGTTTATCTTTTGTATGATTGGGCATTAAGGCTGGCTTTCGCATCTGTTGTATTGTGAGTTAATACGTCAAGCCAGTCGTTCCCGATTTGGCCATCTGCCCAACAACTTGATGCCGCTGGCGGCCGG
>OBJA01000885.1_pt1 | contig 23437 bp, 21 predicted proteins | sample 1519751 | NCBI WGS metagenome assembly OBJA01 (sample SAMEA3881238, study PRJEB22517) | soil metagenome | biome: lake sediment; feature: soda lake sediment; material: sediment, water from around vicinity | place: India | collected 2013-12-23 | depth 3 m
GCTCTAAAGCAGGCTCGAACTGGTGGCAAAAATCATCTATGAGACAAAAAAGTTCGGTTAAACTATCCATGAGCGTCTCCTGAATGCGATTGATTTGTTTGTGGAAACATAATCTTACGCAAAAAGGCTGGCGCTCACTTCCTCTTTTCTTATCCCGAACTCAGGTTAACTAGATATTTATCCAAAAGCAAAAGATGCTGTCCTGAATGCATACACGAATGATTCCATTTGTGGCACATGGGAATGTTTGGCAAATGCGGTATAAACGGAGGCTCACCCGCACTTTCTGCAAAAGGTTGGCAGGCAGTAGGTACTGAGAAGCCATAATGGGCTGAAAAGATCAGTCCTCATATGGATGCGAATAATACATCACCAAGTTTTACATACTTTCGTGGAAAGCTGCTCGAACTTACTGAAGTAATGACTTAATGGATTTGCTTTGCTAATACAGTGCCATTCATAACAGCATCTGCAAGGTTATCAGAGAACAGATCCTGTGAGGATAGACGGTAATCATGTCTGGTTGCCGAACTAGGACGAGATGATACGCGTTGCCTGTGGCTACCGCAGCCAAAGCGGCTATTTCTTTGTAACGTAACAAGTTAGAAAATATGCTGATTACTGCCAATCTGGATGAATTTTATCGACTCGTGGGGCTGAGAGTGGAAAATGGGTTAGAGAGGTAAATTGCGTTGAGTATCTTTGAGAACGTTGTTACATGATTACTGTTTCTATTGTCAGTCATAGACAGTCAGCACTGGTCGAGCAGCTACTTGCGGATTTGATCAGGTTCAACATATCCATGGTTACTGAGGTTCTGGTTACGCTCAATATCCCTGAGGATATTTCATTTATGCCCAGTGACTATCCTTATCCTGTCAGGATATTGAGAAACACCGAAGCTAAGGGGTTTGGTGCGAACCATAATGCAGCTTTCCGGCAGGCGGAAGGGGAATGGTTCTGCGTGATGAATCCCGATATTCGTTTGGTTGATAATCCTTTTCCGATTCTGATCGAAGAGGGTGCACATGATTCTGCAGGTGTGATCGCGCCGATGGTGGTTACGCCAGGTGGTATGATCGAGGATAGTGTGCGTCGTTTTCCCGTGCTGGCATCTTTGGTAGCAAAATTGTTCGGGTATGGGGATGGCCGTTACCTCTTTGCTGCCGGCGATGAGACATTTGCAGCGGATTGGGTGGCGGGTATGTTCATGTTGTTTCGTACTGAGGATTTTCGTGCAAGTGGGGGCTTTGATGAAGGTTTCTTTCTATATTACGAGGATGTCGATATTTGTGCACGTCTGTGGAAATCGGGGCGGTCAGTATTGGCATGTCCAAAGGCCAGAGTTATTCACGATGCACGGCGATCGAGCCGCCGGAATCTGCGCTACATGAAGTGGCATGCTTTGAGTCTGGCTCGTTACTTCTGGAAACATTGGGGATGTTTGCCTCGGGCGCTGCCCAGGAAGCAGATGGAGTAGTTGAGATGAATATTCTGGTTACGGGTGCAAATGGCTTTGTCGGGCAGACGTTATGTCCGGTTCTGGAGAGAGCCGGTTTCCAGATTGTTCGGGTAGTGCGTATATCTACCAGGTATGAGGAAATTTCAGTAGGTGAGGTAGATGGAAAAACGAGCTGGGGCAGAGTGCTTAACACAGATATCGATAGTGTGATCCATTTGGCTGCCAAAGTACCGTTGACAGAGGAGGAGACAGAAGCAGCCGATTCATATCAGCGAGTGAACACGCTGGGAACTGCCCGTCTGGCACGAGAATGTGCGGCAAGAGGTGTCAGGCGATTCATTTTCGTCAGCACTGTGAAAGTGCTGGGCGAAAGGTGTGATGAACCCTTTCGGGCTGATGATCCTGCTGTGCCGGGCAATGCTTATGCTATTTCCAAATGGGAGGCAGAGCAGTCGCTTCGGCAGATATCTGCCGAAACCGGGATGGAAATAGTTATCCTGCGACCGCCACTGATATATGGGCCTGGAGTGAGAGGTAATTTCCTGCGGTTGTTGCAGATGGTAGATCGAAGAATCCCACTACCTCTGGGAGCAATTCACAATCGACGCAGCCTGATTTACCTGGGGAATCTGGTGGATATCATTCGGCTTTGTCTGACACACCCTGATGCTGCCGGAAAAACATTCATGGTGAGCGATGGTGAGGATGTTTCCACCCCGGATCTGATCCGCCGGATTAGATCAGCGTTGGAGCACGGAGGTTTTCTGCTACCTGTACCGGCAGGTTGGATGAAGCGGGCGGGTGATTTCTTGGGTAAGCGACCGGCAATCGATCGCCTAACGGGTTCGCTTTCAGTCGATAGTACACCTGTACAGAATGAGCTGGGCTGGCTGCCGCCTTACAATATGCGGGCAGGCATAGCGCTGACGGCACAGTGGTACCGTCAGCATAAACTGGAAACGCGGTCGTAGTGTGGTGAGGCAGATGAGCAGCAAAACAGGAGGGAATCCGCTTTTCGTGAAACGGGAGGTAATGTTGCGTGCACTGGATATCGTGCTCGTAATTCCCGGCATTTTGGTTACCTTGCCGCTTATGGTAGTTCTTTATGCAATCGGATTGTTTGATACGGGCTCCCCCCTGTTTCGGCAGATAAGGGTGGGCCGGCGGCAGCAACCATTTACTCTGGTCAAATTTCGTACCATGCAGCCTGGTACTGCTTCGGCGGCGACTCATCTGACTGATGCTTCTGCTGTTACTCCTTTTGGCAGTTTTCTGCGCAGAACCAAGCTGGATGAATTACCTCAGCTATGGAACGTACTCAAGGGGGAAATGAGTCTGGTCGGCCCCCGCCCGTGCCTGCCGAATCAGCATGAGTTGATCAGGGAACGGCAGCTTCGAGGTGTTTTCGGTATACGTCCTGGTATTACAGGGTTGGCGCAGGTTCAGGGGGTTGATATGTCCACTCCCGTTTTACTGGCGGAAATCGATGCACAGATGATTAAAACGTTATCGCCGGCATCCTGCCTCAGGTACATCATGCTGACGGCACTGGGGCGTGGCATAGGTGATCATGTAAGAAAAAAATCCGGGTAAGGAACATCATGTTGGAAAAATACCTTGCACAGCTTGCGTCTCCGCTTCTGGCCTTGCCTCGTACGGCAAAATGTACGGTTGTTCTTTCAGTCGATCTCAGTTTGTGTATTTTGACGGTCTGGCTGGCCTATTATCTGCGCCTGGGTGAATTCATCAGTTTTACCGAGCAGAGTTACTGGGCGACGGGTGCTGTCCGGGCTGCAGCAGCTTCGGTCGTACTGGCACTACCTATTTTTATCGTAACCGGTCTTTATCGGGCTATTTTTCGATATAGTGGCTGGCCGGCGTTGCTGGCCGTAGCACGTGCAATCGGTATTTACGGATTGGCCTATGTATCTATATTTACAGTTGTCGGGTTGCCGGGTGTTCCTAGAACAGTCGGTATCATTCAACCGATTCTGCTCCTGTTGTTTACAGGTGCGTCTCGTGCAATGGCTCGTGTGTGGCTGGGAGGTCAATACCAGAACATTTTGAAGCATGCCTCTCGGCCCAAGGCCCTTATTTATGGTGTTGGACGGACAGGTCGTCAGCTGGCCTCGGTCATGACCAACAGTCCGGAAATACAGGTAGTGGGATTCCTGGATGATGATGATCGCTTGCACGGGCACGTGCTCAATGGTCTGCCTGTCTACAACCCGGGTGATCTGACCGGGCTGGTTCTGACACTGAATATTAGCAACGTACTGCTGGCAATGCCTGGCATTTCACGTCGTCGCCGTAATGAAATCTTGAGTCAGATTCGCAGTGCGCGGGTCTCAGTGCGCACACTGCCCAGTATGGCAGATCTGATTCAGGGAAAAGTGAGTATTACAGATTTGCGTGAGCTGGATATCGATGATTTGCTTGGCCGTGAGCCGGTGATGCCCAACCATATTCTGCTGGCAAAGAATATTCTTGACAAGGTGGTACTGGTGACGGGGGCGGGCGGATCGATCGGCAGCGAGCTGTGTCGTCAGGTTCTTGCCGTGGGACCTACCAGACTGCTGCTGATCGAGCAGAATGAATTTGCACTTTATCTGATTCATCAGGAACTGGAGGAAAAGCTTGCCGGCCGTGAAGTCGTACTGGTGCCTCTGCTGGCTTCGGTGCAGGATGAAGATCGGATGTGCGAGATCATGTCTACCTGGCATCCCGATACCGTTTATCACGCGGCGGCATATAAGCATGTACCACTGGTGGAGCACAACCCGGCAGAAGGCATTAAGAACAACGTACTGGGTACACTCTGTCTTGCACAGGCGGCTGAGGAGAGTGGCGTGGCGGATTTCGTACTGATTAGTACGGACAAGGCGGTGCGGCCCACCAATATCATGGGTGCGAGCAAGCGTCTGGCCGAGATGGTGCTGCAGGCGCTTGCGGATAAGGGTTTCGCCACCCGGTTTTCCATAGTGCGTTTTGGCAATGTACTGGGTTCTTCAGGCTCGGTAGTGCCACGCTTCCGCCAGCAGATCCGTGAAGGTGGTCCGATTACGCTGACTCACCCGGAAATTACCCGCTATTTCATGACCATTCCGGAAGCCGCTCAACTGGTCATTCAGGCGGGAGCCATGGCGAAGGGGGGGGGGGATTCGTGCTGGACATGGGGCAATCAGTCAAAATCATCGATCTGGCACACCGCATGATCGAGCTCTCCGGACTGAAGATCAAGGATGAGCAGAATCCGGAGGGAGATATCGAAATTGTAATCACCGGTTTGCGCCCGGGGGAAAAACTCTATGAAGAGCTGCTGATTGGTGATGACCTGGAATCGACATCCCATCCGCGGATCATGAAAGCCCGTGAGGAGTTCATTCCCTGGACAGATTTAGAAGGTAAGCTGAGCGCACTGGGAATGGTGCTCAATGTGAACGATGTTGATGTGATCCGGTTGATGATGGGACAACTCGTTCCCGGTTATACACCCAGTCGGGATATCGTGGATTGGGTGCATCTCGCACAGAAAGCTGAAACCCGGGCACTGGGTCTGGGCAATTAAGTACCTATTGCCGAGTTGCAGAGCCAGGTTGTAGACAACCTGATCATGCATCAAAGACTGTTGAGTTCCGTCTTGAGTGCTTCGATATTGCGTTCATGTGCAGCAGCCTGATTGCGCAGTTGCAGAATATCGAAACGATCTGACATAAAGTATGGGGGGCTCGGTAAATAGTTATCCGTTTTCTGCTGTGTCAGATCAATGGTTTTCAGAGCATCTTCCAACAGTCTGGTTTCGTTGGCAAGCTCTTGGGCAAGTATCTGCTGGCGTTTGTTGTCCCGTTGATTCTGCTGGAGCTTGCTGACTCTGGGGTAGTTGCCGGTAATGGCGACGGTGATAGGTTCAGCGCTGGCACCATTCTTGCGTGAAGAGATTACCGACCCTGGTTTGGGTGATCGGATTTGGCTGGTTTTTTTAGCGGGATCGTTGGTGAAAATGACGCGGCCGCGCTCATCTACCAGTTTATGGATATCGGAAGCCGTACAGGCAGTAGAAAGCCAGAGTGACAAAGTTCCAGCCAGTATAGTGGTATAGTAAGCTTGTTTCATGAAAAACACTCCCGATTCTAAAATGGATGGTTTCAAATTGGAATTCCATGTTCCACGATGATGGGGATATGGAATTCCAATTCGGGATGTGTCAGATTTTAAGCTCGGTTGTCGGGTGGCAATTCGCGAATAAATGCGGATAAATGTCGCTTTTTTTACAGGCTGTAATACAGAGCAAATTCAACAGGGTGTGTCGTGGTACGCAATAACGTCGCTTCTTCCGATTTGAGCTTGATAAAGGCATCGATCATATCGTTGGAAAATACGTTACCGCGTGTCAGGAATTCGCGATCGCTATCCAGGCTTTTCAGCGCTTCTTCCAGTGAAGCACAGGTATTGGGAACCATGGAAGCTTCTTCCGGGGGAAGGTCATAAAGATTCTTGTCCATGGGATCGCCAGGATGGATTTTGTTTTGAATACCATCCAGTCCTGCCATCAGTAGAGCAGTAAAGGTAAGATAAGGGTTGGCACTGGGATCCGGAAAACGGATTTCGATGCGGCGCTGTTTCGGACTGCTGGCATAGGGAATACGAACGGCGGCTGACCGGTTGCTGGCGGAGTAAGCGATGTTGACCGGTGCTTCAAAACCGGCTACCAGCCTTTTATATGAGTTGGTACCGGGGTTGGCAAACGCATTCAGTGCTCTGGCGTGCCGGATGATACCACCAATGTAATACAGTGCAGTTTCTGACATGCCAGCATAGCCGTTGCCGGCAAACAGGTTTTTACCTTCTTTCCAGATCGATTGATGGACATGCATGCCGGAACCATTGTCACCGACGATTGGTTTAGGCATGAATGTCGCTGTTTTGCCATAGGAAACGGCGATATTGTGGATAACGTATTTCATCAGTTGATTCCAGTCAGCACGTTTCATCAGGCTGCTGAAGCGAGTGCCGATTTCGCATTGGCCGGCATTGGCGACTTCGTGATGATGAACCTCGACAGGAATGCCTAACTCATCGAGTACTATGCACATGGCCGAGCGGATATCATGCAGGGAATCCACCGGTGGTACCGGCATATATCCTCCTTTGACTGCGGGCCGATAACCGCTATTACTTTTCTCATAGCGTTTTTTAGAGCTCCAGGCGGCTTCTTCTGATTCGATTTTGACGAAGCATCCGGACATGTCGGTGTGCCAGCGGACTGAATCGAAAATGAAAAATTCCAGCTCCGGTCCAAAGTAAGCGATATCACCGATACCGGTGGATTTCAGATAAGTCTCACCACGTTTGGCTAGTGAGCGTGGATCACGGTTGTATCCCTGCCCGTCAGCGGGGTCGATGACATCGCAGGTCAGCAGCAGTGTGGTTTCTTCCATGAAGGGATCTAGTGCGGCTGTTTCCGGGTCAGGCATGAGCAGCATGTCAGATGCATGAATATTTTTCCAGCCGGCAATCGAGGATCCATCGAATGCGTGACCATCTTCAAATTTATCGGCATCGAAGGTGTGTGCGGGGACCGTGACATGATGCTCTTTGCCGTTGGTGTCGGTGAAACGCAGATCAACGAATTTGACTTCATGATCCTGGATCATTTTTAAAACATCAGCTGCCACAGTTTTTCTCCAAAAGGTTTTTATTTACTCGGGAAACGGTTTGTATGAGTGCATGTGCCGACAGAGAAAAGCAGGCAGGCACGAAGGGTGACATTGTACCGTCGGGCTGACACCGAATAAATAGGCCAGCCATTTTATTTCAGGTATAAAACCATGGTTTATCTGCGTTTTGAGTGAAGTTTATGGGGAACAGTAAACAATTCCCTGTGGATGAGCGCTTATAGTGGATTGGAAACAGATTGAGACAGGTTGCGTATCGTCTTTAATAAACCGGACATGTCATCTGGCAGGGGAGATTCCCAAAGCATAGTTTGCCCGCTGTGAGGATGTGTCAGTTCGAGCTGCCAGGCATGCAACGCTTGTCTGGGCAGTTGTGCAACTGTACTTGCTATCGATGGAGCGAGGGATACTTTGCTGTATACCGGATCTCCCGCAAGCGGATGGCCGATAGACAGCAGATGCACACGAATCTGATGTGTGCGTCCGGTTTCTAGACTGCAGTGCAGCAAAGTGCTGGCAGTAAATTTTTCCAGCACCTGGTAATATGTGCGGGCCGGTTTGCCGTTCTGAACGACTGCCATACGGGTACGATGAACGGGATGTCTACCGATCGGCGCATCCACCACGCCATCTTTTTCGAGTTCACCTAGCACGAGCGCGAGATAGTGGCGTTTGACAGTACGTTGCTGCAATTGTCTGACCAGATCAAACTGTGCCTCGATCGTTTTGGCGACGACCAGCAGGCCGGTGGTATCCTTATCCAGTCGGTGAACGATGCCGGCGCGTGGCACTTGGCTGAGCTGCGGGGCATGATTGAGCAGTGCGTTCAGCAAGGTTCCGTGCCAGTTGCCGTTTCCCGGATGGACGACCAGGCCGGCAGGCTTATCGATAATAATCAGGTGGTCATCTTCGAATAGGATTCTGAGTGGAATCGCCTCTGCCTGATGGCTTTGATTGTTTTCAACCTGGCTGGCAAGCATCCGAACGGATTCTCCTCCCCATACCTTCTGTTTGCAGGTCGCTGTCAAGCCATCTACGCTGACATATTTTTGTTCGATCCATCCCTGTAATCGGCTGCGTGACCACTGGGGAAGCAATTTTGCCAAGGCCTGATCCAGACGCAGCCCTGCGAGATTATCGGGTACAGTCAGTTCAATGGTATTTTCGTTCTCTTGACTGCTGGCTGTGGATAAATTGGGCTTTGCGCTATAATTGCGCCCATCTTGCTCCTTAATGAGACGATTTATCATGTGGCGACAATTTTTGGTAGGGTGGTTGGTGATAATGCTGACCGCATGCGGCATCTTATCTGAGAAAACGGTTGATCAGAGTAAATGGTCTGCGAGCAAATTCTATGTCGAAGCTAAAAACGAACTCAACGAGGGTAATTATGCAGCTGCAGTCAAATTGTTCGAGTCACTGGAGGCTCGCTATCCCTATGGACGTTATGCTCAGCAGGCACAGCTCGAAATAGCCTACGCTTATTATAAGGATCAGGAACACGCTTCAGCCATTGCTGCGGCAGAACGGTTCATCCAGCTTTATCCTCATCATCAGAATATTGATTACGCCTATTATATCAAGGGCTTGGCAAGCTTCAACGATGACCAGGGCATATTGGGTTACATTACTCATAAGGTTATCAAGCAGGATATGAGTGAACGGGATGCCAAGGCTTCACGGGAGTCATTCGAAAGTTTGAAGCAACTGGTAACACGTTATCCGGACAGCAAATATGTGCCTGATGCGCTTCAGCGTATGGCGTACCTGGTCAATGCACTGGCAAGAGGCGAAATTCACGTCGCACAGTATTACATGAAGCGGAAAGCGTATGTGGCTGCCATTAAGCGCGCCCAGTTCATACTGGAGGAATATCCGCAGACACCCGCCACAGAGGATGCTTTGTATATTATGGCGGTAGCTTACGGTGAACTCGGTATGACCGATTTGCGTGAAGATGTGGAAAAGATCATCAAAAAAAATTTCCCGGAAAGTATCTATCTCACAGATTCCGGTGCAGTGAAAGAAAAATCCTGGTGGGAAATCTGGTAGCAGGCTGATTCTTCCTGTTTGGTGAGCAGTGCGAATTTCGTTCACCCGGTTTTTGGCGTAAAATGCAGCCCCCGCCCTGGTAGCTCAGGGGATAGAGCAACCCCCTCCTAAGGGGTAGGTCGGACGTTCGATTCGTCTCCAGGGCGCCAAAAAACAGCTCTTCGGAATCTGCTGGATTGCTTCATACCTGACAGTATTTGCAAAGACAGTTGGAGTTTGGATTGTTTCGATATGCTGTTTTGCACAAAGACAAAAATTACCATCTTTGCGAGTCACGCAATCTTTAGCCGCGAGCAATTCTTCTTTTATACCGCATTTTTTACCTTCCGTTCTGATGGAATCTTTGATTGATACGAATATATGTGGTTTAGAAATTTACTGATTTACCGTCTTGCCGATGAGGTGATTACTCCGGCCGAACTTGAAGCATATCTGGCAAAACAAGCCTTACAGGGGTGTCTGGGGCTGGAACCTCAAAGCCGGGGGTGGGTTCCGCCAGGGATTGCAGAGGCTGATCTGGTTTACAGCTATGGGCAGCAGGTGCTGATTGCACTGGGAACTGAAAAAAAACTGTTGCCTGCATCCGTCGTCAATCAGCTGGCCAAAGTGCGTGCTCAGGAAATGGAATTGCATCAGGGTTATGCGCCTGGCCGCAAACAAATGAAAGAAATCAAGGAAGCGGCTTATCGTGAGTTGTTATCACGTGCGTTCGCCATCCGGCAGCGGAGCCATGCATGGATCGATCCGGTAGATGGCTGGTTCATTGTTGAAGGCGCAAGTGCTTCCAAAGCAGATACCCTGATTGAGGCGTTCATCAAATCGACTGGTATCGGGCTGAAACGTATCAGGACAAATATGGTACCGACATCTGCCATGACGGCATGGCTTTCAGGCGATGATCCGCCTGCTATTTTCTCGGTCGATAGTGACAGTATTTTCCGCAGTCGTGAAGATAAAAAGGTTTCAGTGAGTTATGTCCGACAGTCGCCCGATCCACAGGAAATCACCCGGCATGTCCGGACGGGTAAGGAAGTCATCAGGCTGGCGATGACCTGGCGAGACAGAATCTCGTTCATTCTGGATGAGAATCTGCAGCTGAAGCGGCTGACTTTGCTCGATATTGACCGGGAACCGGCTGAAACAGCCGAAGAACAGTTTGACAGCAATTTTTTTCTGATGACGGAAGAACTGCGGCAGCTGTTGCCGGACCTGGTTGAGATATTAGGTGGAATGACAGCTGACTAGCATCCAGATGGTTTCATCATTATGGTCAGAGCCGCTGATTACTACTTTTGGGAGCACAGATTTTATTGAGCAATGTAATAGCAGAGAGTGGCTTTTCATTGTTGTGTGTTTTTCCCTTTCTTGCCCAATCGTATACTTTACTGATTTCCAGCGTATCCCCTTTGATCCTGGCTTGAACTGTATAAGCATCAAAACTGAAATTTGTATTGAAATCAATCCAGTCTAGCGGCACACTGAATTCTCCTCCCCGAAAAATGGAAGTGATATTAAAGTTTGTCAAGTGCGAATTTCCCTTGAATTTGCCAAGAATGAGGAGATCATCGTCATCGGGTTGAGGTAAGCGTTCATATACCAGCATCTGATTTTCTTTTTCCTTATTGATAGGCAAAAGAAGAACATAAGTTTTTCCATGTGTGATGTGAAGAAGCAGATAATCATGGTCGTTTCCCTGTATACGTTCTCCCCGTGTTTTAACTTGGAATACAAGATGGTGGTTGTCGGGCGAAATATCTGCCATTACACGTAAAATATCCAGTTCAGGTGCAATGGATTTATCCATAAAAGAAACAACTACCCGAGGATCCGGATTTATTCTCATGCCGGAAACAGATCCCATGACCATGAGCAGTACTACTGCTATCAAAGCTCTATTCATGATTTGAATAATCCCTTGTTATCTTTAAAGATTCTGGCTACATCGACAGCATCTTTCAATGCATCAAAAATTACCCTGATTTTCCCTGTCGGATCAATCAGGAAAGCTGTAGTACTGTGATCAACCTGATAGTGGGTTTGATTACCTGCATTCTTTGTATAGAAGATAACCTCTACCTGAAAAGCATTTTTGAAATGCTCAAGCTCTTCCCCTTCAAAGCGTAAATAAGTAATGCCATCACCAAAGCCTTTTGTATAGCCGGATAAAATTTCTTCTGTATCCCTATCCGGGTCAACTGTGACAAAAACTCCATTGAGCTCGATCTGTTCATTGGCTGCTGCTTTAACCAGCATAGATAAATTAGCAAGCGACATCGGGCAGATATCTTTGCAGTGGGTGAAGCCAAAAACAACCAGCTTCCACTGATTGGCATTGGTTGTGTCCGCTTGTTCCAGGTGAGTAATCGTTTCTGCCTGTAACGGTACCGGATGGGATAATGTAATGGTTGCTGCTCTGATATCAGTTTGTATAAAAATAAGAAATACGGTGGTAATAATCTGGAAACAGGAGCTTCGTAAGCTTTTCAATTTCATGTTATCTATCTTCTTCATCAATTGTCCCGAACTGTTTTATATGCGGTATTTATTTTTAAACCGATCCATCCTGATTTCTATCTGATAATTTTCTGGATAAAAGAGAACAGATCGGTTTCCTGAATTACAATTAGCGAAGACCGCCAGCAGTACAAATACCATGTGGTTTGGTCAGACCATCATTCGGTCCCCAGATTTTGACAACGGTATCTGTCTCAGTATCGATTTTGAGTACATAACCCGAAACCCAGCTTGCGACTATCAGATAACGGTTATCCGGTGTCGGGCTGATTGTATGAGCTACTGCATAGCCGGTGGGTAATTCTCGACCAGGTTTAAGCCTTTTCAGGAATCGTGGTTTGTAGCGATCGGTCAGATCAAATACAGAAATATATCCATCGTTGGCAAATGTGTAATCAAGCGAATCCTCTTCCGCAATATAGAGCTTGCCATTGACCACTGCGATGTCGGAGGGAGAGCGAAAAACACCTTTTCCATTTGCATGACTGGTATGGTCGAGAATTTTTGTTGCAGTTCCTTCCAAAGTATCAAGCAGCCATATACTGGGCGGGATAATTTGTTTGGTAGTAGCGGAAGTCAGTGAAGTTTTATCAAGCTGCATAGAAGCGGTCACAGCATATCGTTCATCCAGCCAATATACGAAATGGGTAAACGCTGCGTGCCGTTTTTCATCGCCCAGTCTGATCTGGCCAATCGTTTGCAGCTCGCCCGTTTGTCTATTGGGCTTGTAAACATCGATCACGCTGTTATCAAAGAAATATCCGGTTCCAAGGCCAATGGTTCCAGATTTATTAAACATGATACCGTGCGTTTGTTCCGTATAGCCGGGTATGGCAATAGGATCCACGCCACTTACGAGTTCGTTTGTTTTATGATTGATGACGCGTACCCTGTCCGAGGTAAGCTCGGTCATATAGATAAAGTCTGAGTAGGGCAAAATTGTGGGACCGTGTATCTGAGTTGTCCCTCTCCCTACTAACCAGTTAGGGACAGCTTGCACATTGTTGACGGGCTCAACAAACGGAAATTCTGTTGGTGTTCCCGGGTTATCTGCTGCTATTGCAGTTTCTACTGCAAGTGAGATTGTTCCTGTATCCCAGTTAATATCATTTACTTTCAGTATGATGATGTAAGCAGGATGCTCTGCCGTATTATCAGATGTAATAAAAATCTTATTTCCTTCTGGCAATACGAGAGTATGTTGTAATGGAACATTTCCTGGCCAGCCACTGAGGCTTGTCGGGTCAATAGTAATCAGTTTGTCATTTTCGTAGTTAAACAGATAGACCATTCCGGAGTGATAGTCTATTGCGGTTGCTATAGGTTGCAGATAATTGTTGTAAACGTCAGGATACTGATACGTCGGTAATGGTGCCGGACGATTATCTTTAGCAAAGATTGCTCCGGAAGATAATGAAAATGTACATATTGCTGCTAATGTGACTCCTCTGGCCCAGCTTCTTAGAATCATTTATAAGTTCCTTTCTATGCTATTTAAATAAATTCTCAAGTAATCGGATGATAAAAACCTGTTACTTAAGAACCCGTCAGGAAATATCTTCCTGATTTCAACGTACCTGTGATTGACTGCGTATCTGCTTCATCAATCGTGGGTGACAAACTGACAGATTATCCATATGGCATATCTGAGAAATTCGGATAGCACACTTTCCTAACCGGAGACGGAGTAACGGTACTCAAACTGGGTTTATTTAATAATTTTTCCGCTCTTGTATAAAAAACAGAGGGGTATCATTGGATATATGGCATCAAGTTTTTTGATAGCGTGTTGCTATTAGATGATATGGCGGTACTTGATTCTTAGATGTGGTGTATTTCACATACGATGCTGCTTTCCTTTTATAAAGGAGAATGGTTCATACCAAAGGAGAAAAGTTGTTTGATAGTTCAGTCCGATTGAACTACATCATAGAAATAAAATTCCCAGTATTCTGGACAGTAACCTGTAGTTGAAGTGATCAGTCTTGATCGATATGGGTCGGGAACCAGCTGAAGCAGCCGGAAAGTAATTTGACAGCAATTTTTCCGACGACGGAAGAACTGTGGTAACTGTTACCGGAGTTAGTGGAGGTGTTTGGCAGAATAGTCAGTGGATGAACAACGGCCTGCAATGGCCGATAGAAACGGGAGACCATTGCAGGCAGAGTGAGTATTGGATATTTTGTCGTTACTGTGCTGTACCTGATTGTTCCGGTTTTTTCTCCTGCATTTTTTGCTGATGTCTCTCGCGCCACTGTTCCTGCCGGCGCTGTTTCAGTTCCTGCAGTTTGGAATATTGCTCAGGTGTCAGAATGGTCTTCAATTGAGACTGGGTTTCTTCGTGAATTGTCCTGAACTTCTCTCCATTCTGTTTGAAAAGTGTCTCAAGTTTGGATTTTTGATCATCGGTTAGTGATAGCTCTTTGCTCAACTGTTCTATTTTTTTCGCCTGATACTGTTCATGATCATGCTTGTGTTCCCCCGGGTTAGCGGTTACCGCTAAAGGAAATGCCAAAGCGAGAACGATACCGATACCGATAAGTTTTTTGTTCATGATGAACCTCCTGGTTGATTTTCAGAAACAGAACGGAACATTTTCCGCCCTTGATGAAAACTATACTTTGTCAATTTGCAAATACTTTGCAGAGATTGTGAAAAAAATGTGAAAGATACAAGAATATAATCTGATTCAAATATGTCCCCAGCGTTCAATTGATTGTCATATTGCCGAGCCCCAACATGCGGATAACCAGATTCGGGCGCAGGTATTTTTGTCCTGATTTCAGTCTTATGGTCATGGCATTTCTTGTACACTATCTCCCGCTAAACCCAGGAATATTGTAACCATCTGTTTTTATTGAAGGAGAGAGTTCATGATCTTCTGGCGCGTAAAATCGCTAGATGCCATTCTGGCTACAGCCGAAAAGAAAAGTCTTCACCGTTCTCTGGGCGTGTGGCAGTTAACGCTACTGGGAGTAGGGGCCATTATTGGCACAGGTATTTTTGTACTGACTGCTGAGGCAGCACAAAAAGCCGGTCCCGGTATGATGTTTGCTTTTGTCATTGCCGGTTTCGTTTGTGCAGTGGCCGCACTCTGCTATTCCGAGCTCTCTTCAATGGTGCCGGTATCCGGCTCTGCCTATACTTATTCCTATGCCGTGCTTGGTGAACTGATCGCATGGATGGTGGGATGGGCATTGATATTGGAATATTCCGTCGCAGCAGGGGCGGTGGCCGTAGGCTGGTCGGGCTATTTTGTCGGGTTGCTGAATAATTCCTCGCTTGGATTTGAAATCCCTTATGCTCTGGCAAACGGGCCGTTTGCCGGAGGGATCATCAATCTGCCCGCAGTTGTTATCTGCCTGTTGGTCGTAGGTCTGCTGATTATCGGCACGCGAGAAAGTGCCGTATTCAATGCCATCCTTGTTGCAGTCAAAATTATTGCTCTGACAATATTCATTGCGTTGGCATTGCCGGCTGCCGATATGAACCATTTCGATCCTTTTCTACCACTGGGAACCTCGGGTGTTGTTGCTGCTGCTGCTTCCATTTTTTTCGCATATGTTGGTTTTGATGCGGTATCAACCGCAGCGGAAGAAACAAAAGATCCGCAACGTAACCTTCCAATTGCTCTTATCAGTTCGTTACTGCTGTGTACATTGTTTTATTTACTGGTATCTGCCGGGGTGATCGGCGCAGTGGGTGCACAGCCACTGATCGATACAGCAGGGGAGGGGCTCGCCCCCGGTTCCAGGGAAATGGCTGCGCAGTGCAAACTACTCGCGGCTGCAGGACAGCAACCGGTAGTCTGCTCGCATGAAGCATTGGCACATGTATTGCGTGAAATAGGCTGGGAGAGAATTGGCAACCTGCTTGGCCTGGCTGCTTTCCTGGCGCTTCCCTCCGTGATTCTCATGATGCTGTTCGGGCAGACACGTATCTTTTTCGTTATGTCGCGTGATGGTTTGCTGCCGGAAGTATTGAGCCGCGTCCATCCACGCTTCAAAACTCCATATATCGTCACGCTGGTTACCGGCGTAGGCGTAACGGCAGCAGCAGCTTTCCTGCCAGTGGGCAAGCTTGCAAATATTTCCAATTCCGGAACATTGTTCGCTTTTCTGATCGTAGCATTGACGGTCATGATTCTGCGGGTCAGGGACAAAAATCGTCCCAGGCCTTTCAGGACGCCTGTGATCTGGTTAGTGGGGCCACTTGCCATTGGCGGTTGTTTGATTCTTTTTCTGTTTTTGCCAATGGATGCCAAACTGGTGTTTCCAATTTGGACTGGAATCGGTCTGATTTTTTATTTTCTTTACGGTTACCGGAGAAGTCATGTTCTGCTGGGTATTGATACACCTTCAGGTGGCGAGAACCTGATCGAACCGATCCGATCTCTTGCAGATCGCAGTGATGAAACCGAAGTAAAAATGAAATAGGCCATCTGCCTCATAGCAATGATCGCATTTTATGGCTATTGGCTACATTACTCATTCTCCCCGCCTCGAACATAGTTTGCGCGGATTCATGCAGAAAATCATATCTCTGCGATCGAGGCCGCTGCAATACTACAGCATGGACTGATCAGCCTCAATGGTGAATCAGTTTAGGGAGGCTATACACTGCAGGTACTGGATCAGTACTATTGCATATGTTGGGGTGCTATGTGATTACCGGTGACTGGCGTGCTGTGATTCTCCAGATTTCATTTTTATGCAACGCGTGATTTTGCTGCGACAACGCTCGTAGTCATTTTGAGCATTGCTGCAGCGGTGGTGGACAGAAGATTTTGATTATTGAGGTGGGTGCGATTTCTCCAGGTTCTTTGCCTGATATTTTTCGTGCCATTTCTCATGGGGGTGTTGTTTCATTTCCTGCACCCTGGAATATTGTTCTGCTGTCAGGATGGTTTGCAGTTGTGCTTGAGTTTCTTCATGAACTGTTTTTACTTTCTCTCTCTGCTGCCCAAATAGTGTTTCCAGCCGGGCTTTTTGATCATCGCTCAGTGACAGTTTTTGATTCAGTCGTTCTATTTTTCTGGCAAAGTGATGTTCGAAGTTACCTTTATGTTCCCCGGGAGTTGCGGCTGACGCCAGGGGAAAGATCAGAGCGAGCAGGATAGCGACAAATTGGGTATTCATTGATTCAATCCTCCTGGTTGGTGGTTTATCGAAAGAGTGCGATTTTCCGTCGCTCTCGAGAAGGACTGTACACAGTTAATGTGTAAACAATACGCAGCGATTATGGAAAAAATATGAAAGTTGAAGCGGTGGGTTCAGATCAGACTGGTCATTCCTCCGGCTCGATCGATTGCGGATCATAGCGATAGCCTGCGCCATAAACTGAGCAGATCACTTCTTTTCCCGGAATCAGTTCAGCAATCTTTTTCCTCAGCTTCTTGATGTGGCTGTCTATCGTTCTGTCTGAAACGATGCGCTGGTCGTGATAAATCAGATCCATCAGTCTGGCACGCGAGAAAATACGCCCCGGTTGTTGATATAACGTGTAGAGCAACTGAAATTCAACGGCAGTCAGCTCGATTTCACGCCCATCGTACTGAACCTTGAAACTTTGGGGGCAAAGCGTGAGCGTCTGCTGTGCAGAGTTCGGGGTGGGCGGCTGCAGTCTGCGCAACACGGCCTTGACGCGCGCAACCATTTCTCTGGGACTGAAAGGCTTGCAGATATAATCATCTGCTCCCATTTCCAATCCCAGCAAGCGGTCGATTTCTTCGATCCGTGCGGTTACTATAATGATCGGTACCCGACTGAAATTGCGAATATCACGACAGATATCGAGACCATCCCGCCCCGGTACCATTAGATCCAGCAGTACCAGTTCGATAGTATTCTCCTTCAGCCAGGGGATCACTTCCAGCCCCTGACTCAGGCAATGAGTCTGGAAACCGGCATGTTGCAGATAATCAGCTTCCAATCTGGCCAGCCTGGGTTCATCCTCGACGATCAGAATACGGCTCATGGCGTAATCGGCAGCTCGATACGTATCATCAAGCCGCCCAGGGTCGAATGGGATGCCGTCAGCGTTCCTTCATGTGCTCTGATGATATTACTGCAGATGGCCAACCCCAGACCGACTCCTCCCAGATGCCGGTTGCGTGAATGATCGACACGATAGAAACGGTCGAACAGATGCGCGATATCCTGATCCGAGACACCAGGGCTGCTGTCCGCCAGTTCGATCACCAGCTTGTCTGCCAGCCGCTGAACCGTGATTCTCAGCTGTCCTCCCGCATCTGTATGGTTCAAGCTGTTGGTCAGCAGATTGCGGAATAATTGTGACAACCGGTCAGGGTCGGCATTGATCAGTACAGGTTTAAACAGCCGGTTGACCCATCTGACACTAATCTGCTTATGATTGAAATCGACTGTGAATGTCGCCAGATCTTCCCGCAGCAAGGGTATGGGGTCGAGCAGCACTTTCCGGTAACTCAACGCCCCCTGATCGGATAAAGCAAGCTGGTAAAGATCTTCTGTCAGACGATTGAGCCGCAGCACATCACCGGACAGGGATTCTATCGCTGCGGGAGTCAACGGGTGAACCCCATCTAGAATGGCTTCCAGCTCACCACGCAACACGGCCAGTGGTGTCCGCAATTCATGAGAAATATCGGCCATCCACCGTCTGCGACTTTGTTCTGCCTGTTCCAGTGCAGCCGCCGTATCATTGAAATTCAATGCCAGTTGGCCCATTTCATCCTTCGATATGACAGGTAGTCTGGCTTTGTAATCTCCTGTCGCCAACCTTTGTACCACCGCTGCGATCTGTTTGAGCGGACGACCGAGGTGATAGGCCATAAACCAGGCGATCAGTGCAGATAGCACTACCATGGACAATGCAATCCAGAAGAAAAAGTCAATTTGTTGTTCCATGAAGTAAATATCGCTGGCCTGACTGACCGGGTTTCCCGGCAGCAGGCCAAGAAACCCGACTGTCCGGTATTCATACTGAACAGGATGCAGGTTCAGTTGAGAAATCAATTCTTTCCGCCCGAACAGAATCGATTTATCTGCATCCAGCAGCATTACCTGTAACTCGAATGGAGACCATTTTCTTGTGGCTGTTTCTGGTGTTACCGCCGGCGGCCACTGCCGATCAGGCTCGTGCTGTATCTGCTCGATAATCCACTTTGGCGGACGATGCCGGTGCGGACCGGCATGCCACAATAATGAGATCCAGTTTTGCTTGTTTCCGGCTAGTTCTCCCCAGCCACGGTGCTCAGCATAATGCTCCTCCAGCACATCGATGATTTTATCCAGCCGTTCCTGCTGTCTTTTCTCGATGAATTCGGTGAATCCTTTTTCCAGTGACCAGCGGGTAAAAAAATGCATCCCCATTACCACTATGAACGTAGTCAGCAGAAAGGCCAGGAATAATTTGACTCTGATTGACATGAATTTTGTTTTCTATTCTTATAGCTTGCTTTGATTTACTGGAGTACCCATGAGTTGCCTCAGTCATCCTGATTTTCAAGCTACATCATGTCTCTGGTATTCACAAATTAAGGGCTATGGAGGAATACCAGTCGTGTCACTTTCTCCTTTACGAGCCGGACAAATGACGCAACAATCCAGTAGTTCATGTAATTGTTGAACTGAAGAGAGTGGAAGTTATTGAAAACGGGACTTGTGTAACAACTATACCGTAAAATAATGACAGGACAAATAATGGGATTTGCTCAAGGCGAAGGCTGTGTTTGGGTTTGGTAGAGAAATAAGGATTCCCGTACAGGTAGGCAATTTGCCTATTTCCAGGAAGATATGGCTTGGCTGAGGAATGTTAAATTCTGGAGGTGGATGATTTAATCATCCACTGAATGGCGTATACCGATGATTCCGTATAGAAAGTAAATAAACCGCAGTGCGACGAGGGCAACTTATAGTTACCCTCGTCGCTGTACAACAGTTGCTATACCGTTACTTGATTAGCTGATTTTTCGGCGACGGGCAGTAGTCATGCCAAGCAGCCCCAGTCCCAGTATTGCCAGAGTTGCGGGCTCAGGTACATTGTTGGTGTCATCACCACCACCACCAGCGACACTGCCAAAACCATCCAGATAGACATAACCCCAATGGCCAGTAGGCTGACAGTCAGCGGCTATAAGGGATAGCATGAAATCATGTCCTTTTAGCGATTCACCGATATCAAGCGTCTCGATTTGCCAGTCTTTGGTGTAGTAATTACCACCACTGAATGAAAAACGAGTATCTACGCCACTACCACCAGAAGCAGCATTGTATTCCCGGGCGATTAACACGGTATTGTCAGTAAGATCAGTCAAGGTCAGCTGGAAGGTGGCGGCATTGTTGATACCGTGTGCACCTTCCAGAACGGCTTTCCATACAAAATTAATACTGTCCTCCGTGTAGTTGGTGACGATCTGCGTGATTGCAGAAGCATAGCCACCCGTATTGGTGTCTTCAATGCGTGCACTGTAATTACCACTGTACACGGTACTGCCCAGTGCGGCACCAACACGTGGATCAACGTAGCTGGTGCTAATGATTTGCGAACGCATAGTAGTAGTTTGGTTGGTAAATACCCAGTCTGGCGTTAAGTTGGTGTTATTGATACTGGCACGATAAGCGGAGTTCGAAACTGTCCAACCGCTGAAGTTACCGGTTTCAAAACCGCCATTGACGAACGGATCGGCGTGTGCAGCCGATACCAGCAGTGATGCTGTCAGAACCAGAGAAAACTTTATTTTCATATGAAACCTTTTATTATTTAAGTAATGATAGATAGGCAATTTCTGCCTGATAGAACTAAAGCATGAGATATGCCAGTTTCTCGTGGTTCTTATATGTATATGAAATTACGCTACTTCCTACTTCTTGCGTTGTGAAATGGCCAAAAAGAGTGGGCCTTGTGTAAATTCTTTTGACAACTTTTTGATATTTTCTGGAGGAGAGCTATCAGGAAGGTTTCTCAGAATTTCTGTGAGAAGGGTAAAACTCGGGTAGAGGGTTCCGACAAAATATAGTTTGTTAGAAAAAGTGTGGTGCGGCTCCATATTACTGATCAGTGGGAATTAATCAGGGGGATAGGAGCAGTGCAGCTGATTTGAAATAAAAGTGATCAGGAGAGGAGATCTGCTTCCTTTTTCACACGCTCGCTAGGGTTGCCAAACCAGTATAATTGACGCTTTTTTAATTTCTCGAGAGGAAAACTGATGCATACCGGTACTACCCTTACCCAGTTCATCATTGAAGAGCAGCGTCACATCGCGGGGGCGAGTGGTGATTTCACCGCATTGCTGAACGATATCGTGACTGCTATCAAGACTATTTCCAATGCGGTGAACAAGGGAGCGCTGATTGGTGTGATGGGGGCTCTGGACACGGAAAATGTTCAGGGTGAAACCCAAAAAAAGCTGGATGTGATTACCAATGAAATCATGATTCGCAACAATGAATGGGCTGGCCATCTTTCTGGTATGGCATCGGAGGAAATGGATGATGTCTATTCGATTCCATCTCCCTATCCACTCGGCAAATATTTACTGGTATTCGATCCGCTGGATGGTTCCAGTAATGTGGATCTCAATATTTCTGTCGGGACGATTTTTTCGATTTTGCGCTCGCCAGTGCCAAGCCGGGCTGCCAGTATGGAAGATTTCCTGCAACCTGGTGTCAAACAGGTTTGTGCCGGTTATGCATTGTATGGTTCATCCACCATGCTGGTGCTGACCACTGGTCATGGTGTCAATGGTTTTACGCTGGATCGTGATATCGGTGAATTCGTGCTGACACATCCGAACATGAGGATTCCCGCCGATACCAGGGAATTTGCCATCAATGCATCCAATCAACGTTTCTGGGAAGCGCCGGTACAGCGCTATGTGGCGGAGTGTCTGGCAGGAAGTACCGGACCGCGCGGTCGTGATTTCAATATGCGTTGGGTGGCTTCGATGGTGGCAGAGGTACATCGTATCCTTACCCGTGGTGGTATTTTCATGTATCCGCGCGATACCAAAGATCCATCCAAACCTGGCAGACTGCGTCTAATGTACGAAGCCAATCCGATGAGTTTTATCGTTGAACAGGCTGGCGGGTTGTCAACGACTGGCTATGAGCGAATTTTGGATATCACGCCGCAAGATCTGCATCAGCGCGTACCGGTGATTCTGGGCTCGCAAAATGAGGTCGAGGTGGTTCTGGGATACCACAATGCCTGATGTCATCTGATTGACATTGGTTGAATTACTCGGGAGAGAGAAAAGTCTGCTCCCGGTTATGTGGCCGGGTGTAATCGATATCCGGCCCATTCCTATTTATCAATTACTTATCTGTCAATGTTGACTATTGACTGACCAAACATATCTAGCGCCTTGCTTCCTTGCTGATCATTGCTTTGTATCCAGCGCGCATAAGTCTGCGCAGTTATAAGCACTGTGGAGTGCCCCATCTGGGAAGATACCCAGGCAAGCTGTTCCCCAGCAGATAGCATCATAGATGCGTAAGTATGGCGCGTTTGATATGGGTTCCTATACCTCACTTCAGCTTTCTTAAGTAGAGGTATCCAGCTGGTTCTTCTTATCTGCTGATCTCCCGTCCAGGGCTTGCCTGTCACCGGATTGTGAAAGACTTTAGCACCTTGTAGTAAGGTGTATTGCTTCTGGTCTGTTAACGCTCGCTCTACGGGCAGAAGCATGTCAATTTCTCGCGTCCCCCTCTGTGTCTTGGTAGCCTCCTCTATTCTGCCGGCATTGGTCACAGCTTTGTTGATCCTGATCTTCTTCCGTGTGAAATCCAGATCTTTCCATTCAAGGGCAACCAATTCTGAAGTTCTCATCCCGGTCCATAGGAACGTAATGACTTGATTGCGAATAGGGCCTGTTGCCGCCGCGATAATTAGTTCCTGTTCCTCTCGCGTGAACGGCTCAATACGGGCTTCTATTTTTGGCGCTTCATTACGTTTGTATGTCCAATTGAATAATGGATTTGTCTGGATCAAATCATCATGTGCTGCATCCTGCAGTGCAGTGCGTAATGGGCTCAAGATATTGGAAATACGCTTGTTTGAGCAATCCAGGTCAGCTATCCATGTTCTTATGTCGTTACGGCTCAGCGTATGTAATAGCTTTGCGCCGAACCGCTGGATAATTAGATTGTTTATGATTTTTCTGTAGCTATGATATGTACTAGCCTTGATAGTTGGCCGTTTATTAGCCAGCCATTCGGTCAGGTACGATTTTACTGTGTACTGTGTTGGGGCGAACTTGTCCGCATTCCTGGATCGTGGAAATGTGTAGGAATAATCGAAGCTACCATTATCAATTGCATTCAGAATGGCAGCGCGGTGCTGGGATGCTTTCTTCAGGTTAGCGGGGGTGGGCTTAAGGTTGATGCGCTCCCGGCAGCGCTGGCCGTTGTAATAGAAGTCGATCTCGATCGATGACTCGCTTGCGGCTCTGACACCTGGATACTTGTTTCCACCCATGAAATATACCCGCTGATATTGATTAAGATCCGCCCATCCGGCGCTTTAGTGTACTCCTTCCCCCTGATCCAGTCACCGCGGGCAATTTTTGATCTGACAGCATCCGGGGTATAACCGGTCTCAGAACAAAACTTATCGATTGTTACGTAATTTGCAACCATGATGAACTGTCGACTTACCTGATACCCAGTTTTGTACTGTTGCCGGCTTCGTGCAGATATGTAAGCGGTTCTTGCTCTGGCTTTTGTTTCTCAAGAAATGATGTGCCAATCGTTTT
>OBJA01000886.1_pt1 | contig 23418 bp, 25 predicted proteins | sample 1519751 | NCBI WGS metagenome assembly OBJA01 (sample SAMEA3881238, study PRJEB22517) | soil metagenome | biome: lake sediment; feature: soda lake sediment; material: sediment, water from around vicinity | place: India | collected 2013-12-23 | depth 3 m
GCAGGTATTTATGTCGCAATCGGCCGTTTCGGTGCATACCTTTATTATGGATGCCTTCCGTGCGGGAGGAATCAAAGCCGGGGAGATGGATGAAATGAAGCGGTGGTTATTGAAACAGAAGCAGACCCAATTATGGGAAACTACTCATGCTACGGCGGATGCCGTATATGCTTTACTGAGCACCGGAAGCGACTGGTTTACCCCAGGGGGCGAGACAACCATTTCGCTGGGTAAACTGCGTGTGGAGCCGGAAAATAAAGAGTTGGGCAGCGGCTATTTCAAGGAGTCGTGGAGCCGTACCGAGATAACTTCCGAAATGGGTAAGGTAACGGTTACGCATCAGGGTAATACTCCCGCGTGGGGCGCACTCTACTGGCAATATTTCGAAGAGTTGGACAAGATAGAGAAAACCGATGGTTCACTCGACATAGAAAAACAACTCTTTGTGGAGCAGACTACCGTATCCGGGACGCAACTGGTGCGTATTACGGAAGAGAGTCCTTTAAAGGTGGGAGATAAAGTGGTGGTAAGACTGACGGTACGAAGCGACCGCGATATGGAGTTTGTCCATCTCAAAGATATGCGTGCCGCCGCTTTCGAACCTGTCAACCAGATATCGGGCATGGGATGGCAGAACGGGATTCCGTATTATCAGACATCGAAAGATGCCTCTACCGGTTTCTATTTCGACAATCTGCCGCGGGGTACTTATCTGTTTGAGTATGCGGTATATGTGAACCGGACGGGCAGTTATTCCAATGGTATCACTACCATTCAGAGCATGTATGCTCCTGAGTTTACCTCACACACCGGCGGAATGAGAATTATTGTTAAAGAATAAACAAGCTTTAAACGAATTTGTTACTTTTGTGTCTTTAGACATTAGGTATTGTCGTTTACAAAATAGATACAGTGATGATGAAACCGATATATAAGGTTCCATACACCGAAATATAAAAATAAAATAGTCGTATGAAAAAATTGAGTTTAATAGTATTGCTTACTGTTCTGGTTAGTGGTGTGGCTTTTGCGCAGCAGAAGCCGGAAGTGGACTTTAAGAGAACAGAGCATAATTTCGGTACTATCAAAGAAGAGATAGGATCGGTTGCCACACAGTTTGAATTTACCAATACAGGTAAAAGTCCGCTGATCATACAACGGGTATCGGCATCGTGCGGATGCACTACGCCCAGTTATACAAAAGAGCCGGTCTTGCCGGGCAAAAAGGGTGAGATAGCCGTAAGTTATTCCACCGTACGCCGTCCCGGTACATTCAACAAAACCGTCAGGGTATACACGAATGTACCCGATACGGTATACGTACTCACCATCAAAGGGAATGTAACACCCAAACAATAATTGACCTTTTCAGGTTGATAATACAGGCCGAATGAGCTATCTTTGCAGGAGAAGTTCATTCGGTTTTTAATTGGATAATAAAATGATAGAACATCCCGAAAACGATCCGAAATACAAGGGGCTTATTGTCAATAAAGGTGTTACCCGGCCACCCAGTGTCAATCCCTATTTGCAGAAAAGGACAAAAGAGAATGAACGTTCTGCTGCTGAGTATGCAGAGGGTATCTTGTCGGGCAACAGGGTAGTGCTCAGTCAGGCAGTTACGCTGGTTGAGAGTTCGCGGCCCGAACATCAGGAGAAAGCGCAAGCCATTATCGAGCAGTGCCTCCCACACGCCGGCAATTCCATCCGTGTAGGTATCACGGGTGTCCCCGGGGCGGGTAAAAGTACCTCCATTGATGCATTCGGGATGCATTTGCTGCAAAAGGGGCACAAGTTGGCGGTGTTGGCTATCGATCCTTCGAGTGAGCGATCGAAAGGGAGTATTCTGGGAGATAAAACGCGGATGGAGAAGCTCTCTCTGGAGCAGGATGCCTTTATTCGTCCTTCCCCTTCGGCGGGATCATTGGGAGGCGTGGCACGCAAAACCCGCGAGATCATTGTCCTCTGTGAAGCAGCCGGGTTCGATTACGTGTTTGTGGAGACTGTGGGGGTAGGACAGTCAGAGACGGCAGTCCATTCGATGGTCGATTTCTTTTTATTGATCCAGCTTGCCGGTACCGGCGACGAGCTGCAGGGTATCAAGCGGGGGATCATGGAGATGGCCGACGGGATCGTGATCAACAAAGCCGATGGAGATAACATTGAAAAAGCGAAGATGGCCCAACGTCATTTCAGCAATGCGTTACACCTTTTTCCACTCCCGGAATCGGGGTGGATACCCAAGGTACTGACCTATTCCGGATACTATAACCTGGGCATTGCAGAGGTATGGGACATGGTACATCGATATATCGATTTTGTAAAGGAGAATGGTTATTTTGACCGCAAACGGAAAGAGCAGGCGAAATACTGGATGTATGAAACTATTAACGAACAATTGCGGAACAGCTTTTACCGTGATCCTGAGATTACCGGATTATTAGAGAAACTGGAAAACGATGTTCTTGGTAACCGGAAAAGCTCTTTTGTAGCGGCCAAAGAGGCGCTCGACAAATATTATGCGGGGAGGAGGTAAACCCTTCCCTGGTTGTTCGCCTCGGATGGTTATCCCTCCATATTGTGGAACACATTCTGGACGTCCTCGTCCTCTTCAAATTTTTCCAATAATTTTTCGATTTGTGCGCGTTGCTCTTCGTTGAGTGTTTTGGTATCGTGCGGAATGCGCTCAAATTCGGCCGAATGGATCTCAAAACCGTTTTCTTCCAGATAATTTTGGATGTCGGAGTAAGATTTGAAATCGCCGTAGAGAAGAATATCATCTTCATCGGCCTCTACCTCATCCACACCGTAGTCGATCAGTTCCAGTTCCAGGTCTTCCAAAGAGATACCTTCTTTGGGTGCTATTTTGAACACACATTTATGATCGAATAAAAATTCCAGGCTGCCGGAGGTTCCTAATGAACCGCCATGTTTGTTGAAATAGCTGCGGACGTTCGCCACAGTGCGGGTGGGATTATCGGTGGCCGTTTCCACTACGATGGCGATACCGTAGGGTCCGTATCCTTCATATACCACTTCCTTATAATCGGAATGATCCTTGTCGGTCGCCTTCTTGATAGCACGTTCCACGTTGTCTTTCGGCATATTCTCTTTCTTTGCCTGCTGTATCAGCACGCGTAAACGCGGATTGGTGTCGGCATCGGAGCCACCCTCGCGGACGGCAATAGTGATCTGTTTTCCTAATTTTGTGAATACACGGGCCATATTGCCCCAGCGTTTCATCTTGGTTGCCTTTCTATATTCAAATGCTCTTCCCATATTGTATTGTTAACTATTAACTTGTTTATTCTCTATCTTTTATCCCCTATCCATTATCAATTATCAATTGTCTATTATCTCAGTTGTGCTCCCAATTCCTCTTCCAGACCCTTTTGTATCCTCTGCATCACGTTATCGATCTGTTTGTCGTTAAGCGTCTTTTCTTCGTCCTGTAAAAGGAAGTTGACCGCGTAAGATTTTTTACCTTTGGGCAGGTGCTGCCCTTCATAGACATCAAAGAGCGATACCTGTTTCAGTAGTTTCTTTTCCGATTTGAGGGCGATCTGCCGGATTTGGGCAAAGGTGATTTCTTTGTCGATCAGTAATGCCAGGTCTCTGCTTACGGCAGGGAATCTGGCTATTTCGGAAAAGCGTACCGATTGCTTTTCGGACTCTCGCATCAGCAGATTCCAGTTCATCTCAGCGAAGAATACTTCCGTATCGATATCGAACTTTTTGCATATTTCCGGAGAAACAATGCCGAAGCTGCCGATGGTGCGTTTGTGCGTTTTGACGCTTATACCCGTGGAGAGGAGTTCGTTTCGGTCCGGTTCAAAGAATACCTGATTTCCGCTGATCCCCATTCTTTTCAGGATATTTTCCACATGCGCTTTCAGTTCAAAGACGGAGCTCTGTTCCCCGGCTGTTGCCCAGTTTTTATGGGTGCGTTTGCCGCATATCCATAATCCGATATGGAATTCTTCGGAATATTGGGCAAGGATATTTTCTTCGCTCTTTTTTGCCGCATCGAAGAAGTAGCAGTTGCCGAATTCATAGAACCGGAGGTCGCCATGTTTACGGTTGCGGTTGTATGCAATGCTCTCCAATCCTCCGAAAAGCAATGTCTGCCGCATTACGTTAAGGTCGTTGCTCAGGGGATTTAGCAATGGCACACAGTGCGAAGCAGGATAGGTTTCAAAAGTCTCATAATAACTCTTTTTGGTGAGCGAGTTATTCAATATCTCGTTGAAGCCGTTCGCCGTGAGCTGTTCCGAAATAAGTGTCTGCAGTTTCTGCTTACGGTCTGCAGGCATTTGAGCGGAGAGGTTCGCTTTTAATGAATCATTGGTCTCCACGTTGTTGTATCCGTAAATACGGAGGATGTCTTCGATCACATCCACGTCACGCGTTACATCTACCCGGTAGGTGGGGATACGTAGCGTGAGTCCGTCATTTGTCTCGTTTTCTATCTCAATCTCCAGGCTGTTGAGAATGCTCTTGGCGGTCTCTTCCTGGATCACTTTCCCTATAAGTCTGTTAATTTTCTCATAAGAGAGTCTTACTTGTACTCTCTCGACAGGTACAGGATAAATATCGCGTATCTCACCTTCTATTTCCCCGCCTGCCAGCTCTTTCACAAGCATGGCAGCCCGTTTCAGTACATAGACCGTATTGGCTGGATCGGTACCGCGTTCAAAGCGGAATGACGAATCAGTGTTCAGCCCGTGACGACGGGCAGTTTTTCGTACCCATGTGGGATTGAAATAGGCCGACTCCAGGAATATATCGGTTGTCTCTTCAGTCACACCCGACTCCAATCCGCCAAATACGCCGGCGATACACATCCCTTCTCCCGAGTTGCAGATCATCAGGTCGTTTTCGCTTAGTTCGCGTTCCTCTTCATCCAATGTGATAAATTTAGTCTTTTCGGGCATGGTGCGTATTACCACCTCGTTTCCGGTGATCCGTGCCGCATCGAACGCATGCATCGGATGTCCCGTTTCATGGAGTACGAAATTGGTAATATCCACGATATTGTTGATGGGACGAAGTCCGATCAACAATAGTTTGTTTTTCAGCCAGTTGGGGCTCTCTTTTACCGTCACACCGCGGATGGTCAGTCCCGAGTAACGCGGGCAGGCTTCCCTGTTCTCCACGATCACCTCGATGCCACCCTCTTGGGTGTCAACGACAAACCCTTCTACGGACGGTTTTGTAAGTTTATAGGGTTTCCCTGCCTGCTCCAGCCATGCTGCCAGGTCGCGTGCCACACCGAAGTGGGAGGCGGCATCTATGCGGTTGGGGGTGATATCGACTTCCAGTACATAATCGCTTTTTACGTTGTAGTACTCTTTGGCAGGTGTTCCTACTTTGGCATCGCCGGGCAGTACAATAATGCCGTCGTGTGAGGTGCCAATACCGATCTCGTCTTCGGCGCAGATCATCCCGAACGATTCTTCGCCGCGGATCTTGGAACGCTTAATTGTAATCTCATCATCGCCGAAATATAATTTCGTGCCGATGGTAGCTACTACCACCTTCTGACCGGCTGCTACATTGGGTGCACCGCATACGATTTTCAACGGCTCTTCGCCGTTACCGATATCTACGGTGGTCAGGTGCAGATGGTCGGAATTCGGATGGGATACGCATGTCTGTACTTCCCCAATCACCAAGCCTTCCAGTCCCCCTTTGATGGTTTGTATCTCTTCCACGCTCCCTGTTTCCAGTCCTATGGAAGTGAGTGCATCGGCTGTCTCCTGCGGCGACAGATCAAACTGAAGGTATTCTTTGAGCCAGTTGTACGAAATGTTCATTCTGTTAAAATTGCGTGAGATTGGTGCGGATTAAATCAGTACAAACCTGTTAAAATCCGGAATCCTGATTTTTTTGAAATAGGGCTCAAAATTACAAAAAAAACCAATAACCTTGGTTAAATATAGATTCAAGATTTGAAGATTCCAAATTTCAGATTTCATGATTTCGGATTTAAGATTTCAAGATTTCAAGATTCAAGATTTAGCTACGCTGATTTTGACTATGTCGATTGTCAATTCAATTCGGACTTGACTATGTCGAGATTATCCACTTCTTCACTTTGAGAATGTGACGATTTGTTGATTAATTTCAGTGATGCCACACCACCATAAACTGGAGGCCTTTGCCTGCAAAACGGCCGGATGTACCCATTTGTGAGGGTATCCCGAATTCCTTTGGGTTCCAGTATCCGATTGTATGGAAAGTAACATTGTTGAGTTGATGTTGCCAGTTAAGGAAATTATAAAAATGCCGGTTTTTCCAGTCGTAATACACTATTGCGCTGAGGTTGTCAAGCATAGTGAGCGGATAGGAGAAGTTAAGGCCGGAGAAATTAAGTGAATTACCCGGATCGATTCCTTTTTCGCTGTAAGAGTAGAAAAATTGCTCAAACGTCGCAGCCAGTCCGTTTCCGATACCGAATGTGTAGTCCGTTCCCAGCGTCATCATCTGTTGGTTAGTGAGTTCTCCTGCGTTCCTGTTTAAATGTGTCCATGAACTTTCGAACCAGAGTCCTACGGTTACATCCAGCCGCAGGTCAAAGCCGAAGCGGTTTTCGGCAATTTCATTCAATCCGAAAGTTCCCATATCTGCTTTACGGAAATGATAGGAGAGAGCTCCTTCTCCTTTCGGGATTGGTAATTGTACCCGTCCACCCAATTCGGGAAACGATTCGGATACCGGAACAAGTTCCCATCCTTTTCTTTCCTTGTTGCCGTAGAGAGACCACAACCACAGGGTGGTATTATTCGGGAAATAATAACGGAACAAACCTCCCCAGACGCCATCGGTGAGTTGTAGCGGATCGCGCGGATCCATGCTGTCGAACCACATCAACGGGCGAAACATTTGGGCTGAACCGAAATTGATTTTTTGCAGTCCAAGCCTTATTTCTGTCCTTGTAGATGAGTAGCGTGCCCATGCCCTGTATGGTTTTATCTTTCCGTCCGTGGAAACGTTACCGGATTGTATTCCCATGTCGCCGAACAGGTTTGCTGAAGCTTCAATATCAAAGAGTTGGTTGTTTTTTAAAGGGATGCTGAAGTTCAATTGCGGGATATAACGTCCTCCCAACCAGAATTTTGTTGGGATATCGGGTGAAAATTGTCCCCATGCTGATAACTGCCCGCTGAAACGGAACGAAGTACGGGTCTTGCTTTGCAGGCTATCTTGTTGCGCTTGCAAAGACATTGCGAACAGCAGGACGGTTAAAGCAGAGCAACGCAAAATTTTCTTCTTATGTCTATTCATAACTCATCATTCATCGCGCATAGTTCATCATTCAAACTTCATCGTTCTTCACAAATCCCGTAAATAAACAGTTTCGTTATTTCTTCCGCCAAATCGGACACGTTTTGATATTCGTTCAATACTCTCTCATCGATCAATAGATCTGCCATCTTTTCTATCCAGACAAGCAGGAGTTTCGGATTGATATCCTTTCGCATATATCCTTGTTGCTGCGCTTCGGACAAGCTTTTTATCGCCAAATCCAGGGAGCGTTCGATCCACTCGTTGAAATAGGCCGAATATTCATCGCCGGAATGTTTAAATATATCCTTGATATATTCTTTGCCTACCCCGGCAGATCCTTCCCTTTTCATTTCAAGTATCTTTTTCATTTTCTCCGAAAAAGGAATGCCGGAGCGCATCATTTTCAGATAAGTCTCGCTTCTGACATCATAAATGGTATCGAAAACCTTTTTGACCAGCTCTATTTTATTGGGGAAATATTTATAGAATGTCATCTTGCTGACGTTCGCTTCGCGGCATATTTCCTCTATCGTTACCCTTTTTATCCCGTATTTGAAGAATAATTTTTTACCTGTTTCCAGTATGTCTTGCTGTTTTTTTGTCATTGCATTTTTTTATTGTTTCAAACTTGCTTTGCTGAAAATATGTGCGGGAATATCCTTATCGAATTCAATTTTCGTTATTGTATATTCCGTTCCTTTTCCGTCCTTAAGCATATCTTTATACACCATCTTCGTAGGGAACCATCGGTTTTGAATCCGTTTGATTTCACCCAGGGTGATCTGTTTTAGCAACTGCCCGCTTTTGGCATAGAGTTCCTGCTTCAATGGCACGAGCCGTTCAGTGTCTACCCACATCTTTTGAGAAGGGTATGCCACGTCATCCACCTTGGCTGCCAGCTGAATCACATAACACTTCCGTCCGTCGACGGTTTCTTCTCCGATGAGCGAAGGCGTGTACATTTCCGTAAGTTTTCTGTCTTCCATCATATCCTCATAGGATAGGTCGGAACCCATGACCGATTGGCGCAACATATGTCCGGATATCATGATCGTGCGGTCGGTAGAAGGCGAATACACCCACATCTCTTTTTCTAATTTGAGCATTTTTGTACCCTTTTCACGTGCCGGCGAAAGATATTCGGTAAAGGATTTTTTGTCGCCTTCCACGTAGCTCTTCGATGTCATGGTACGGCTATTCCGCTTTCCGTGGACAGTCATCGTTGATTCTATAATCTGATTTTTTGCCGACAGGTTTTTATCCACATCTTTGATTATCTGCTCCGCATTCTGTGCCGAAACAGAACCCGCGAAAACAGCAATAAATAATGATATACTTATTTTTCCCATATAATTAATCCTCCACTTTTCGTTTTTAACTCCGTAGAATCCGCTTTTGCTTGGCAAACCTAAGCAAGCTTGTTTTGCTCTCGCTTACTTGCGGATTTCACTTTTCATTTATCTTAGTCAAGTTCCTTAAACAACATCGCCGTATTCCGTTTATAAATAGCCCTGCCTGCCAATGCCGTACCGATAAGCATGGAAAAAACGCCGGGAATAAAGCCGATAAAATATAATTGCGGCGTAACTTCGGAACGCATTACAGGATCCATCATCATGTTGACGTTTTCCATCATCTTCCCATAATCAATCCCGTGCTCTTTCAAGTAATAGGAGAGTGCTACGCCCAATGCCGTTCCGATAACAGAACCGATTATTCCGATCAACAAAGATTCAATTAAAAGCGTACGATAGATATATCCTTTTTCTTCTCCCATTGCCAAACGTATCCCGAACTCGTTATAACGGCGGATACCCCCTAAGATGCCGGCATTCCAGAGTACAATGGATAATGAGAGAATCAGTAATATGACCACCACGAACAACTCCGTATCTATATAAGCAATGGTTTGATTCATGAAATTCTGATCTGCCAGTTGAAGCATTACCGGAGCATATTCATCCCTGTCATCTTCATAAATTCGGTTAAACGCTGCTTTTATCTGTTCGGCTTCGTCTTTCTTATATTCGTTATCGCTAAAATAGCCAAATAGTTCGCTTGCGGCGTTATCCATGTCGAGCAGTCGCCGCGCATCGGAGATATCAAGCATTACGGCTCCCCGGTCGAGTTGCCCGATACCGAAGCGGACTACTGCCGCCACCGTATAGTTGGCAAAACTCATGGAACCGTACATCGTGGATCCGAAAAACGTCAAGGTGTCATCGGGCTGGACTTCATATAGTTGGGCGAAATCGTTGCTGACGATGATCTCGTTCGGATGTTGTATCATGCGTCCCGAAACAATCGCTTTTTCCAGTCCTATCCGTTCCGTTTCGCGACTACCGGCGCTCAAAAAATCATAAGCCGTCCCCGCTACGGGTCCCTGCGCTTTTGTTTCGCCTTTGTCGTCGGGAATATCAAGCAATCCGCCGAAAAAGATACGTGGAGTCCATTCCACTTCGGGAAATTGGGTTGATAATTCTTCCAGCAGTATGTCCACGTCCAATAAAGCCAAATCATTGGGCTTTTGTTCTTCGTTCTCGCTGTAAGCACGGGTCATTATTTTTAAGTGTCCCGTCTGAAAATCAGCCGTCTTTTTTATCATGCTGGTCATTATACCGCCCATAAAGCCGTAAATGAAAACAACGGAAAAAACGCCTATCGTTACCACAATAACAGGTAACAGGCTGCGACTCTTATCTCTTATTATTCCTTTCCAAAGAAAATTCCACATAATTCTTGAATCTTGAAATCATTGAATCCAATTAGTTTATTTTCCCTTTCAGCGCTTCCACCACATTGCTCTTGGCTATCTTACGTGCCGGGAGATAGCTGATAAGCATCGACAACAAAACAATAATCACAATAATCGTAACTATGGATCTTGATTCGTAGGCAGGATACATGGCGTCACGCATACCTAACCCCATTTCATGGTAGGTATCAGGGAGTTTTATGCCTGTTTTCGAGAACCAGTATAATACAGGTGTTCCCCAGACGAACCCCGCCAGTATTGCCAAAAGGCTGTAACTTGTTCCTTCCAACGTAAACAAGCGTGTAACGCGTTTTGGTGTCATTCCCAAAGCGATATATGTGCCGATTTCCTTTTGACGGCGGAAAATAGAAAGCGTCTGCGTATCGAATACCGCCAGTAAAGCAATGGTTAATAAAATGGTGAACGTTACAATCGACTCGGCACGACTGCTTTCTGCCATAAGGTACAAATCTTCCAAAAGAAAATCCAAATCTTTATATGTCCACCCGTTTATGTCCTGTATAATGGGGCAGTCTTCCGATTTTACGAAATACGTTGCTTCTCCCGTCATTCCGGTCATCGCTTGAAGTTTATCGAGCCTGATCCACATCTGGCCGGCATCAATAGTCGCCGTATTTGCATCGAAAACAGATGAAATGACGATCTCCCGTGCATCGAAAGCCCCGTTTTTATCCCGCCAACGGATCAGTAGGTTATCGCCGGCCCCCAGATTCAGCGCCCGCGCCATTCGTTTGCCTATTACGGCTTTTATCTCATCGTTATTCGATTGCAAGTCTCTGGAAGGAATCTCCAAAATTTGTTGTTCAGGGTCAATGCCTCTTAACATAATATTTTGCATATTACCGCTTTGATAAGCCACCGCCTGCACAACAAGTATCGGTGTCAACGATTTATCAGTAATATAGCTGCTTAGTTCTTCGGGTATCTTTCCGTGTGCATCTTGCAGGGTAAACACATCGTATCGGTCGTACTTTTCATGCCACAATTGTCCTGCTCCTGCTTCCCATTTTCGGGCACTTACTTCAGCATCTTTCAGCCATCCGTCGATCAGTCCGTTTAATCCGGTCATCAGCACAAAAACAAAAGACAGTACGGCAACATTGAGCCAGGTGCGTCTGCCTGCTCCCAAGATGTTTTTTATTGCGGTCTTTATAAGCATAATTCAAAAATTTAACGATTTAAAGATTCAAAGTTTCGATGGGAGAATCCATGTTAAATCTTGGAATCTTGGAATTCTCGAATCTTTGAATTATTCACTATTCTTCCGTCTTCCAGATAAACAATCCGTTTGAGATATTGCATCACTTTTTCGTCATGCGTGGCAAAAATAAAGGTAGTATTCAACTCCTCATTAAGTCTGCGCATGGTTTGTAAAATAATGTGCGAATTTTTCGCGTCTAAGTTTGCCGAAGGCTCGTCTGCCAGTACAATGGCGGGACGTTTCACCATTGCACGGGCAATGGCAACACGTTGGCTTTCGCCTCCCGACAACTGTGCCGGGCGTGATTTTGCTTTTTCGGTCAATCCCACCCATTCCAAAGCGTCCATCACGGCTTTGTGCCGTTCTTCGGCCGATTTTTTCTGTAACAACAGGGCAAACACTACATTCTCATATACCGTGTAAACAGGCAATAAATTATAGCTTTGGAAAATAAACCCGATACTTTCGTTTCTTAACGCCGCCGATTCTTTAGCGGTAAGTGACGCAACGGAATGCCCCAGTACAATCGCTTCCCCTTCGGAAGGCGTATCGAGCGAACCGATAATATTCAGTAATGTGGTTTTCCCGGAGCCGCTGGGCCCCACCAATCCTGTAAATTCTCCCCTGTCAACGTTTAAATTGATTTGGTTGAGCGCGGGAAAATAACCGTCTCCAACGGGGAACCGTTTAACTAAATCGGTTAATCGGATAATTGGTTCTTTTTCGTTCATCTATTTTGATCCATTTTTTGAGTGTACTAATTTGAGTCAAATATACGAATTTATTTTGAAATACAATAAATCGTATAGTTTTTTACTGTTTTTTATTATTAGCATAATTTTAAAGATTCAAAGAGGAGGTTGTTTTTCAATCGATTCCTTCCCTTTCTTTTCTCATTTCCTGATTCATTGTTCCGTAAATTTGAATAATCCTGTTTTTAAACTATTTTTGTATGTCTTCTTTTTTTGCCTCGGATTAAATTTTTGTGATTCATGGACAACAATCAATTGGCATTTGATTTTGCACTTCATACCCATCGGAATTTGTTTATTACCGGAAAAGCGGGAACGGGAAAGACCACGTTCCTGCATCGTTTGAAAGAGATCTCCGGGAAGCAGATGGCGGTGGTTGCACCCACGGGTGTGGCAGCGATCAATGCAGGAGGAACTACAATCCATTCTTTTTTTCAATTACCGCTTACACCTTTCTTCCCCACACCTGAAGGAAGGAATAAACTGATCAGTCAGACAAGGATGCGGGGACATCGCCGGCGGGTATTACAGGAACTGGAATTGCTGGTGATTGACGAGATAAGCATGGTACGTGCTGATCTGCTGGACGCGATTGATGCCTGCCTGCGCCATTTCCGGTATAGGGGTGACCAGCTTTTTGGCGGTGTGCAGGTCGTTTTTATTGGTGATATGTTCCAGCTCTCTCCGGTAGCGAAAGAAGAGGAATGGCGTTTGCTATCGGAATATTATCAAAGTCCCTATTTCTTCCATAGCCGGGTGATTATGCAGGATTCGCCTGTCTATATCGAATTTGAAAAAATTTACCGTCAGACAAACAACGATTTTATACGGGTGTTGAACGAGATCCGGAACGATTGTCTTTCTCCGGAGAGTTTCCGGATGCTCGAAAACCGATATGATCCGCAGTTTACACCCAAGTATGAGGATGATTATATTGTCCTCACCACCCATAATTACAAAGCGGATCAGATCAATACCCGGGAGTTGGATAAATTAGAGGGTAAGACCTACAGGTTCGCAGCCAAAATCGAGGGAGAGTATTCTGAGAGGAACTATCCTACTGAGTCGGTACTGGAATTGAAACCCGGTGCAAAGGTGATGTTCCTTAGAAATGATACGGAAGCATCCCGTTTTTACAACGGGAAGACAGGTGTGGTCGATAAAATTGATGGAGAACGTATTATTGTCTGTTGTGATGGGGATGAGTATATCGAGGTGGAACGCACCGTATGGGAGAATATCGGTTATTCGGCAAATCCGGAGACAAAACAAATAGAGGAGAACATACTGGGGCGTTTTATACAGTACCCGTTACGTCTGGCGTGGGCTATTACTATCCATAAAAGCCAGGGGCTTACCTTTGACAAAGCGGTGATAGATGCCGGACAAGCCTTTGCTCCCGGACAGGTATATGTGGCATTGAGCCGGTGCCGCTCGTTGGAGGGTGTTATATTGTTAAGCAAGATTCATCCGGAAAGTATTCGTAATGACCGTCAGATTATAGACTATGAAAGGAATAAGCAAACCGTTGATGTGCTTGAAAAGCAGTTGGAAGAGTCGCGTAATGCTTATCGTTCCCATCTTTTGTTGTCGGTTTTTGACTTCATGGGCATCTTGTCACAGATCAGGCGTTTGTTGTCGAAGGTTACTGAATGGGGAGCGTCATTCAATGACGAGACACTGCCCTATTTACAAAATATCCGGCAGCAATTACAGGATATGGAAGGGGTGGCAGCAAAATTTCAGATACAGCTGAATTTGATCACTCGCCAGCAGCCCCTCAGGGAAGACTATTTACGGAGCCGCTTAAGCGCTGCCGGTGATTTCTTTATGGAAAAGACGGATTTGTTGATAGACGATCTACGGCAATCGCCTGCTTCAACCGATAGCCGGGCACACGCTGCCGAGTACAACGAGGCGATTCAGGATATTTTTTCCGATCTGGCCTTGAAGAAGCATCTCCTCGGTAAATTAAAATCCGATACAAGTATTGAAGCCTATTTTCTAGCGAGAAACAGTTTTATACTTCCTTCTTTTAGCGTAAATGCTTATGCCGCAGCGGTTTCGACGAAGTCGAACCTGTCGCATCCCGGTTTATACCGTCTGCTGTTGGAGGAGCGGAATAATATCTGCGGGCCACGGGATTTGCCGATTTATATGGTGGCCGGCAGTAAAACGCTATACGAGATGGCAGAATATTTACCCCAAACTGAAAAGGATTTGCTCCAGATTGCCGGATTCGGACCGGCCAAAGTAGAAAAATACGGACAAATTTTCTTGTCGATTATCCGATTCTACTGTGAAAAACACGGCTTGCAATCGCGTTTACCGGAAAAGGGAGTGTCCAAAGGAAAGCGGAAAGAAAAGAAAGAGAAAAAAGAAAAGAAGCAGAAAGGGGACAGTCGGCGTTTGAGTTTGGAAATGTTCCGGTCGGGAAAAACGATCGAAGAAATAGCCGAAGAGCGGAATCTGGCCGTTTCGACTATTGGTACACATCTGGCAAAATATGTTGAAACGGGCGAACTGATCGTTACTGATTTTATTCCGCGGGAGAGGCTGCGTCTGGCCGAAGAGAAGCTTAGGGCCGGTTCGCCCGATGATCCTGTATATTACACGTTGCACCCTGATTTCTCGAATACCGAAATCATGATGATCCTTGCACATAAAAGAGGGCATGCCTCTGAAACTTCTTCATTCCTGTAAAAGAGATTGTGAATGTAAAGGGTATTATAAACAATAAAGGGTGGAAGCTCCTGTGAGTTCCACCCTTATTATCTTTACTCTTAAGAAACAAGAGCCAAGAATCAAGATACAAGACTGATTTCTTTGCTACAAGGCTTTGTTCATTTATTTTTCTAAATAGTGCACTATTTTGAAGTATTACTAATGGGGAAGATCAATACCCTCTTATTGCTTTGATTCCCGGAAGCACTTTACCTTCAATCATTTCGAGTAGCGCACCGCCACCAGTGGAAACATAGGATACTTCGTCGGCCTGGCCGAATTTATTGACACAGGCTACCGAGTCGCCGCCACCTACGAGTGAGAAGGCTCCTTTTTTAGTAGCATCCACGATGGCATCGGAAACAGCACGTGATCCTTTGTCGAAGTTATCGAATTCAAACACGCCTACCGGCCCGTTCCACAGGATGGTTTTGGAATTTTTGATTACTTCGGCGAAAGCTTTTTCCGATTCCGGGCCAATGTCGAGGCCTTCCCATCCGTCGGGTATCTCTTTCACGGAGGCGAAATCGGTCTTGGCGTCATTGCTGAAGCTATCCGCGATTTTTGCATCGGTCGCCAGTACTAAATTCACACCTTTCTCTTTGGCCAATTCCACAAGTTCTTTTGCCAGATCCAGCTTATCGTTCTCCACGATGGAATCGCCAATCTTTCCACCAAATGCTTTGGCAAACGTATAGGTCATTCCTCCCGCGAGGATCAGATTGTCTACCTTGTCCAGCAGGTTTTTGATGATCTCTATTTTGGTGGACACCTTTGAGCCACCCATAATCGCGGTGAAGGGGCGTTCCGTTTCGTTCATCACTTTTTCTACCGCTACTATCTCATTCTGTAACAGATATCCGAATAGTTTATTGGCTGCATCGAAATGATCGGCGATCAATGCTGTGGAAGCATGCGCACGGTGCGCTGTTCCGAAAGCGTCATTCACATATACATCGGCATAAGAGGCCAATTTTTTGGTGAATTCTTTCTGGGATTCTTTCACCTCTTTTTTTGCTTTGGCGGTCTCTTCCTCTGTAGCATCAGCAGCCAAACGAGGTTTGCCTTCTTCTTCTGCGTAAAAACGGAGATTCTCGAGCAGCAACGCTTCTCCGGGACGCAGTGCAGCCGCTTTGGCTTCGGCCTCTTCACCTATGCAGTCGTTGGCGAACTGTACATCAACACCCAACAGTTCCGATACGCGGGGAAGGATATGCTTGAGTGAAAATTTATCGGTCGGGCCTTTCGGTCTGCCTAAATGCGATCCTATAATTACGCTGCCACCGTCTTTCAGAATTTTTTTAAGCGTAGGGATAGCTGCGCGGATGCGTGTATCGTCCGTGATATTGAAATTTTCATCGAGAGGAACGTTGAAGTCCACACGCACGAATGCCTTCTTACCGGCAAAATTAAAAGTGTCCATTGTTTGCATAGTTCAGTATATTTTATAAAAAGTTTTGCGAAATAACCCAATTACGGCAATGCCGAACAAAGTACAAAGTTACGAAAAATATGGAAAATTTTCCGTAATAGGGAGGGGAAAAGTTTACGGGTTTTTTATAACTATTTCATAGGTTACAGGAACTGCTTTTTTGTACATAGCCAATACACCGCAATAATTATCGAATGAGAGTTTGCATGCCCGCTCCAGTTTTTCTTTGGGAAGATTGTCACCTTCGAATTCGTAAATCACTTTCATGGATGTATATTGTTTGGGGTGCTCTTCTGCCACTTCAGCATCAATGCGGATATCAAAATTTTTCAGATCGATACGCATTTTGCGGGCCATCGCCACAATATCTAATCCCGAGCAGGTTGCGGCTGCTACCAGTTGTAACTTTTTGGGACCGGGACCCACTGTGTCATTTCCGGCATCTCCCGGCATATCGAGGGTGATGGTATGTCCGTCGATCTCCGTGTCAAAAATATTATTTTCCCTCCAAACGGTTTTAATTGAATGTGTTGCCATATTGCTTGTAATAAAGTTGTTAGTGGTAATTTATTAGATAACAATTTAATTCCGGTTTGGTTCGGTGTCGTAAAAAGCAACTTACCAGGTGTTTTAGCTGAATGTCCGGCTTTTAAACCTTGTCTTTTCAATTAGGACAGAGATAAGATTTTTTTAGTATTTTTGTGACGACACAGGAGAGCGGAAAGACCATCTACATTGGCGGGCAAGACGCTGTAAATGCACAAGGAGAAATAGATGCTATTGCATTTATTTCTGAATAGTAAAGAAAGATAAGAGTAAAATCAGAAAAAATAAAGTTGTAGATTGAAAATACATTGCTATCATGATGAAATTTCTATCAAAAAGATAGGTTTTGCTTTTCAAATTGCTATATTTGCATAAAAAATATGCTGATATGATCGATAGAAATGCGAAAGTACTCCTTATCTATACGGGAGGAACCATCGGGATGGTGGAGAATGCGGAAACCGGAGCTCTGGAACCGTTTAATTTCAGTCATCTCCGCTCCAATATGCCGGAGATAAAACGGTTGAATTTCAACGTAGAGACCTATCTGTTTGATCCTCCTATCGATTCTTCGGATATGTCGCTTTCTGTCTGGCAGCAGATGACGCAGGTAATTGAAGATCATTACGACGAATACGATGGATTTGTTATTCTTCATGGTACTGATACCATGGCCTATACGGCTTCGGCGCTCGGGTTGATGCTGGAGAACCTCACCAAACCGGTGATTCTGACCGGATCACAGCTTCCTATCGGCAAACTTCGGACGGACGGGAAAGAAAACCTTATCACGGCGCTTGAGATTGCAGCCGACAAAAATGCTATCGGCCGCCCTATCGTTCCTGAGTTGTGCATTTATATGCAAAACCTACTGATGCGGGGAAACCGTACTACTAAGGTCAATGCCGATCACTTCAGTGCTTTCAATAGTCCCAACTATCCTTATCTGGCCGAGGCAGGCCTGGATATCCGGTACAATGATCAATTCATTCTCAAGCCCGATTACGAAAAGCCGGTATACTTCAATTATGCGATGGATTCCCATGTGGTGATCCTGAAACTATTTCCCGGTATTTCCGAGGAATCGGTGCGGGCACATCTCGGAATTCCCAGCCTGAAAGGGGTTGTATTAGAGACTTATGGAACCGGTAACTCTCCCATTTATCCGTGGTTTACAGACTTATTACATGATGCGATAATGCGGGGGATTGTGATCGTTAACGTTACGCAATGCCTCTATGGGGGAGTGGAGATGCATCGCTATGAGAACGGGCAACGTCTGGAAAAGTTGGGAGTGGTAAGCGGATACGATATCACCACTGAAGCCGCTTTGGCCAAACTGATGATTCTGTTTGGCGAGGGAAAAACACCGGCGGAAGTAAACCGTCTTATGCCCGTCTCCCTCCGGGGCGAGTTGACGGTGAGGGGATAGAGGTTCCGAGGAAGTTTTCTCTTATTCCTATATGCTGTGATGAAATTGCAGTTTGACTCAGGAATAAAAATCGCTGTAATTTCTTCTTTAATAGTTTGGATTATAGTTTATCTGATATATAAAGCCCTTCAATCGTTGGCTAAAATTTTCAATGGAGTAACAATCGATAGTATGAGGAAGATTATAACAACAATTTTTGTTTTCAGTTATTTACTAATTGGAGCTCTTGCCCAAGCACAAGAGTTCAAAAAAGAAAAGAATAATTCCATCACAATCAATCCCTTGGGAATGTTTAACGTCATGAATCCAGCTGTTCAAATTGGTTACCAGCGAAACCTGACAAAAGATCTTATTCTTCAAGTTGAATACGGAATAATGTTGAAACACAGTGTTTTCGGATTCATGGATTTACATCTATATAATGGTTCTGTAAATTATTCCTATTCGGGGTATAAATTGCAAACAGAAATAAAAAAGATATTATGTGAAAAAGGGAATTTTTTTATTCGAAAGCCTTATATTGCCGGAGAGATTTTCTACTTGAAGAATAGAGGAAATGTCAATAATACGTATGTTACTTCAACGGGAGAGACGTATGAGGATTTTTTTATTCAAGAAAAACATAAATATAGGTTAGGAGCAAAATACGGGATACAACTGATAGTTACAGATAACTTTCTCATAGACTGTTCTGCTGGAATTGGATTGGCTTGGAATCATGTGGAACACTTCGGTAGAAATAATTTAGAAGATAAATCTTCCAGCCCTTTATATGGTTATATATTAAAACGAGGAGATTTCCTACGATTAAATTTTCCGATAAATCTAAGAATAGGATATCGGTTTTAGAAAATAAAAACGCGTCCTGCAAATGGTTTCGGAAAACCGACAGACGATAAAATACCCGAATTTGCCTTTTTGCTGTTCAAAGAATACAGAAATCAAGGAATCGGAACAAAATTGATGAACGAAATAGCACGTTACTTGAAGCAGAAAGGATATGAACAGGCTTCGTTAAGTGTTCAAAAGAAAATTACGCCGTAAAACTTTACAAAAACGTGGGATTTGAAATCATAAAAGAAAAAGACGAAGAGTTTTTGATGTTGCTGAAACTGAAATAATTGAAACGAACTATCAAATAGAAATGGAAACAGGAACTAAACATAAAACGATAGCGATAGACAAACAAGAATTTCATTATTTTATAAGCGGAAGCAAAGAGGACGAAACCATTCTGTTTCTGCATCCTGCATTTGGCGACCATCACTGTTTTGATAATCAGATTGATTTCTTTGCGAAAAATTATCGGATAATTACAATCGATTTATTAGGACACGTATCGGAAAAACGAAAGGTAAAATTGCACAATCGTCAGAACATATTTTGAAAATTTTGGATACGGAGCAGGTAAATGAAAGTCATATTGTCGGGGTTTCGTTGGGTTCATTGCTTGCACAAGACTTTGCGCTGAAAAATCCTGAAAAAGTTCTTTCGCTGACCGCTCTTGGCGGTTATAATATTCACCGGGAGCAAAAAGAGATTGCCAAAGCGCAACGAAAAGAAATGGTCAACTGGCTGTTTAAAATGATCTTTTCGATGGATTCCTTCCGCAAATATGTTTCTACGGTTTCGGTGGATACTTCAACAGAGCAGGAAAAGTATTATAGAAGTGCCAGGCATTTTACGAGAAAATCGTTTACTGTAATGTCAGGACTTGATAGAATAATTGCAGAAAGAAAAATAGAACAGAATTATCCACTTTTGATTTTAGTCGGCGAGAAAGACAATGAATTAGCCCTCAAATCTGCTGGAAAATGGCATGAAGACGTTTCCGGAAGTCGATTTGAAATAATTACCAACGCAGGACATTGTGCTAATATGGATAATGCCTCCGAATTTAACGAAATTTTACTTTCCTTTCTGATTTCCAGCGAACAAAAAAGATAAATGACCTTCGGGAGGGGTCATTCTTATCGGGAAAAAAGGAACACCCGAAAATCAAAAAAGACACTCCAAAATAGTGATTTTATTAAATGAGCCATACAAGAAAGAAAAATGAGCCATATGAGAACTTGTTTTGTGCGGATTTTTCCCGTACCTTTGTTTTGAATTAAAATCAGAGATTATGAATACAAAGGCAAAAACGCAAGCACGGTTTGATGCGAGACTTTCAAAAGAGCAAAAACAGTTTTTTGAAAGAGCTGCATTTTTGGGGGGATATAGAAGTTTGACCGATTTTGTTGTTTTAACAGTGCAAGAAAAAGCAAAAGAAATCATAAAAGAGAAAGAACAAATAATCGCTTCTGAAAAAGACAGTGAGATTTTCTTTAATGCGATAACAAAAATCAATAAACCAAACCAAAATTTGATTAGTGCATTAGATGATTACAATGCTTTTATATCAAAAGGAAAATAACAATGATAGAACTGTTAGAGAAAAAGCATAATAAATCGGATTTCGACTGCGGAAAAGAACTTTTAAACAGTTATATTCAAAATCAGGCAGGGCAGGACGTTAAACGAAAACTTTCTGCCTGTTTTGTTTTGACAGATGATACAAATGAAATTCAAGGATACTATACGTTATCGAATAATAGTATTCCATTGAACAGTTTTCCCGAAAGTATCCGAAAAAAGCTGCTGAAATCGTACATTTCTATCCCTACAACGCTTCTCGGAAGATTAGCAATTGACATAAAATATCAAGGAAAAGGCATTGGGAAAATTCTACTCATAGACGCATTGAAGAGGAGTTATGAAATTTCAAAAGAAATCGGCTCTTTTGCGGTTGTTGTCGACCCGATTGATAAAGATGCCGAAAAGTTTTATGAAAAATATGGTTTTATAAAACTGCCCGATAGCGGAAAGATGTTAATTGCAACTAAAACGTTGAAAGAGTTATTTGAATGAAAAAATTATTCCTTCGTGCAATGATTAAGTTTTTGTTGCATGCTGTAAGCACGAACACTGCAAACGTTGTTGAACGGAACCCGCAGAAAGTGAGTTATTAAAGCGTATGCAGCAATCTAATTTAATTTAATGAATATATGCAAATACCGGATAAGAACCAGATATTCCCCTTAAAGCATCACAATAAGCTTTGCTTTTTGAAGAACATTATAACAAATCCCGCCATCATTGTGGGCGATTACACCTACTATGATGATGACGAAGATGTGTATAATTTTGAAAAGAACGTGAGGTATCATTATGATTTTATGGGTGACAAGTTGATCATTGGGAAGTTCTGCATGATCGCGTCGGGTGTAACATTTATAATGAATGGAGCCAACCACAAAATGGATGGGATAACCACATTTCCGTTCAATGTGTTTGGAGAAGACTGGGCAATTGTAACACCCACGTTAGAAGAACTCCCCTATAAAGGGGACACAGTTATCGGAAATGATGTTTGGATTGGAGCTGAGGCAACAATAATGCCGGGAATAAAGGTTGGAGATGGTTCAATCATAGCTACAAAAAGTATGGTGACAAAAGATGTTGAGCCTTATTCCATTGTAGGAGGAAATCCCGCGAAACAGATAAGAAAGAGGTTTTCGGATGATACGATTAAAGAACTTCTAAAAATGAAATGGTGGGATTGGGAAATCGAGAAAATAACGGAAAACCTGCACTATCTAACAGGAAAAAAATAAAAAGTGACACATATTGTTGTACTTGTTGGATTAGAGCATAAACCCGGAATTTTAGACTTGCTCGAAGAATCAACAGATCTTGTTATTCGGGAATATTGGACATATTAGTTAGAAAACAAATAAAAACGATGACAACATTTCAACAAAAACTGCTGCGGTTTTTATATCCGCTTATCCGCAAAGCAGGGAAACTTGGCAAAAACGGAACTATTTTGTATAACGATAGGAGCATGGAACCTCTAAAGTCGTTTTATGACCTGCACGCGATGTTGAATACTGGAAAAGAGATTGATTTCTCTGTCTTTTCGGGAAAGAAAATACTCTTGGTAAATACCGCTTCAAACTGTGGTTATACAGGGCAGTATGCTGAATTACAATCATTGCACGAAAAGATGGGAGATAAATTAGTGATTATCGCATTTCCTGCAAATGATTTTGCCGAACAGGAAAAAGGCGATGACAAAGAAATTTCGCGATTCTGTCAATTGAACTATGGTGTAACATTTCCGATTGCAAAGAAAGGGGTGGTGCTTAAAAACACAGAACAACAACCCATTTTCAGGTGGCTTACGAATAGTAAAGAAAATGGGTGGAACGATCACGCGCCTGATTGGAATTTTAGTAAATACATCATCGATGAGAAAGGATATCTTATGTATTATTTCGGACCTTCAATATCACCGTTGGATGATGATTTTATCAAAGCAATTATCTAACACGAAAAAATACCAACTACTTATAATCGTGTAGGCAAAAGAATTGGGTGTATGTTTCGTTCAAACTTTTGTGTATATTTCCTCTATAAATAGAATGCAAAAGTATGGATGAGGGGGTACAGAAGGTATATATTTGTCTGATTGTGGGCACACCACTCCGGATGAATGCTCCTTTGGCCTTCATCAAAAGAAATTAATTTCCTCTTCGAACTCTAGGGTCTCTTGCTCGTGTTCAAAATGGATTCCCTGCCAGAGTCAGTTTGCGAGACGGGGTAGTTATCCACCACAAATATAGGGACTTTACAAGGAACCCGTTTTTTTGTGGGGGTTATTCAGGCAACCCCGGTCCTGACATTCTGTATGTATTCATTGTCAAAATATTCATCACTGGAGAGTAGTGACCAGATGATGACCGGCAGGTGGCGGGCTATGGCCACCGTGCACTTCTGCTGTTTCTTGCCCCGTTGTCTCAATCGCCAGAATTTGTTGTAGAATATGGATCCCCGTGTCCGTGATGCGGCCCATGCCACTTCCATCAGCGCTTTACGCAGATATTTGTTCCCGTGCGTGATTTTCCGGCTTTTGATTTTACCGGCACTCTCATCATTGCGGGGTCTGAGCCCGGCCCATGAAACCAGGGCCGCGGCAGTGGCGAACAGGCTCATGTTGGTTCCTGTCTCCGAGATGATTATGGCGGCCGACTGCTCCTTGATGCCCGGGATGCTTAGTAACAGCGAAAACGCGCGGTGGTAATGCTTCTTGCATGACTTGACCATTTCCGCGAGGCATGCCTCCTTCTGCGCCTGGTGCATCTTCAAGGCCTCCATGTATTGTTTGAGCAGATCGATATCGGCCTGTCCCACATTCCCCTCCAGGGAATCCCGCACCGTATC
>OBJA01000887.1_pt1 | contig 23403 bp, 28 predicted proteins | sample 1519751 | NCBI WGS metagenome assembly OBJA01 (sample SAMEA3881238, study PRJEB22517) | soil metagenome | biome: lake sediment; feature: soda lake sediment; material: sediment, water from around vicinity | place: India | collected 2013-12-23 | depth 3 m
CGTCCTAGCTATTCCCGCAACTTCGAACTCAGCCCAAATCCCCCGGCCAGCCCCCGCTGCGTCCGGCCCTTCGTGCTGCCTGAAACTCTATGTCGCTGTCCGCAGCCGGCAAAGATGCCTAAAGCCGTTCCATCACCGCGCTCATCAACGGCCCGATATCCGTGTTCAGCACAAGATCGGCATACGGATCGAGGTCTGTTTCCTCGCGGTTGACGATGGCAAGCCGTGAGCCGGCCTTCTTCGCCACAACCGGCAAGCCCGCCGCCGGATAGACTACCAGCGAGGAACCGAGCACGAGGAACAGGTCTGCCAGCAGCGCTTCTTCGGTCGCCCGTTCCATTTCCGCTTCCGGCATCGCCTGGCCGAAGGAGATGGTCGCGGATTTCACAAGGCCGGTGCAGAACATGCAGGTGATGTCTTCATCCGCTTCCCAGCGGTGGCGCAGCGCCTCAAACTCGTAGCGCTTCCCGCACTGCAGGCATTTGGCATAGCTCGCATTGCCATGCACCTCGATCACCTTGTCCGCCGGCACGCCGGAGGCCTGGTGCAGGTTGTCCACATTCTGCGTGATGACGCTGGTAACCTTGCCCGCCTCCACCAGCTTGGCCACAGCATAATGCCCGGCGTTCGGTTCCGCCCCGGTCCAGCCGGCAGTCTTGTTAAACACGCGTGTCCAGGCTTCCCGCCGCGCATCGCGCGAGGCGACGAAATCCTGAAACATGATCGGCTTCATCTTGCTCCACACCCCGCCGGGCGAGCGGAAGTCGGGAATGCCGCTTTCGGTTGAAATGCCCGCGCCGGTGAAGACCACCACGCGCTCGGCAACCTGGATCATATGGGCGAGATTTTTGGCGTCAGTTTCGGTCATGCCCCCGAAACTATACGGGATTTGCGCGGCCTTCTAGCGGAACATGCCTTCGCGCAGATTGATGCCATGCTCCACCCACGCCTTCAGGCAGCAGAGCATGTGCATCCATCCGCCCTTGTTGCCGAGCGTGGATTTCAGCCCCTCAGGCGTTTGCCGCCAGCCTTCCTCGGCAATCGTCACCAGCGTGCGGCCATCCTCCAGCGCTTCAAACCGCATCGTTACCTGCGTGCGATAGGGGCCTTCTTCGCCGCCGGGCTCTGCGGCCGTATCGCCTGCATCCCAATGCAGGATGATCCGCTTGTTCTTCTCTACTTCGGCCACATATACCGGAAACGCGCCGGGAAAATCGGCAAAGTCCCAAGTCACCGTCGCCCCCGTTTCCAGCCGCCCTTTGGCGCCGCCGGTTGTGAAATAGCCGGATAGTTTTTCCGGGTTCACCACCGCCTCGAACACCTCGTCCACTGGCCGCGCAATCCGTCCGCTCACCTCGAATTTCAGATCCATGGCAGGGCCTCCGGTCTTGATCTTTGTATCATCATGTTATAAAAACATAACATGTCAAGCAGCAAGACCGCCCCTCGCCGCGAAACGCAGGAAGATCTCGTCTTCAAGGCGCTCGCCGCGCCCGTGCGCCGGGCCATCCTTGATGCGCTGAAGGATAATCCGCAGACCACGACAGAGCTCTGCGCCCGCTTTCCGGAGATCGACCGCTGCACTGTGATGCAGCATCTCAAGGTGCTGGAAGGCGCTGATCTGGTGATTGCGCACAAGGTGGGCCGGGTGCGCTGGAACCATCTCAACGCGCTGCCGATCAAGACCATCCACGACCGCTGGATCGGCCCGCACGCTGCCGGCGCGGCCGACAAGCTCGCCCGGCTGAAAGCGGGGCTGGAGCGCGGCTAGACCACCGTGCCGACAGCCGCGCCGATCAGGCCGGTGATGACCATGGCTGCGACGCCCCAGAACACGACACGGATGACGGCCCGGCGTTTCTTCGCCCCGCCTGCCTTCGCCGACAGCCAGCCCAGAATGGCCAGCGCCAGGAGCGAAACGGCCGCCACCACCGGGGTGACCGTCCCCGAGGGCGCCAGCGCCGCTGCGATCAGCGGCAGGATGGCGCCGGCCGAAAAGCTTGCTGCCGAACTCCAGGCCGCTTGAATGGGGTTGGCGCTCGCCACTTCCGTCAGCCCGATCTCGTCGCGCGCATGGGCGCTCAGCGCGTCATGCCGGGTCAGCTGCTCGGCCACGGCCCGGGCGGTGACCGGCTCCACGCCCCGGTCGATATAGATCTGCATCAACTCATCGAGTTCTTCCTCGGGGAATTTGTGCAGGGCCAGCCTTTCTATCTCCAGATCGGCCTTTTCCGTATCGGCCTGCGAGCTGACAGAGACAAACTCTCCTGCTGCCATCGACATTGCCCCGGCCACCAGACCCGCAATCCCCGCCACCAGAATATCGGAAGGCGAGGCGGCAGCCGACGCCACCCCAATCATCAGGCTGGCGGTGGAGACGATCCCGTCATTGGCGCCCAGCACGGAGGCGCGCAACCAGCCGGTGCGCTGGCTGTAATGGTGCTCCTTGGGCAAATACGGGTCGGGCATTGGGCGCTCCACCGGAACAGGGGCTGTAGCAACCGGAAAAAACGGTGCAAAAACGGGCAGGTAAGGTCAGGTTAACCCGCACTTGCGCACGTGGCCACACACCGTTACGCCTTTGCAGGCTGGCAATAGCAATAAGGGGACACCCGAATGAACGTCTTTCTAATCGTGCTCGCGATCGTGGTGGCTGTCATTGGCGCCATCATCCTGATCTATAACGGCCTCGTCATGAAACGGCAGCGGGTCAACCAGGCCTTCGCGGATGTGGATGTGCAGCTCAAGCAGCGCCAGAACCTGATCCCGAACCTCGTGGAAACGGTGAAGGGCTATGCCGCCCATGAGCAGGCGACCTTCCAGCAGGTGATCGCCGCGCGCAACGCCGCCCAGGCGGCAAATACAGCGGGCGAAATGGCCAAGGCCGAAGGGGTGCTCAGCCAGGCGCTCGGCAAGCTCTTTGCCCTCGCCGAAGCCTATCCGGACCTCAAGGCCAACACCAACTTCCTGCAGCTGCAGCAGCAGCTCTCCTCGATCGAGGACAAGCTGGCCGCCGCCCGCCGGTTCTACAACTCGGCGGTCCAGGACTATAACACCGCCCGCGAACAGTTCCCCGGCTCGATCATCGCCGGCAGCTTCAATTTCGAACCGCGCGAATTCTTCGATGTCGGCGTTGAAGGCCGCGCATCGATGGATGAGCCGCCAAAGGTTGCCTTCTGAGGGCCTCGCCGGACGGGCCTGCCCACGCTATCCTGATCCGGTAGCCAAGGAGGGAGGCCCCATGTCCATCATTCGTTATCTTCCGGTTGCGGCGGGCTTCATGCTCGCCGCTTGCGCATCCACCACCGACACGCCCACCGTCCGCTGGAGCGCGGCGGCCTGGAACGGCCTGGCCGCGCAGACCATCGGTACGGAGAATTACAGCTTCTTCGCCGCCCCGCTGGACGGGCAGGGTTTCAAGCTGAAGCTGACGCTGGCCACAGACGGAATGTTCCGCATTCAGGAAGAAGGCGAAAGCACGCTGCCGGAGGAACTGCGCGCCGCCGCCGAGCAGGCCGCGCCCGAAGGCTGCCGCCTAGCCTCGCTGGAGGTGGCGCCCGATGGCAGCGCCGAAGCGGCCTATGATTGCCAAACTTAAATGTTGGCAGGCATGGACAGCGCCGGGGCGCCAAGCTCAGAATGCGGAATATCTTTATTCAGGGGTGGTGCCGCGTGATGCGCTATATGATTGTTGCAGCTTCCGCTTTGCTGGTGGCCTGTTCTCCGTCTGCGCCAGGACAGAAGGCAGAGGAGGGCGAAACCCTTCAGGCAGAACTGACATCTCCCGTTGAAGCCGCCGAAGACGCAGACGCCGCCGCGCCGCTGCTGGACCCCACGGCGCTGGACTTCTCCCGCATGGCCCTTGCCATGCGCATTCCCACCGCCTTCCAGGCGCGCGAAGAAGGCGCCCGGCTGCAGATCAATGTCACCAATGAACGCCTCGGCGTAAATGTGGCCGAGGAGTTTCCCCTTGTTCAAACGAGCGCGGTGACCAGCCCTTTTTTGGCGTCAGAGGCGCGGGAGGGTTACAGGATATGGACCTATGGAACGCGGCCGGAAGATGGGCCTCTGTTGCAGGCGATCAGCGCCGAGCTTGCCCGCCTGAAGCGCGAAGCGCCTGGGGAGAATGAGCTGAGCTTCGGCGCGGTCGCGCCCGGCTGCTGGAACGAGACAAGCCAGACGCCGGAAAGCCTGCGCCGCACGCTCTACATCCGCGTCACACCGGAGGCAGACTTTGAGCTGTTCGTGCCGGAACAGGAAGTCGGCAAGGGCGAGTTGCCCGGCCTGGAAAGCTTCTGGGGCGCCTGCGATTCTTAAGCGGTCTGACGCGCCGGCTGCGCCGCAAACCACGGCTCCAGCCGCGCCAGCGCTTCCTCGATCTCCGGCGTTGAGAGCGCGAAGGAAAAGCGCATGAAGCGCCCGCCATCGACAGGATCGAAATCTACCCCCGGCGCGGTCGCCACGCCGGTCTCCTCCAGCAGTTTCAGGCAGAAGCCCAGGCTGTCATCGGTGAAGCGCGAAACGTCCGCATAGATATAAAACGCGCCATCGGGCGGGGCGATATTGTCGAGGCCCAGACGCGGCAGCGCTTCCAGCAGCAGCGCGCGGTTCTTCCGGTAGACGGCCAGATGCCCTTCAAGCTCGTCCCGGCTGTCCATGGCAATCAGCCCGGCATGCTGGGCCAGTGATGGCGCGGTGAGGAACAGGTTGCCGATATAGGCGTTCGTCCGCGCCACGCCTTCTTCGGGCGACACGAGCCAGCCCAGCCGCCAGCCCGCCATCGAGAAGTATTTCGAGAAGCTGTTGACGACATAGGCGCCGGGCGCAAACTCCAGCATCGAATGGATCTTCGGACCATAGGAAAGGCCATGATAGATCTCGTCGGAAATGATCCGTATGCCCCGGCGCTGGCAGACTTCAGCAATCGCGGCGAGTTCCTCTTTCGGAATGATGGTGCCGGTGGGGTTGGCCGGGCTCGCAATGATCACGCCCTGGGGCGCAGGCTCCAGCGCATCGAGCGCGGCGGCCGAAAGCTGGAAGCGCACCTCCGGCCTGCAGGCGATCTCCACCGGCTCGAGGTTCAGCGCGCGCACCGTGTTGCGATAGGCCACATAGCCCGGCCGCGCCATCGCGATGCGGTCGCCCGGGTTGAAGGCTGTTGAAAGCGCCAGAACCAGCGCGGGCGAGGCGCCGCAGGTGATCACCATCCGGCGGGGGCTGAGCTCCACGCCAAAGCCCTCACGGTAATGCCGGCAGATGCGCTCTTTCAGGGGAAGGCTTTCCCAATAGCCCATCGCTTCGCTGTCGAGCACATGGTGAGCCGCCGCAATCGCGCCCTTGGGCGCACCCGTGGAGGGCTGGCCAAATTCCATATGCAGAATGCGCTGCCCGGCGGCTTTCAGTTCGTGTGCGCGGCGGCTGATCGCGATTGCCTGAAATGGCGCAATATTCTGTCCCATCGGGAACCTCTGTGTTCGTGATTACTTCGCCGCCAGCGCCGGCAGCCATGTGGCCAGCGCCGGCATCGACGCCACCATTGCCAGCAGAATGACCTGCAGTCCAATGAAGGGCAGCGCCCCTTGCCAGATCTGCATCGTGGAGACTTCCGGCGGCGCGGCCCCGCGCAGATAGAAGAGGGCAAAGCCGAAGGGCGGCGTCAGGAAGCTCGTCTGCAGGTTCACCGCCATCAGGATGCCGAGCCAGACAGGATCACAGCCGAGCAGGATCAGCGGCGGCGCCACCAGCGGCACCACCACGAACACGATCTCGATGAAGTCCAGGAAGAAGCCGAGGATGAACATCACCAGCATGGCGGCGGCCAGCGCGCCCCATTTCCCGCCGGGCACATTGTGCAGGATGTCATGCACCAGATCGTCCCCGTCAAAGCCGCGGAAGACGAGGCTGAAGAGAGACGCGCCGATCAGGATCAGGAACACCATGGAGGTGATGTGGGCGGAGCTTTTCAGTGCGGGCCCGAGCTGTTTCACCCGGCGCAGCACCAGCAGCCCGGCCACCAGCGATGCGAGAATGGCAAAGGCCGCCAGCACGGTGATCGCCATGCCGATGAAATCCGCCCCGCTATGGCCACCCGAAGCGGTGCGCAGGTCGAGCGTGTTCCGCAGCACGATGATCAGGAGGATGCCGGCAAGGCCTGCCAGCATCACCGGCATCAGGCGGCTCTGCGCCTCCCGTGCCAGGCGCATGCCCGCGAGCAGGATGGCGCCGCCCGCGCCGATGGCGGCCGCTTCGGTGGGCGGGGCAACGCCGCCCAGGATCGAGCCGAGCACGGCGACGATCAGTGCCAGCGGCGCGCCCAGGCCAAGGGCCACATCGCGGAAGGTAAGCGGCGCGGTGCCTTCGATCACCTCGGCCGGCGGGCAGGAGGCGGGCCGGAAGACCGCCATGATGGCAATCCACAACAGGTAAAGCGCCACCAGGATCAGGCCGGGGATCAAGGCTCCGGCGAAAAGATCGCCCACTGAGACAACCGCTGATCCGCCCCCGGAGCGAAGCGCGGCCTGGCTGGCTGCATTCGAGATGGCGTCCGCCAGAAGGATCAGCACGATGGAGGGCGGAATGATCTGGCCGAGTGTGCCGGAGGCGGCAATCGTGCCGGTGGCGAGGCGCGGGTCATAGCCCTGCCGCAGCATCGAGGGCAGGGCGATCAGCGTCATGGTGATCACGGTGGCGCCGACGATACCGGTCGAGGCCGCCAGCAGCGTGCCCACCAGCACCACGGCAATGCCGAGGCCGCCGCGCATCTTGCCGAGCAGGCGGCTGGCGATGCCCAGGAGATCTTCGGCCACACGCGAGCGCTCGAGGATCACGCCCATGATGACGAAGAGCGGCACGGCCACCAGCGTCTGGCTCTGCATGATCGAGCTGCCTTCGATGCGGCTCGGGAAGGCTTTGAGGAAGGTGTCGGGGAACACGCCGGTGGCAATGCCGATCAGCGCAAAGATCAGCGCCACCCCGCCCAGGGTCAGCGCTACGGGATAGCCCGCCAGCAGCGCGCCGATGGCCACCACGAACATCGAGATGGCAAGGATCGCCTCAAGCTCCATGGCCGCCTCCTTCTGCTGCCAGCTGCTCCGGCGTTTCCGGCGGGAGGGCGCCGGTATTGCGCAGGGCGGCCTTGATCGCTTCGGAAAGCCCCTGCGCCATCAGCAGCACTGCAAAGACCGGCACCAGCGTCTTGAACAGGAAGAAGATCGGCAGACCGTCAGACTCGCGCGAGCCTTCCAGCAGCAGCCAGGCGCGGGCAAGGCCTGCCTCGCTCGTCATCAGGATGCGGACGCAGATGGGGAAGAGGAACAGGTAGATGCCGGCTAGCTCGATCCAGTTGCGTCCCGTCTCGCCAAAGCGCGGGCGCAGGATGTCCACACGCACATGCGCCCCGTCACGCAGGGCTGCGGCAGCGCCTAGCATGAACATGGCGGCAAAGCTGTAGGTTGTGATCTCGTTCAACCAGCTGAAGGAGAGGGCGAAGGTGTAGCGCAGGATCACCACTGCGAGCATCGAGAAGACGAGCAGCAGGCTGGCGGCAATCGTCGCGCCAAGAGCTGCGCCGGTGATCTTGTCGATCAGACGGCTGAGCTTCAGCGCAAACCCGTCAATCAGGCGCGGCGCGCTCAGCGCAATCAGCGGCACCAGGAACAGCGGCAGGCTGATCAGGCCCAGCCATTTCAGTCCCGTGCCGATATGCAGGAAGATGCCTGTGTCCATGCCCGCCCCGGCGCCCTTACTTGCCGAGCGCCCGGGCGGTGTAATACACCCCGTCCGAAACCCCGGCCCAGCCGCGCATCAGCTTCAGGGATTTCTCAAAGCTCTCATAGATGCGCTTCTCGACGCCGCTACGCCCAGCAGAGGCGCGCACATCATAGGCTGCTTCCGACATCCGCTTGACGACATCTTCGGGGAAGGATCGCATCTGGACGTTATGCTGGTTCACCAGCAGGTCGAGATGGACGGAGTTCTGATAGGTGAATTCGCCCAGCGTCTCATGGTTCACCGCTTCGCAGGCGGCCTTGAAGATCGCCTGCTCGCTGGCTGTCAGGCTGTCCCAGACGCCGCGATTGATGCCAACGGCAAGGCTCGCGCCCGGCTCATGGAAGCCCGGTCCGTAATAGTAGGGGGCCTCGCGGTGGAAGCCGAGGGAGTAATCGTTCCACGGGCCCACCCATTCGGCCGCATCAATCGCGCCGGTCTGGAGGGCCTGATAGATCTCGCCGCCCGCCAGCGCGATGGAGGCCCCGCCAAGCGCGCGCAGCACTTCGCCGCCTTGCCCCGGAATGCGCATGCGCAGACCCGCCATATCCCTCAGGGAGCGGATTTCCTTGCGGAACCAGCCGCCCATCTGGTGGCCGGTATTGGCGCCCTGGATGCATTTGATGCCGAACTGGCCGGAAAGCTCGTCCCAGAGTTCCTGCCCCCCGCCAAAGTCGATCCAGCCCATGATCTCCTGGGCCGTCATCCCGAAGGGCACAGCCGTGAAGAAGGGAAAGCCGGTGGACTTCGCCGTCCAGTAATATTCGGCGCCGTGATACATATCCGCCGAACCATTGGCGACGGCATCGAAGGATTCAAACGGCGGCACGAGTTCGCCCGCGGCAAACACCTTCACCTCGATCAGCCCATCGGTCATGTCGCTGATACGCTGGGCCACGCGCTCGGCGGCGGTGCCCAGGCCGGGCAGGCCCTTGGGCCAGGTGGTGACCATGTTGAAACGGCGCCGGTTGCGGCTGATGGCCGGTGTTGCCAGCACGGCGCCGGCTGTTGGCGTCGAGAAGGTGGCGGCCGCGCCGGCCACACCCAGTGCGCCTGCGCCGATCAGGTTACGGCGGTTGATCATCAATGCCCTCCCCACGCGGCACGGGTCTCTTTGGCGCGTTTGCGTCATCGGTCCGTTTTGCCGGCGAAAAACTAGTCGTCGTCTCTCAAGGGCCGCCAGCGGTCGCCGTCAAGCACTTCCAGCGGTTTGTAGCGCCGTTTGTAGTCCATCTTCGGGCTGCCCTTCACCCAGTAGCCCAGATAGAGGTGCGGCAGGCCGAGGTCGTGCGCGTGCAGGATGTGGTCGAGGATCAGATAGTGGCCAAGGCTGCGGCTGGCCTTTGACGGGTCAAAGAAGGTGTAGACCATCGACAGCCCATCGCGCAGCACATCGGTGATTGCGGCGGCCACCAGCGGCGCGTCCGGTTCCGGCCCTTCGCGATATTCGAAAATCAGGCTCTGCACCGGGCTGCCGCCGACCATGGCGACATAATCCCGGTAGGTCATGTCCGACATGCCGCCATTGTCATGGCGCGTCGTGACATAGGTTTTCAGCAGGCGGAACTGCTCGCGGGTTGCCTGCGCGGCAACCGGGCGGCGCACCAGCGTCTCGTTGCGCGCGATCACCCGGCGGTCATTGCGACTGAGCTCGAAATCCCGCGTCGCCACCCGCACGCTCTTGCACGCATTGCAGCGCGCGCAGGCTGGCCGGTAGGCAATCGACTGGCTGCGGCGGAAACCGGACTGGCTGAGCACGTTATGCACAGCGTCTGCTTCCGGAATGGCCAGGTTGGTGAAGGCTTTGCGTTCCTTCCTGTCAGGCAGATAGGGGCAGGGGCTGGGGTTCGTGACGTAGAACCTCAGCGACCGCTCAAGGCCCGCCAGCAGAAGATGTGGATCCGAAAACTTCATTGCCGCTGACGATACACCGGCGCGCCGATACGCCAAGTGGCGTTTTCGGGGCAGAGGGCCGGGCGCAGCAAAAATGGCGCAGGGTTGTGCCCTGCTGGTGACAGTCTAGTGGGCCAGATGGACCTGCAGGCTGATGCGGCGGTTGGCGGCCAGGTGGGGCTGGCCGGCGCTGAGGGGGCGGGTGTCGGCATAGCCGGTGACGCCCACGACCCGCTCTGTTCCGAAACCGGACGCCTCAAGCAGCCGGCGGGCCTCATTGGCCCGGGCCGAGGAAAGTTCCCAGTTGGAGCTGGCCGTGCCCGCCATCGAGAAGGCGTCGGTATGGCCTTCGATGGAAACGGTATAGGGCAGGGCCGCAAGACTTGCGCCCGCCGCGCGGATCAGGGCGGCGCCGGTTTCCGTCAGCGCGCCGCTGCCGGTTTCGAACAGGGGCCGGTCGGCGGTATCCACAAGCTCTATCCGCACGCCTTGCGCATCGGCAGACAGCTGCACACTGTCACCGGCCGCCTTCAGGCTTTCAGAGAGTTCCAGCATCGCCAGCAGGCGGGCCGCGTCTGACAGCGCCTCGCTGGCCGTCACCGAGACGGTAGCCGGTTTACCGGTAAATTCCGAAGCGATCACCGCGCGGTCTTCTTTCGAGACCCCGCTGATCAGCCACATGAGCAGAAAGAACGCGACCAGGGCCGTCAGGAAGTCGGCATAGGCCAGCTTCCAGGTGCCCGTTTTACGGGTAGGCATAACGGGCCTTCTGCCCGTCTGCCGCCGTGAGGTCGTGGCATATGCCATTGCTCTTTTGCGTCCAATCCTTCTGATGGATGACGCTGGTGTATCAGGTCGTGGTGAAAGCCACGCTTCGCCGAGGGGTGGGATTTCCATGAAATTCGCTCTAATTAGCCCGTAATTCAGCAGGAGAGAGCAATGGCGCGCACCGCATTTCTGGGCCTCGGGGTCATGGGTTTCCACATGGCTGGCCATCTGGCGCGGGCAGGCCATCAGGTCACCGTCTGGAACCGCACGCCCGCCAAGGCCGCTGCCTGGACCGCTGCCCACAAGGGCAAGAGCGCGGCAGACCCCGCCTCTGCCGTGTTCGGCGCCGAATATGTGCTGATGTGCCTGGGCGATGATCCCGATGTACGCGCGGTGTTTGACGGCTTTGAGCCAAGCCTAGGCGCGGGCATGACTGTCATCGACCACACCACGGCCTCGGCTTCCCTCGCCCGCGAACTGGCCGAGCGCTGCCGTGCCAAGGGCGCGCATTTCATTGACGCGCCGGTTTCGGGCGGCGAGGCGGGCGCCATCAATGGCAAGCTCACCATCATGTGCGGCGGCGAGGAAGATGCCTTCGCCAAGGCAGAGCCGGTGATGGCCGCCTTTGCCCGCGCCACCACGCTGATCGGCGAGAGCGGCGCAGGCCAGCTTGCCAAATCCGTCAACCAGATCTGCATCGCCGGCATCGTCCAGGGCCTCGCCGAGGCACTCCACTTTGCCGGCAAGGCGGGGCTGGACGCAGAGAAGGTGATCGCGGCGATCTCCGGCGGCGCGGCCCAGAGCTGGCAGATGGAAAACCGCTGGAAGACGATGACGGACGGCAAGTTCGATTTCGGTTTTGCGGTTGACTGGATGCGTAAGGACCTCCGGATCACGCTGGACGCGGCCCGCGAGAATGGCGCAAGTCTTCCGCTCACGGCGCAAGTGGATCAGTACTATGCCGATGTGCAGGCGATGGGTGGCAACCGCTGGGACACCTCCAGCCTGATCGCCCGGCTGGACCGGAAGCCTGACTGATGGGGATCTGCCGCGTCGATATTCACATCCCGTCTGATGGCGAAGCCTATGACACGGCGATACGGATCATCAAGGCATCAGACCCGATCGACTATCTGGTGCTTCAGCCGGAACAGAAAGACCGCCGCCTGATCCAGGTGATCATGCGGGACGGCCCGGTTCAGGCCATGCTCGACAATCTTCAGTCCCTGCTCGAACACCGCTCCGGCTGGCGCGTCACCGTTGCCGATCTGGATGTGACCATTCCCAAGCTGCCCGAGCCGAAAGACGAGAAGAAAATCGCCCGCCAGCAGCACACCCGCGAGGAACTCTACGTTCAGGTTTCCAGCAATGCGAAACTCAATCGGGACTTCATCGTCATGGTGGTGCTCTCCACCATCGTGGCGGCGATCGGGCTTGTCTCGGATGGGGTTGCCGCCGTGATCGGCGCCATGGTGATCGCGCCGCTGCTGGGCCCGATCATTGGCCTGGCGATGGGCGCTGCGCTGGGCGAGCTCGCGCTGCTGCGCCGGGGCATCCTCACACTGTTTGCGGGCATCGCCATCGCACTCGGCGTTTCGCTGGTGCTGGCTTTGGTGCTGCCGCCCAACTGGGAAAGCCGGGAACTCATGTCCCGCGCGGAAGTGCGGCTGGACGGTTTGGCGCTTGCCATGGCGGCAGGTGGCGCAGCGGCGCTCTCGGTGACGCGGGGCGCTTCCTCGGCGCTGGTAGGCGTGATGGTGGCCGCCGCGCTGCTGCCACCGGGCGCAGCGTTCGGCCTCTTCCTTGGCTATGGCGAATGGCAACTCGCCCTGCGCGCGGCGCTGCTGCTCAGCCTGAATGTGGCGGCGCTGATCCTGTCGGCGCTGATTGTCTTCCGCCTGCGCAAGATCCGTCCCCGGACATGGATAGAGCAGCAACATGCCAATCGCGCCGTCTGGCTGAACGCGATCCTGTCAGGCCTCTTCCTTTTGATTGCCATCGCGCTCATACTGCTGCTGGATCTTGGGAGCGCTGTCGAACTCGGCGCCTGAGACGCCAGGGGGGAAGACGATGGCAGGCAAGGAAGCGAAAACAAAACCCACGGCGATCAGCCCGGCAGATTACATCGCTGCCATGGAAGATGGCCCGCGCAAGACGGACGCCGCTACCGCGCTCGCCTGGATGACGAAGATAACGGGCCTGAAACCGAAAATGTGGGGCCCGTCGATGATCGGTTATGGCCGCTATGCCTATACTTATGACAGCGGCCATTCCGGCGAGGCGATGCTGACCGGCTTCAGCCCGCGCAAGGCAAACCTTGTCTTTTACGCCATGCCGGGCACGCGGGATTACTCAGCCGAGCTTGCCCGCCTCGGCAAGCACAAGACCGGCAAGAGCTGTCTCTATATCAACAAGCTGGCCGATATAGACATGGACGTGCTCGCCGAAATCGTGCGCGATGGTGTCGCCCATATGCGCCGGAATTATCAGTCCTGGGACGAGTGAGCGTGCGGAGGCGCGCTCAGAAGGCCGGCATGTCCATCATTGCCAGCGCGTCGTTCAGGATTTCCTCGCCCAGAAGCTGCGCATAGGTTTCCACGGCGCTTTCGAATTTGGGGTTCTGAACATCCGCGAAGCTCATGCCGCATTGCGAGGTCGCAATGGCCAGCGCGCTGAAGCTGAAGTTGAGCAGGGCAGCATTTGCCTCCGGCTTCTGATCCTGCAAAGCGTGGATCATGACCTGTTTTACATTCGTCTTGAGTTCCGGTGTCGTATTACTTTTCATACAGGTTGCCAGACGATCAGGGTCGAAGTCCGCGAACGCCGGCAGGGCGGAACTGGCGAGCACTGCAGCAGCAATAACAGAACGTAACATGGTTCGTCTCCGGAGCTTGTCGATGTCTCCTCCTGAGTACAACAGCCGCGCGTCCGGCGAAACGAAGGAACGCAGAATCCCTGCTTATGGGTTTACATCCCGGATCAAGCGCCTACCTTGTTCATCTACGCTTCAGGAAGGCGTGGTGCGCAGCTGCGGCCTTCTCCAACCATCCTCCAGAACGATTGGATATCTCATGACTGTCAAGAACGGCGACACCGTACACATCCACTATACCGGCACGCTGAGCGACGGGTCGACTTTCGATAGCTCGCAAGGGCGCGAGCCGCTCTCCTTCGAGGTGGGCAGCGGGCAGATCATTCCGGGCCTGGATTCGGCGATTCCCGGCATGGCGGTGGGCGACAAGAAAACCGTGAATGTGCCCTGCGAAGATGCCTATGGGCCGGTCAATCCGTCCATGCGTCAGGATGTACCGCGTACAGAGTTTCCGCAGGACGTGCCTTCAGAAGTTGGCACCCGTCTGCAGATGCAGACACAGAATGGCCAGGTGATCCCCGTGGTGATCGTTGCTGCCGACGACGCCGCCATCACGCTGGACGCCAACCACCCGCTGGCCGGCAAGGACCTGACATTCGATATTGAACTCGTGGCGATTGGCGCTGCAGCCTGATTGCGCTGGGCGATGGGCCAAGCGTCCATCGCCCGCCTTCAGTCCAGCGCCCGCATCGCCGCCGCGATTCCTGCGCCGCCGGGCTGGTCTTCCAGCGCCGCGATCACGCCTGCGCGCATCTCAGGCGACTTGTTCTGGCCGAGCTTGGTGATCCCCTCCAGCCGGCTGGGCCGCATTTCGAAAGCGCGGATGCCATTCAGCAGCGCTTCAAAGGCGGCCGGCTTCATCTTCGCCCGCGTCCAGGGCGGCTTGGGCGAGAGGCCAGCCTCGAACACGGCGGAGAGGTCATCCAGAAACGCTGCTGCGCCTTCCCGGCCCGTTTCGGTCACTGCGCCCTCGGCTTCGACCGACAGATAGTTCCAGGTCGGCACCTGATCGGGCACATCGCCATACCAGTCCGGCGAGATGTAGGCGTCCGGCCCGGTGAACACGAGGGTGGCCGCCGCCCCCGCCAGCAGCCGCGCCGTAACCGGATTGGCCGCCGAAAGGTGGAAGCGCAGGACAGGGCTCTCTCCCTCCAGCCGCACGATTACCGGCGTATGCACAGCCAGGGGCGCGCGCTCGCCATTCACCATCACGATGCCCAGAGGATGGGCGGCAATCCGCGCCAGCAGGGTGGCCGGGTCGGTCTCACGGAAGCGGGGCGAAGGGTGCATCGGCTCAGAACAGGTTGCCCTGATCCCCCTTCTTGCGGGGAGCAGGCTTGGGTTTGGCGGCAGGTGGCGGCGTGTCGCCCTCGATGGGCGCGGCGGTGACGTCTCCGTCCGCAAAGGTCACGCGCATGACCGGAAGTGTCCGGGCCTGTCCGGATGTGCGCACCAATTGTCCGGAATTGTCCCGAATGATTACATATCCGCGCTTCAGCGTCGCCTGATAGGACAGCGTTTCGAGCAGCTTGCCCTCCGCGTTCAGCGCCGCCTTGCGCTGCTCGATCAGACGCATCAGCGCAGGGCGCGCGCGCACGGCCGCCTCACGCAGGCGCTGGCGCTGTCCCCGGATTTCCGCCCGCAGGGTAGAGGGCGAAAGCTGCAGCCGGGAGAGCTTCAGGCGCGCCTTCTGGGTCAGCGCCAGGGCGGCGCGGGGCAGGCTGGCGGCGGCATAGTCCAGCCGCTGACGCTTTGATTGCAAAAGGCTTTCCGGGCGGGGCAGGCGGGCCGCGACGAGTTTGTCGCTGGCGCGGGCAAGGGCGCGGGTGAGCGCGCGTTTCAGCCGCTGGCCAGACTCTTCCACGTTGAGGATCAGCTCTGTGCGCACCGGCACGGCGATCTCGGCGGCGCCTGTGGGCGTGGGTGCCCGGCGGTCGGACACATAGTCGATCAGCGTGGTGTCGGTCTCGTGCCCCACCGCTGAAATCAAAGGGATTTCGCTGTCAAAGGCGGCGCGGACGACCGTTTCCTCATTGAACGGCCAGAGGTCTTCAATCGATCCGCCGCCCCGTGCCACGATCAGCACATCGGGCCGGTCTGCCCCTGTCATCGCGTTGAACCCGCGGATGCCGGCGGTCACCTGGGCAGCGGCCTGTTCCCCCTGCACCAGCGCGGGCCAGACAATGACGCGCACCGGAAACCGGTCACGGATCCGGTGGAGGATATCCCGGATCACCGCCCCGGTCGGCGAGGTGATCACCCCGATGGTGCGGGGCATATAGGGGATCGGCTTCTTGTGTCTGGCGTCGAAGAGGCCCTCGGCAGCGAGCTTTTTCTTGCGCTCCTCCAGCAGCTGCATCAGCGCGCCGGCGCCGGCGGGCCGCATCGTGCTGGTGATCATCTGATAGGCCGAGCGGCCCTCATAGGTGGAGAGGCGCCCGGTGGCCACCACTTCCAGCCCTTCCTCGGGCCGGAAGGTCAGCCGGTCTACCTGGCCCCGCCACATGATGGTGTTGAGCACCGCCTTGTCGTCTTTGAGGTCAGCATACATGTGGCCGGACTTGGCAATCGTCACCCGGCCAAGCTCGCCGCGCACGATCACCTGGTCATAATTGGTCTCGATTGTCCGCTTCAGGCTCGCGGCGAGTTCCGAGACGGTCAGTTCAGGCTGATTTGTGGTCGGCGAGTCAGGCATTTGGGCTTGATCCCATGCCCTGCTCAGCGCATCAAGCCGCCCCATGAACATACTCCTGATCGGATCGGGCGGCCGTGAACACGCCCTGGCCTGGAAGATGGCCCAGTCTCCCCTTGTGGACGTGGTGCATTGCGCGCCCGGAAATCCCGGTATGGACGCGGTGGGCCCCTGTTTTGATGTGGCGGTCGATGACATTGACGGGCTGGTGAAGCTTGCCCTGCAGATAGAGCCCGACCTGGTGGTGATCGGCCCGGAGGCGCCCCTCGCCCTTGGCCTGTCTGACATTCTGCGGGCACGGGGATTTGATGTGTTCGGCCCGTCGAAAGAGGCGGCTCAACTGGAAGCGTCCAAAGCTTTCTCCAAGGCCCGGATGACGAAATACGGCGTGCCGACGGCGGCCTATGGCGAGTTTACCGAGGCTGCCCCTGCCAAAACCTTCCTGCGCAAGATGCGCGCGCCCTATGTGCTGAAGGCCGATGGCCTGGCAGCGGGCAAGGGCGTTGTGATTGCCGAGACACTGGAAGAGGCCGACAGCGAAATCGACGAGATGCTGTCGGGCAAGTTTGGCGACGCCTCGGCCACGCTGGTGATCGAGGAATTCATGCATGGCGAAGAGGCCAGCGTGTTCGTCATCACTGATGGTGAAGGCGCGATCTTCCTGCCTGCCGCGCAGGATCACAAGCGCGTGGGCGATGGCGATACCGGCCCCAACACCGGCGGCATGGGCGCCTATGCCCCCGCCCCGGTCGTCAGTGAAGAGATCATGTCTCGCGTCAAGCGCGAGATTGCCGCCCCGATGCTGAAGGGCATGGCGAAAGACGGGATGCCCTATCAGGGCGTGCTGTATATCGGCATCATGGTGACCACTGAAGGCCCAAAAGTGGTCGAGTTCAATGCGCGCTTCGGTGACCCGGAATGCCAGGTGCTGATGAAAGGCCTGAAGGGTGATATTGTGCCCGCCATTCTTGTGGCGGCGACCGGCGGCCTCAAGGGCAATGAAGAAGCGTTCGAGGCGCTGCTGGAACTGGAGGACTTCCAACCGGCGGCAACCGTCGTTCTGGCAGCCAAGGGCTATCCCGGCAGCTATGAAAAAGGCACCGTGATTGAAGGCGTGAAACAGGCCGGGGCGCTGGAAGGTGTCACGGTATTCCATGCGGGTACGGATGTTGCCGATGGCGGAAAGCTGATCGCCAAGGGCGGCCGCGTGCTGAACGTGACGGCCAGCGGCGCCACCCTGCGGGAAGCGGTGGACCGGGCCTATGCAGGCGTTGACGCGATCAACTGGCCGGAAGGTTTCTGCCGCCGGGATATTGGCTGGCGCGCGCTCTAGCTAGTCATAGCTGAATGCAACGCTCATCCTGAGCGAAGTCGAAGGATGGCAAGCGGTGCGATCGCCAGCCCCGGCTCGTCCTTCGACTTCGCTCAGGATGAGCCGTTCGGGGGGGCAGCGGCGCCTCAGGAATTGGGATCGATCAGGATCTTGATCTCGCTGGGGTTTTTCGCGAGGCTGTCGAAAGCCGCTTCGGTATTGGCGAGTGGCTGGCGGCTGGTGATGAGGCGGGCGGCCTTGTCCGGGTGCGCCTCTATCATGGCGAGGGCAGCGGCGAACTCTTCCGGGCGGTAGGCGAAGCTGAACTCAAGCGTCAGTTCACGGAGGATGCCGTCAAGCGGGGTGAGCTTCTCCTCATGCGGGCAGACGCCGGCCACGATGATATGGCTGTGCGGCGGGGCGCCCTTGATCACCTGATCCAGCATCCCTTGGGCGCCGGTGCATTCGAAGATGTTGGCGCCGGGCGGCAGGCCGCGGAAATCCCGCTCAAGCAGGGGTGACATCGGATGAGGCGTCAGCTTCAGATCGCCCCAGTGATCGAAGGCAGACCCGGCCGACGGATCTATGACAATGTCGGCGCCCAGCGCGCTGGCGGCGCGGCGGCGCTCTGCGGAGAAGTCTGCCGCGAGGATGGGCCCTCTGCCCTGCAGGCTGAGCGAGAGGATGACGGCGAGGCCGACCGGGCCGCAACCGATGACGACATTTGGCGCGCGGTTGCGGCTGGCCAGATTGGCCGCATGCAGACCAACGGCCAGCGGCTCGCTCAGCGCGGCAAGATCATGCGGTACGCCATCGGGGATGCGGAAGCTGCGGCAGGCATCAATGCAGGAAAGCTCGGCCAGCCCGCCGCCATGGGCGGGCGAGAGACCGATGGTCTGCGGGCCTTCATGCGTGTGCGTGAAGGGCAGGCCGGTGATGATGTCGCCGGGCCTAATCTGCGTCTCCGTGCCCGGCGCGATGCCGATCACTTCAGCGGAAAACTCATGCCCCGGAATGATCGCCGGCATCTGGGACAGGGCTTCCGGCGGCAGGGTATCGGCCATGGCCGCCATCTGTTTGCGGGCGCTGAGATCACTGCCGCAGATGCCGGTGAAGATCGGCCGGACGAGGAGTTGGCCAGGCGCAGGCGAGGGGTCCGGCATCTGGCGTATGCTGATGGATTTGCCCTGAAGAACGGCGGCGCGCATGATACGTGTCCTGATGCTTGCTGCGGGTCAGCTCTGGGGCGGAAGGGCGAAGCGGGCGACTTCCGGCTGGCCGGTGTGCGCGGTGGTGCCGCCATCGGCCACCATGATCGTGCCGGTGACATAGGAGGCGTCTTCCGAAGCCAGGAAGGCCACGACGCTGGCCATCTCTTCGGGCTGGGCCGCGCGCCCGAGCGGGATGCGGCTTTCCCATTCTTCCTTCAGGCCCGGCAATTGCTGGGCACCCGAGGTAATCGGTGTATCGACGAGGCCGGGGCAGAGCGCGTTGACGCGGATGCCGTCGCGGGCATGGTCTACCGCGAGGGCGCGGGTGTAGTTGATGACGGCGCCCTTGGCAGCGTTATAGGCGGCGAAGCGATAGTCCCCGCCCATGCCAGAGATGGAGGCCGTATTCACGATGGCGCCGCCGCGCGGCATGTGGGGGATGGCGAAGTGGCAGGCATAATAGACGCTGTGCAGGTCTACCGCGATGACACGTTCCCACTCCGCAGGCTGAATTTCCACGCTGGTGCCGAAACTGCCAATGCCGGCATTGTTGAAGAGGATGTCGATGCGGCCATGGCGATCCACAGCCGCCTTGATGAGCGCTTCGATATCGGCGGCGCTGGAGACGTCGCATTTGATGGCCATGGCCGTAGCGCCAAGGTCAGCCGCGATGGAGGCGCCGCCATTATCGTTCAGGTCCGCCAGCACCACATGGGCGCCTTCGCGGGCCAGCAGACGGGCGGTGGCCGCGCCAATACCGGAGGCGGCGCCGGTGATGACGGCGACTTTGTTCTCAAATCTTTTCCGGGTCATGTGAGGCTCGCCTATTGCGCGCTGCTGGGCGGGGCTTCGGTGGCCCAGGCCGGGCGGCGCTCCTTGATCACATCGGTGATCTTCGCCCAGGCGGGCAGCGTCTTGGCCAGGAACTTGATGTCGAAATTCTCTTCGCTGCGGAATTCCAGCACCTCGACGCCTTCCGGGCCGGGTGTGTAGCGATAGGCTTTGTCCTTGCCGATGAAGAAGCCGTCGCCCTTGCCGAGCTTTTCCGTTCCGAGCTGCAGCGTGCCGGCGACGATATAATAGAGGCAATCGGCATTGTGCGTGTGCAGAGGAAGCGGGAAGCCGCTCTTGAACCAGGCATAGGTGAGGCTGAAGCCGGGGCGGGAAAAGAGGGTTTTCACCACATTGCCTTCAGCAAAGCCTGCTTCCAGCGCGCCGCCGATGCCAGCCTGCATGTCTTCATTGAGATCGGCCACTTCCATATGGCCTGTCTCGTCCAGCGTGGGCGCAGAGGCAAAGCGGAAAATTTCCATACCGGCCGTATTGGCAGACGGTTCCGTCGCGGCAGTTGTGGTCATGTGTTCCTCCCGTGCCGGATGATTTCTTGTTATGGCTTCGAAAAGCCTCTGGCGCCGCGCCCGGCAACGCGGCAAGCTGGAAAATTAGTATCATGGTTAGAAAAGTAGTCAATGTTGACTATTTCTGAGCCGGATAGCCAGGATGACGAGTGGGGAGCACAGTCTTGATGGGTATGAACGACAGGAGCGATCCGCTGCCGCATACGCTGGCGGCACGCCCCCGGCGAACGCGGCGGGGCGAAGAAACGCGCCGGCAGCTGATCACTGCGGCCATCGAATGCCTGTGTGAGCGGGGCTATGCCGCCACCTCCATCGAAACGGTGATGGAGCGGGCGGGCGTCAGCCGGGGGTCAGTGCTGCACCAGTTCCCGACGCGGATCGCGCTGATTACCGGCGCGGTTGAGGCGGCGATGGACCAGATGATGGAGCATACGCGAGAGCTGATGCGCGCCTTACCCAATCCGGTGGCCCGGTACCGGGCGATGTGCGACCTGTTCTGGGAGTCCCAGAACATTCCCGAGGGCGCCGCCATTACCGAGGCGCTGCTGGCCTCGCGGTGGGACGCCGCGCTGGGAGAGGCATTGCGGCCCATCGGTATGCGGGTCGAAGCGGAGATTGACCAGGATACATGCGCCACGGCGATTGCTGCCGGGGTGAAGGATGTTGAGGCGGCCATGGTGCATGCCCGCGTGCTGATCCTGACGCTGCGCGGCATCACGCTGGAACTGATGTATGACAAGAACCGGGCGATGATCCACAAGGCCCTGGAACAGATCCGCGCGCAGCATAAGGCGCATTGCGAGGATATGCTGGGGCCGGAACCGGCTTAGCCCTGGGCTTCCTCGTCCTTGAACCAGACCTCGACCGGCCCCTTCAGGGTCAGCTGCATCGGCCGGCCCTTGCGGTCCACAGCCTTGCCGGCGGACACCTTTATCCAGCCCTCGGAGATGCAATACTCCTCGACGGTGGATTTCTCTTCACCGCGAAAGCGCACGCCAATGCCGCGCACCAGCACGTCATAGTCGTAGTACGGGCTGTTGGGATAGATCGAGAGACGGTCGGGAGGTGTATCGGTCATGGCCGGGGTTTAGCCGCCTCGGGCGGGGCGGATCAAGCAAAATAGGCGGCGTTATTTGCCGACGAAGATCAGCGTGCCTGCGGGCACTTCGTTTGCGAACGCGGCCAGGTCGTCCTTCGAGAACACGATGCATCCATTCGACCGGCCGAGCTTGCCATGGCGGGTCAGGAAGGCGGGCTCTGCATAGTCGGCGGCATGGACGACGATTGCCCGCTCACGGGAGGTGCTGTTGGTTTTGTCCAGCCCATCTAGGCGGAAGGACAGGCCATGCTTGCCGGTATATTCCTCGGCGAAACGGAAGGCGCCTTCGCTGCTCGCCTGTGAACCCGGCAGGCTGGAGAAACCGTCGAGATAGCCGTCATGATCCTTGTCGGTGCCCATGCCATGGGCGGCGCGATAGGCCGAGACGGCGCCGGTTGCCAGGTCGATGACATGCAGCCGCTTCTTGCTGGAATGCTGGCCATAATCGACGATCACCAGCTTTCCGGTGCTGCCGCCATTACGGGCGTGCGCTTCCATCGCAGCGAGGGCACGTTCCAGGAGTTCCGGGCGTATGAGCCCGTCCGGATCGAGCATTTTTGCCTGCGCGCTCAACCCGGCGCTGGAAAAGATCAGAAAGATCAAGGCGCAAAAACGGAATGCGGTTCTCATCCTGGTATCCTGAAAAGGTGACGCGACGCGGCGGCAGGTCTTGGCGGGGCGGCGCGGACTTGTATGGTATCCATACAGAATCCGGCAGAATTGAGAGAGACCAAAATGGCAGAGGGCGATACCGCACAAGACCTGTATTCCGGCACCAAGGAAGTCGCCGAGTCGCATCGTTTTGACGAAGCCAAGCTGGCTGCCTGGATGGAAGCGAATGTCGAGGGGTATGAAGGCCCGCTGGTGGTGCGCCAGTTCAAGGGGGGGCAGTCCAACCCGACCTATCAGCTGATCACGCCGAAGAAGAAATACGTGATGCGCCGCAAGCCGCCGGGCAAGCTGCTGCCGAGCGCGCATGCGGTGGACCGCGAGTTCACGATCATCAACGCCCTCTACCCGCTCGGCTATCCGGTGGCCCGCCCCTACGGCCTGTGCCTGGATGAGAGCGTTACCGGCACGATATTCTATGTGATGGACTGCGTGGAAGGCCGCATCCTGTGGGATGGCACGCTGCCGGAGTATCAACCCTCAGAGCGCCGGGCGATCTATGAAGCCAAGGTGAAGACCTTCGCCGACCTGCACAATGTGGACTGGCGGAAAGCGGGCCTCGAAGGCTTCGGCAAGGAGGGCGACTATGTTGCCCGCCAGATCCACCGCTGGACGAAACAGTATAAAGCCTCCGAGACGATCCACATTCCGGAGATGGAAAAGCTGATCGAATGGCTGCCGGCGAACATCCCGCCGGGCGACACGACGACGATTGTTCACGGGGACTACCGCCTCGACAACATGATCCTGCATCCGACCGAGCCGAAGGTGATCGCGGTGCTCGACTGGGAGCTGTCGACGCTGGGTGATCCGATTGCGGACTTTTCCTACCATCTGATGAACTGGGTAATGCCGCCGGGCGATTCGGCGCGCGGCTCGATCATGGCAATCCCTGACCTCAAGGCCTGGGGCATTCCGACGATGGAAGAATATGTGGGCCTTTACTGCGAGCATACCGGCCGCAAGGGCCTGCCGGAGCTTGACTATTACTTCTCCTACAATGCCTTCCGTCTGGCCGGCATCCTTCAGGGGATCATCGGCCGCGTGCGCGATGGCACTGCCAACAGCGCGAATGCCGAGTCGAATGCTGCCCGCGTGGTCCCGCTGGCACGGTTCGCTTATGAATATGCCCGCCGCGCCGGCATGCCGGGGTGAGGCCTGAGCCTTCCAGCCCGCCGGCCCCTGAGGGTGGCCGGCGGCTGCTGACGCGCAGGGATTTGCTGTTGCTGGCACTGGCGAGCGCCGTTGTTACGGCAAACGCCTATTACATCCACCCGATCATCGCCCTTGTGGCGAAGGATTTCGGCGTTTCGCCTTCGGGCATCGGTCTGGTGCCCGCGCTGAACCAGATTGCACTTGCAGTCGGGATTTTCGTGCTGCTGCCGCTGGGCGACCGGTTCAGCAACCGTCAGCTGGCAACCGTGTTTGCCGCCGGGCAGTTCCTTGGGCTGATGATGATGGCCTTTGCGGGCAGCTTCTGGCTGTTCGTGGCCGGATCGACTTTCCTCGGCTTCTCGACGATTACTCCCTATCTGCTGCCTGCTTATGCCTCCAAGCGGGTGGAGCCTCAGCGTCTCGGCCAGGTGACAGCGACGCTGACAACCGGAGTGATTGCCGGCATCCTGATCGCCCGTGTGGGCGCTGGCTGGGTGGGCGAGCATCTGGGCTGGAGAACGGTCTACTATATCGCCGCCTGTGTCATGCTGGCGATAACCCTGCTCCTTCCACGGATCATGGAGGGGCGTGAGAAATCCGCTGCAGA
>OBJA01000888.1_pt1 | contig 23390 bp, 18 predicted proteins | sample 1519751 | NCBI WGS metagenome assembly OBJA01 (sample SAMEA3881238, study PRJEB22517) | soil metagenome | biome: lake sediment; feature: soda lake sediment; material: sediment, water from around vicinity | place: India | collected 2013-12-23 | depth 3 m
AACTGGGGGGGTCAATATCCCGGAATGGGGGGTCAATATCACCGGAATATGCACAAACAGATGAAGATGAATAGAATGGCTTTTATCATTAAACCAATCTCAATGCTAGTCCTTCGATTAATTCTCACTAGCATGGCTTTATTTGTAATTCTTAATTCCTGCACTAATAAAAAGCAGACTCCAGAACCTGTAATTCAACACGAACCTGTAATCACCAATGTTGATCTGATTACGAATGACGAAAAGTGTAAAACGTTCTACGAACAATATATTACAATTGCGAGTTCAGAAATTGACCATTGGGAAATCTATCTGATGTTAGCAGATACTGGATTCTTCAAGAACCAAGCATCATCAGAAGAACTTTATGCGTACTATTTTGCAATAGAAGTTCTAAACACATATGCAGATCTCGGCATGAATATTAGTGAATCAACAGCCGATCTGTTAACACAATATCCGAATGCAAGAAAAGAGTTTTTCAGATACCTTGAATGTCTTCCTAACAGGGCTTATCTTAGGGCGAGTACATTAGGCAGCTTAATTGAATATTTGTGTGAAAATTGTTATGATGAAGGGAAATTCCGGACAGAATTCCCATGGTTAGTCGACCCAAATAATATACAATATTTCAGAGAAGAAAAAGAACGTTTCCTTAAAGAGGTACCAGGATACTGTGATTAGTCACCCCATTCAGTTCCTTACAATGAATACATCACTTTGATATCCCCCATCTTGCAAAAATGATGAAAAAGTTCACCTCGCAAACCTGCAATCCTGTTATCCTGTCAAAAATGTGGCATCATGGAATTTGTGTAACCGTTCAATCGGATTAGTAATATAAATTCATTTAACTTTGTAAAAAAATCACAATATGCGTTATCTGGATCCTAAGAACGATGTAGTTTTCAAGAAGATATTCGGGCAACACCCCAATATTCTGATGAGCTTCTTAAACTCCATGCTTCCTTTACCCGAAGGGCAGGAGATTGTTGAGTTGGAGTATCTTTCTTCCGAGATGATTCCGGAGACTTTTCTTGAGAAATTCACCTCTGTGGATGTGCGTTGCAAAGATAACACCGGAAGGCAATTTCTTGTAGAGATGCAGATGAACTGGACCACAGCCTTCAAACAGAGGGTGTTGTTCAATGCCTCAAAAGCTTATGTAACCCAGACAGACAAAGGATTTGCCTACACCAATCTTAAACCTGTATATGCTCTGAATCTTATCAACCAGAACTACCTGCCTGACAGCCCGGAATACTACCATCACTATGCGGTGGTCCACCTGAAAGACAACAACGAAAAGCTGGAGGGGCTTGAATTTGTATTCATCGAGTTGCAGAAGTTCAAAGCCCGGAACATCAGGGACAAGAAACTGCAGGTGCTGTGGCTGAGGTTTCTTACTGAGATAAACGAGCAGGCAGAGGAGATATCTGAAGAGCTACTGGAGTCCCCTGAGATCCAGCAGGCCATCAATTTTGTTTACGAAGCTTCCCTGAGCAAAGAGGAGAAGCTTCTTTACGACAAAAACTGGGACAGGATCAGCTCAGAAAAGACTTTGTTAACAGAAGCTAAAGCAGAAGGAAGAGCCGAAGGAAGAGCCGAAGAAAAGAAAGAGATAGCCAGATCAGCATTAAAAATGGGCATGACAATAATTGAGGTTGCCCGACTGACCGGATTGAGTGAAGAAGAGATAGCGGCATTATAAAGAACCTGATAATTTTTTCATACATTTGCCGCCACAAACAACCAAAAAAAAAGATATCGTGGATATATTCAGCAAAATTGACAGGAACATGGGTCCGTTGGGGCAGTATGCCACGAAGGGGCATGGTTATTTTATGTTTCCGAAGCTTGAGGGCGAGATTTCCAACCGCATGAAGTTCAGGGGTAAGGAGATGCTTGTATGGAGCCTCAACAATTACATTGGTCTTGCCAATCATCCGGAAATACGGAAGGCGGATGCAGAGGCGGCAGCAAAGTATGGTATGGCATATCCGATGGGTGCAAGGATGATGTCAGGACAAACCGACTATCATGAACAGCTCGAAAGAGAGCTTGCAGCTTTCGAAAAGAAAGAGGATGCTTATCTCCTCAACTATGGATACCAGGGTATGGTATCTATCATCGACACCCTTGTTGACAGGAAAGATGTTATTGTTTACGACAGTGAATCTCATGCTTGCATCCTTGATGGCATGAGGCTGCACATCGGAAAACGCTTTGTCTTCCCTCACAATGACATTGCAAACCTTGAAAAGCAGCTTCAGCGTGCCACAAAGATCGTTGAGACTACAGGCGGTGGTATTCTGGTGATTACTGAAGGTGTTTTCGGCATGTCAGGTGATTTAGGTAAACTGGATGAGATTGCAGCACTCAAGAGCAAGTATAATTTCCGGTTCCTGGTTGATGACGCACACGGTTTCGGCACCATGGGTGAAACCGGGGCGGGTGTCAGCGAACACTTTGGGGTAATGGACGAGGTTGATCTCTATTTTGGCACCTTTGCCAAAGCCATGGCCGGTATCGGCGGGTTTATTGCTGGTGATGCCAAAATAGTCAACTACCTCAGATATAACATGCGTTCACAAATCTTTGCCAAGTCACTTCCGATGCCAATGGTTATTGGTGCATTAAAAAGGCTGGAATTGCTTAAGAACCAACCAGAGCTCCGCACGAAACTGTGGACTGTAGTAAATGCTTTGCAAAGTGGTCTTCGTGAACAGGGTTTCAGTCTGGGCAAAACCGAATCACCGGTAACACCGGTTATGCTCTCCGGAGAAATTCCAGAAGCTACAAATCTCACCTTTGATCTTCGTGAGAATTTCGGCATTTTCTGTTCAATCGTCACATACCCGGTAGTGCCCAAAGGCGTTATTCTCATACGCCTCATCCCAACTGCCGTGCACACACTTGAAGATGTTGAATACACAATAAATGCATTTAAGGAGATCAAGAAGAACCTTGATGCAGGCAAGTACGCTACAGGTGTAATTGTTGACGTAATGTCCTAGAACACCAATAATTTTTTAGTGGCTTTTAAATTGTCCGGAGTGTTTATTGAAATGATATACACTCCGGTTTTTAATTGTATCCTTTCGTTTGCACCCGGGTCAGGTATAACAAAAAGCAGTTTTCCTTCTGTTGAAAATATTCTCATTACAGACCCGGTTTGCAACTGCCGGCTAAATCTCAGATTCCCGTCACCTGATTTATCATACCAGATGGCTACTTGTCCGGGAGCATTGTCGCGGATTGAAAAGCCAACCGGGACAAGCTGCACATCAACAATAACTGTATCAAGGTAAGGCACCTGAATCTGGATTGTTTTCGGATAATAACCCGTTGCTGACCAAGTGACGGAATAGCTACCCTGATACACAGGCCTGAAATATGCTCCGTTGTATGCATCTGACCAAACCTGTGAGCTGTCTGCATCGTGAGCATTAACCCATACTTTTGCCCTTAGCGGAAGACCTGTAACAGAATCTGTCACCTGTCCGCGCATCCCGTACCATCCCTCTTTCATATAGTTTATCAGGGCTCTGTTATGATAACCCCACATATTGTTGAGCTGACTTGCAGGAAGGATAAAAACCTCCGACACTTCGAGTGTAAGCTCTCTGCAGTGGGCAAAGTAGTTCATATAATCCTGTCTGCCTCCGGTGATCACATACCAGGCTGCACCGTTTGTGACACCATTATTCAGATCTGTAAAAAACCCCGGCGGTGAATTTGCCTGTACAGTATCAGCATATTTGCGTGACACCTGAACCCACCATTGATTATCAGGATGCAATTTATACCAGGTATCCCATGGATAATTAACCACTTCTGCGCCAGTGTGCAGATTGGCCCCCATAGTAAACGGCAGGGTGTCAGCGATACCCATGAATGCTATTGTTTCAGGCTGATAGGGATTGCCGTCAGGGTTTGCTCCTACTCTTGGGTCAGGATAGTTGCGGTTAAGATCAACATTATTGGCGTTTCGCCTTATTGCTCCTGAAACTGTGTGGTTACCGCCATAGTAAGTTCCGTCAGGATTGGCAAGAGGACAAATCCAGATCTCCATATTATCCAGCAACCAGGTGGCTTCCGGGTCGGTACCGTAACCGCTGAGCAGATGGTCTGTGAGCCTGAGCATCAGAATATATCCGGCAGTCTCATTACCATGCATCGTTGATGAATAGAGGAACAACGGCTTCCCTCCTGCCGGATTGCTCCCTGACGTCAGCTTCACAAGCAGGATTTTTCTGCCACTGTTCAGAGTGAGAATATTGTATGTTTTGCAAAGTGCCGGATAGTTCTGTTCAAAGGCAAACATTATTGAATCAAACTCCTGCCAGGTTGGGTAGTAATCCCAGGTGCCGGTTGCTTCATTTTCCTTCGTGCGCATCAACTCTTCATCAGGAGGGCGGACAATTGGAGTGTGGATAAAGCTGAAGCCATATTGCACAAGCATTTCCAGTTCAGCCCTGTTCACATTAACAAATGCTGTATCTCCTGAAACACGAGCGACAGAGGTAAACGATGACAACTTTGAAATATCGGAACTACTGTTTAATCGAACTTTCAGATATGTTTCTCCGTATTGCCTGAGCAATGAATCAATATCACTGCTGATGGACTGTGATGTCAGAGATTCCGGCAGCAAGAAACAGAACAATAACAACAACGCAAAAATTCTGATCTTTCTTTTCACTTTGCAATCTCGTCTATCTGTGTTTGCAGCTGAATCAGCAATGCTTTATTAACTTTCACCAGGGGCAGCCTGAGGTTGTTTGGAGCCAGTCCCCTGATCTCCAGAGCAGCTTTAACTCCTGAAGGGCTTCCATCCTCAAAGAGGCTCTCAATAAGGTCAAACAATTTGTAATGGTAAACTCTGGCTGCTGAAAAATCGCCTTTCAGGGCAAGCCGCACCATTTCACTGAACTCAGAAGGATAAACATTTGCCACTACAGAGATAACACCGTCTGCTCCGGCAGCAATCATAGGGAGCGTAAGGGCATCATCACCGGAAATAACTTTAAAACCTGCCGGCCTGTCTTTGATGATCTTCATCACCTGCGCCATATTGCCGGAGGCCTCTTTTATTGCAACGATATTGCTGAATTCATGCGCAAGCTTCAGGGTGGTCTCTGAAGTCATGTTCGCACCGGTCCTGCCGGGAACGTTGTACAGAATTATTGGCAATGGGGATACCCCGGCTATGTTTTTATAATGATAATAGAGGCCTTTTTGTTGTGGCTTGTTATAATATGGAGTAACCGTCAGTATTCCTTCAATACCTGTAAAATCAAAAGTTGTAATAGTCTCAACTATCTCCTGAGTATTATTCCCTCCTATGCCCACTATCACAGGTACTCTGCCATCAACCACCTCCAGCACAAATCCACATACTGCATTCCTTTCATCCTTTGACATTGTAGCCGTTTCACCGGTTGTGCCCAAAACAACAAGATAATCAACCTTTCCTTTAAGTGTGTGTTCAATAATCCGGCGCAAAGAGTTGAAGTCTACTGTTCCATATTTGTGGAATGGTGTAACAAGCGCTACCCCTGTTCCGGTAAAAATCTTCTTCATAGTCTCATGTTTTTTGAATACTCAGATAGTGAATCAGATGTTTGATATAGTCTTGCATATCCCCCTGTCTTGCACCAACAAGGAAATCAAAATACTGCAGATTATCCGGATGGTTGAATCCGACTTTGAATTTTGCTTTTGATATTGCTGCCAGGTATTGTAAAATATTGTTCTGATCCAGATCAAGGCTAATCAAAAGGTCAAACTCCTCATCAATGAAGTCATCAAGAAAACTTTGTGAAGGTATTCCCAGAATGTTAAGGTCTTTCATGCAGATAAACTGTCTTGTAAGCTGTGGTATGCAGTAATGCGGCACTATCTTATACTTCGCATAACCAAGAGATTTCACCTTCACTCCCAGGGATTTCAGTTGATCAAAGAAGACTTCCGCCTCTTTGTTCTGATGCTCTTCAGATGCATCATAAATGACAAAAACATTGTTGGCGGTTATCAGGGAGGCTGATTGTCTTTTGCGGTCGCGTCCTGTAAGTCTCTTATTCAGAGCCCGTCGCCACAAATATTTTTTTATTCCGGATTTCATTCTCACAAAAGCAAATATAGCAGTTGTTTTTTAAATTCAAACAGCTTTTGATAAACTTTGAAAGATTTTTATTCAGAGAAACGCTTAAGCAAATAAATCAGGTTAACTGCAGATCTGGAATAATTAAAGATGACTACTCAAGCACCAGATCAATCACCTCTTTCATTTTATCAACATAATGAAATTGCAGTCCCTCCACATAAAGTGGCTGAATCTCCTGAATATCCTTTTTGTTTGCATCAGGAAGGATGATGTTGCAAATCTTTGCACGTTTGGCAGCCAGGATTTTCTCTTTTATTCCGCCCACCGGAAGCACCTTTCCTCTGAGAGTGATCTCACCGGTCATGGCAAAATCATTTCTGACCGGCCTTTGTGCAAATACAGATGCCATTGCCGTTAACATAGCCACGCCTGCCGAGGGACCATCCTTTGGTGTTGCTCCTTCCGGAACATGTACGTGTACATTTGACTCTGCCAGTCTGACCGGATCAGCACCAAACTCTTCTGCATTAGATTTCAGGAACTCAAAAGCGAGAGTTGCCGACTCCTTCATCACATCTCCAAGACTACCGGTAAGTGACAATTGACCTTTTCCCTTGCTAGATGTAGCTTCAACAAAGAGGATCTCCCCACCTGTGGGTGTCCAGGCAAGGCCGGTTACAATTCCAAAAAAACGGTCTTTAAGCCTCATCTCTCTCTGAAAAAGCGGCACTCCCAATATTTTTCTGGCATTATCCACAGAAATATTCTTTTTGAATGATTCACCTGCAACGATATCCCTTGCGCGCTTTCTGATTATCCTGGCAAGTGATTTTTCAAGAAGCCTCACCCCTGCCTCCCTGGTATAATCTTCTATAACAACCCGCAATACCTGATCAGAAACTTTGAAATCCTTTGGTTTCACACCATGTTGATTAAGCTGCTTCGGCAAAAGATGGATTTTTGCAATGTCGATCTTCTCCTCAGTGAGATAGCCGCTGATATCTATCACCTCCATCCTGTCACGCAATGCCGGATGCACTGTACTCAGCGTATTGGCTGTAGCAATAAACATAACCTTGCTAAGGTTGTACTCCATCTCAAGGTAGTTGTCGTAGAAAGCAGTATTTTGTTCCGGGTCAAGTACTTCAAGCAATGCAGATGAGGGGTCTCCGCTTACGGTATTACCACTGACTTTATCTATCTCATCAAGCATGAACACCGGATTTGATGACTTTGCCTTCTTGATACTCTGGAGAATTCTTCCCGGCAAAGCACCGATGTATGTTTTCCTGTGGCCCCTGATCTCAGCTTCATCACGAAGCCCTCCCAAAGACATCCGGACATACTTACGTCCCAGTGCCCTGGCAACAGATTTCCCCAGGGAAGTCTTCCCGACACCCGGAGGCCCGACCAGACATAAAATGGGCGATTTCATGTCACCTTTAAGCTTTATTACAGCAAGATATTCGATGATGCGCTCCTTCACCTTCTCAAGACCGAAATGATCTTCATCCAAAATCTTCATCGCTCCGGCGAGGTCAAAACTATCTTCTGTAAATTCATTCCAGGGAAGTTCCAGGAGAAATTCCAGGTAGTTAAGCTGAACAGCATAATCGGCAGCCTGAATGTTCATCCTTTGAAGTTTCTGCACTTCCCTCTCAAAAGTCTCTGCAACCTGTTCGCCCCAGTTCTTTTTTGATGCCCTTTCCCGCATTGCAATAATATCCTGCTCTCCCGGAGAACCTCCCAACTCCTCCTGTATGGTCTTCAATTGCTGGCTGAGGAAATAATCCCTCTGCTGCTTGTCAATATCAGTTTTAACCTTGCTTTGTATCTGGTTCTTCAGTTCCAGAAGCTGCAACTCCTCTGTCAGCTTTTTAAGAACAAACGAGGCGCGCTTTTTCAGCTCTGTAAGCTCAAGCAAATACTGCTTCTGCTCTATCGGTATATTCAGGTTGGATGACACGAAATTAACGAGGAAGCCAGGGCTGTCTATATTCTTGATGGCAAATGACGCCTCAGAAGGTATGTGTGGAGACTTCTCAATTATCTCCAGGGAGATATCCCTCAATGAATCTATAAGTGCGGTAAACTCTTCGGATTCATCAGGCTTTGTGACCTTATCGAATTTCCTTACCCTGGCCACAATATATGGTTCAGTATTGACTATCTGTTCAACCTTAAACCTTCTCTTTCCCTGGATAATCACGGTAGTGCTGCCGTCAGGCATCTGAAGCGTTTTCAGAATCATAGCAGCCGTTCCAACAGTATGCAGATCCTCAGGTGTTGGCTCTTCAACCTCCGGGTCTTTCTGTGCCAGCACACCAATGATTTTTGATTTGCGAGCATAATCCCTGATAAGCTTTATCGACTTATCTCTCCCTACTGTTATCGGAACCACCACACCCGGAAAGAGTATCATATTACGCAAAGGCATTATGGGCAAAGTGTCAGGAAGCTTTTCCCTGTTCATCCTCTCCTCATCTTCAGAAGATAGTAATGGTATCAGCTCAGCATCGTCGTTTATATGATCGCCAAAAAAATGGTCCTGCAAATCATTTAAGTTATCCATAATGTATCACTAATAATCTGCCATTTTGTCGCAAGAACATGTATTATAACCTGAGACCAAACCGACAGACCAAGATAAAACAATAAATGTCAATATTTTGAAACAAATCAGCATTCTGTTAGCTAACAATCTGTGCCAGTCAGGTCAACAGATATGCCATAAAAACAAAGCAGACCAATTGTCAGTATTCATGACTATTTCCTGTAAACAAAAGTCATTTGGTAAACACTTTTCAGAATAGCTTTTTCTTTATCATCAAACACCTTGTTTCTTCTGCTGAACATCCGATCTGCCACTTCAACGGCTTTTCCGAAAAGAAAAGGAGTAAACCCTGCTGCCCCACCCCATGAGAATGAGGGAATGAAAGCCCTGGGGAAACCCGCACCAAAAATATTGGCACTGACACCAACAACAGTACCCGTATTCAGCATAGTGTTAATACCGGTCTTGGAATGATCACCCATGATAACTCCAACAAACTGCAGTCCTGAATCTATAAATCTTTGTTCATTGTAGTTCCAAACTTTAACAATATCATAATTGTTTTTCAGATTTGAACAGTTGGTATCTGAGCCAAGATTGCACCATTCAGCTATTACAGCGTTCCCGACAAAGCCTCCATGTGCTTTGTTTGAATAACCGAAGAAGACAACATTATCAAGTTCGCCGCCCACTTTTGACCATGGGCCTATGGTGGTGGCACCATAGATCCTTGCTCCCATCTTGATTACCGAATTATTACACATAGCAAGGCTACCCCTTATCAATGCACCCTCCATGATCTCTGCATCTTTACCAATATAAACCAGGGAGTCAGTTGCATTGATTACAGCGTGACTGATCTTTGCCCCCTCTTCAACAAACACATTTTCCGGAGCAACAACATGAGTTCCTTTGCCAAAACCTGCTGATTTCTTTCCTTCCGTTACAATAGGAAAATCGTGTTTAATAGCCTGGTCGTTGTATGTAAAAATGTCCCATGGGAAATTCAATTTCAGCGGGCTGCCCTGGTACTCGATCATCTCAAGGTCTTCCCTCTCCCCTTCGGCACCATCCATGCCGGCACGATAAACGTACATGGCAATGATGTGATCGCCATGAACAAGTGCCTGGTTCGGCTTCAGCTTCTTAACCATTTTGACTATTTCTGCATTGGGATGAAAAGATGAGTTGATCAGCACATTCTCATCCTCCTCAAAAATAGGATACTTTGGAAGCAGGTAGTTTTCAGTAAGCGTTGAGGTTTTGGACTTCAGATGATATTCCCACTTCTCGCGCATTGTAAGAATTCCAAAACGTATTTCAGCAATAGGCCTCACAAAGGTAAGAGGCAACATGTTCTTTCTCGTTATAAACTCATCAAAAAGAATATAGTTCATACAGGTTTTTATTTATTGTTTGAAGTCGCAATATACAAAAAAGCACAGAAAATAAACATAAATGCATAAAAAGATATGAGAAAATTATTCAACAAAAAACCCGGCACAAACCGGGTCAATCGTTACTCTTTCTCCTTGTGATCGTAGTGTTTTTTGTACCTGCTCTTGAATTTATCTACCCTACCGGCGGTATCCACCAGCTTCATCTTCCCGGTGTAGAAGGGATGGGAAGTATGGGATATCTCAAGCTTTATCAACGGATACTCCACTCCATCATCCATTACGATAGTCTCCTTTGTGGTGGCAGTTGACCTGGTAATAAATGTATAATCGTTTGACATGTCTTTGAAAACGACAAGACGATAGTCCTTTGGATGAATATCTTTCTTCATTTTTTAAAAATTTGATTTTCTTGTTAATAAAACCACTGATTAAATCAGCAAATCCGGCTGCAAAAATAGTAAAATTCTTTTTACAAAAGAAAGATCAGAAAGAATTTATTTTATGATTCGAAAGATAATATTTCATTGCAAAATGTTTTTAACTACATTTGCATTAATATCTATAACCATTGGCAATGAATGCAATCTCCAGACATTTTGCATTTGCACTGATATTCTCAATTCAGCTTTGTTATTACTGTGCATCAGGTCAAAACTATCAATATGGCGTAAACTTCACAACCGGGTCAACCATAACCACATGTTCAGGAACCTTCTATGATTCAGGTGGACAATCCTTGCCTTATAACAATAATGAAAACTATACTGTTACATTCACTTCTTCAAGTACTGTGAACACTCACATCAAGATCTATTTCAACAACTTCAATGTTCACATCAGCGACACCCTGTATATATTCGATGGTCCGAATACATTGTCACCAGCCATTTCGAGCGGGCCCAACAACCTGACCTATTTCAACAACTCCAATACGCTCACCCTTTTTCAGGTCGAAGCAAATATCACAAACACTTCCGGGGCTATAACCTTTTTGTTCAAATCAAACAGCTCTGCCACTGATGCGGGCTGGAATGCAACCATCACCTGTGCGACCCCTTGTCAGATCGTTTATGCAGAGATAGATACACTTGTCATGACACCAAAGCCCAACGACAGCAATTACGTTGATAATTGTTACGGAAACAGTGTTCTTTTCAGCGGCAAGGGCATTTATCCCCAGAACGGGTTTGCCTATAATCAGAACGACAACAGTTCAGTGTTTATCTGGAATTTTGGAGATGGCACCATCGATACGGGTATCACTATTGCCCACACCTATAACCTGGTGCGTGGTTATGATGTAATGCTTACTGTAATAGACTCTGTTGGCTGTAAAAGCACAAACGCCATCAATATGCGGGTAAGGATTGCAGAAAGTCCCATTGTACATGTCATTCAGCCACCGGATATTTGCACCGGTGACAGTATAATCCTGAACGTGAGGCACACCGGTTCACCTACTATAAAAGTGAAGGATTTCAACTACAAACAATCTTCCAGTCAACGGTTCGACAGCACAATGTTTATTCCTGACGGACCTAACTGCCCGACACAATGTTACTATACTGATGTGGTCTTCAACAATTTTCTGCCCGGACAGACGATAACATCCGCCCAGGACATACTTGCTATTTGCGTCAATATGGAACACTCCTTCGTTGGGGACCTTGAATTCACAATTATCTGCCCCAATAATCAGCAAGCTGTACTCAAGACCTATATCAATTCTGGCGGAGCATATATGGGTGTCCCCCTGGACGGTCCACCATGGGACAATTCCACCTTCCCCTGTGATCCTGCCTTCAATATGGTTGGTGCAGGTTGGAACTATTGCTGGTCTCAGACTTACCCCACAATCGGAACAATCAATACTCATTCTAGTCAGTATCAACTTGATTCAACCAATACAGTCAACAATATTGGATATTATAATCCTGACCAACCCTTTTCAAATCTTATTGGATGCCCATTAAACGGCACATGGTCTATCAAGATATGTGACTACTGGGGTATCGACAATGGGTATATCTTTTCATGGGACCTACACCTGAATCCCTTATTGCTGCCAACCAACTGGTCATATCATGTTGGTATTGACACTATTATCTGGAACGGCCCCGGACTCACACTTCTTAACGACTCCACAATATATGCAATACCTGCCGGCTCCGGCCCCAACCAATACAATGTTCAAATCGTAAATGATTTCGGTTGCACCTACGACACAATCATCACACTAACTGCAAAGCCAACTCCTGTCGTTGATCTGGGAAAAGATACTACCATTTGCGACGGGATGCTTTACACTTTTGATGCTGGTAATCCCGGATCAACATTTCTTTGGTCAAATGGTATCACTAACCAGATAATGCAGGTCTCCATTCCAGGAACATATTCTGTGACGGTAACAAAAGATGGTTGCTCAGGTACCGACACGCTTGTCCTGACGGTGGCACCATTACCAATCGTTGATCTTGGACCAGATGATTGTTTTACTGCCGGGGTTACACTGGATGCAGGCAATCAGGGACTTATTTATCAATGGTCAACAGGTGACAACAATCAGGCAATTAACGTTGCCCAATCCGGGCACTACTCTGTTACAGTAACATCCCACCTAAGTAACGACTGTAATGGAACAGATGACATATATCTCAGGATAATTCCGGTTCCTGACTTCAATATGCATGATGAAGAGATTTGCAGTCATGAAAAACTTATTATTCCGGGCATAATGAACCCGCACCCGGAACATATTATTAAATGGTCTCCATCAGGCTCCTCAATGATCCCACTTGTTCTTGGTGACCTTACACCCGGTGAATACGACTATACACTTCTTGTTGAAGGCTGTGACATTTACTCAAAAACCATCACTGTTAAAGTCCTTGATTGCGAATTGGTTGTTCCAAATGTTTTTACTCCCAATGGCGACGGTTACAATGACAGATTCATTATCGTAAATCTTGAGCATTATCGTAATAGTTGTATGGTTATTTATAACCGCTGGGGCAAGAAGGTTTTTGAGAGTAACGATTATGCAAATAATTGGTGGGACGGAGCAAGCTGTTCTGAGGGAGTTTATTTTTATGTATTGTATATTACAGACGGATTAGAAAAGCAATATAAGGGTACTGTTACACTTCTGAGAAACAACTAGTCTTTGCTGTTAAGAGAGAGTAAGAATTTCACCGTATCAATTCCATCAGCATAATCCCACAATGATGGGCTTTGAGATTTCCCGAAAGAGGTGGTATTATCAATAATTGCGTTGTTGCAAACCACACATTGCAGTTTATCCTTGTTGTCATTGATAAAATCAATGATCTCGTAGTGGCTTCCATACTCTTCGCAATGCAGTACAGAGAGTGGGCTGTTCAATGAAGAGTTCTTTACCAGAAGGAGGTTCCTGAGATCAATAAATGGAATCTTGTTGATCATCAGAACCGACTTCTGGTAATCATAGTTGTTTTTGTATTTATGATGCTCCCCTATCCTGTCAAAAGCATCAAACAACATTGTAAGATTGGAAAAGTTGTAGCCTTTCGGAACGAATATTTTTGATACACTCCGGCATCCCATTCCGAAATAGTCGAAAATATCATAACAGAGGTCATCCAGATTGCTGAAACTCTCTTTGCCATCCAGCACTGCAATGCTGTTTCTGTTTTTCCTGATGATATGAGGGTACTTTCTGAAGTAGTATTCGAAGTGTTTTGCAGTATTGTCCGAGCCGGTTGCAATTATTGCATCGAAACCTTTCACCTGCCCGCAGGTAAATTCCATCTGATGTTTGAGTTCAGGGTATGAGTCGATTAGTATATCTCCGATCAACGGCAATAGGACAGCATCATCAGATGACAACTTTGCGATCACGAAATGGCCTGTAAGCAGGCAGCACAAAAAGTCATGGAGGCCCACCAGCGGGATGTTTCCGGCCATAACAACGGCCACTTTTTTCCTTTTGCTGAGTGACGTTTCAGATATTTCCGGATACTTTGCCACCCATGTCTTCAGATTGTGCTGTGTTAAAGCATTAGCCCAGGCCTTCAGGCTTTTTACTACAAACTCATTTGTAAACCAGGGATTGGCTTTTTCTGCCATGCGTATGCGCTCGGTTATCCGACCGGTGAAATCAAAATTACCCGGATGTGACTTCTTTAGCAAAAAGGCATCCAGTGTTTTGCCCAGCGTCAGAAAGGCATCATATATCCTCTTTTGATAATCCATCGATTGCTCTTATCTTCCCTGATACTATCTTTTAGTATCTTTGTGCATCAAAAGTATAAATATTTATCAGTCCTGGAATGATCATCTGTCAATATCTGAAAACAAAATTGTATCTTCTTAATCCCTGCCACTTAGTGGTTTTGTTGTTGCTGATTTTATCTTCCGGTACTATTAAGGCACAGGACATTGAAGAGTTCAGGGAGTTTGAAGACACACTTGCGAGATTATCTGAGATTATTTACCAGAGCGAAAACGACACACAGAAATATGAGGCCAATGAAATCTTCAAGACTCTTTTCGAAGATGCGCTGTCGTTGAACAACTCCTTCAAATATCCATTTGATTCATTGAAGCTTATCAGCATCCTGCCATCTCCCGACAAGAAGTTCCGGATTATGACGTGGATGATCCTAAGGGATGATGGGACATACGAGTACTTCGGCTACATTCAATCCTTCAGCAGACGGAAAAATGATTTTGAGGTTTATCCTCTTAACGACATGTCGGGCAGCATTGAGTCGCCCGAGACAAAGGTACTGGACCATAAGAACTGGTATGGGGCTGTTTACTATGACATTATTCTGACACGCTCCGGTTCGGCCAGATACTACACTCTGCTTGGATGGGACGGCAATTCTCCGCTTATCAGACGAAAGATCATTGAGGTGGTAACACTCAGATCCAACGGGATGCCACGGTTCGGGCACAGCCTTTTCCGGTTTGGCCAGCCACAGCAGAAGAGGATCTTCTTCGAGTATTCATCACTCGCATCCATGCATCTCAGCTTCGGGAAACAGCACTACTATGTTAAGAAGAAACGATTGTTCTACAATGAGAAGAGAGCAGCACAACGAAAAAGGAACAACAATCCCGATCTCATTCAAAGGATCCGCAACATTGGAAATCCTGGAAACATCAATCCTGCACAGGGAAGAGGCAGGGGCCCATACCGTTATGTAAGACGAGGAGGTGACATGATCGTCTTCGACAATCTGATTCCGCTTGACCCTTCGCTTAAAGGTCAGAGGCAGTTTTATGTTCCTGAGGGCAATATCGTCAACGGGCTGCACTTCTCTGCCGGAAGATGGAGACTGCTTGAGGATATTGACGCCAGAAACCCGTCTCATCGATACGACAACCCCAAAAGGAGACCCAGGCCTGAGAAATTTGACAACCGCCAAAGATAGCTGTTATGTTTTCTGAAACATCCATTCCAAAATGACCAGAATCCTTTTCACATCCTTGCTTTTTATTGTGTCTCTTGTGCTTTGGGGGCAGAATCCGCCAACAATACTCAGGTCAACTGTTCCACCTGACATCACAGAGAGTTACAGGGCCAATCCCCGTTTCTATGAGATCATGAGTGCATTTCCTCACAACAACAGTTTTTACATGTACAACTTCGAGGATGTGAGGAAGAAGGCAAGAAATGATCCGGAATATATGGTTATCCTTGGCGACCATTACAGGATCGGGCGGTCAACACCTATGGACATGAAGAGAGCAATGAGGGAGTATGAGCGGGCTGCTTCAAAGGGTTACGCAAAGGCAAATCACCGGATTGCCTATATGTATGCCGATGGATTGGGTTTGCCCAAGGACAGGGAAAAGATCATGGAATTTCTGAAGAAGAGTGCAGATGGAGGTTATGATCTCGCTCAGTACGATTACGCACTGGTATTCCTGAACGGCAAGTTTGGGGAAGCACGTGATATCAGAAAGGCTTATCCTTACCTGCTGAAAGCCTCTGAGCAGGGGCACAGACTCTCTACGGAGCTGCTGGCAATGGTCTCCTATCATGCCGCAGCACCAAATGCAGGCATTCCGACAGGCCTTGAGACAGCACTTAAATATTACAGGGGTGCTAAAGATACCGATGGCGAAAGAGCTCTTATGCAAAATATAAGCAGCTTTGGCGGACTCAGGTATTACCTGCGAGCCATCCCTGGATTCCTGCCCGGAGTCGATGCAGCATTAGACCCCACAGACCTGAAACAGGGAATAGAGTTGCTTGAACAACTCGAGAGAGTTATTCATCTTACAGGAGAGGAAAACTTCAACAGGTATAAATTTGAGATTTCGGAAAACATTCTCTACAACAACTATCATAAAGCACAAGGCGACAGAATTGCTCTTCTCGGATTTCTGATATCCTGCAACAATAACAGCAAATGGCTCCATCCGGCCAGCTCAAGATACATTGATGCCGCAGCAAGAGATTTCCGCCTTACTGTCAACTTCCTGAACACGCAATCCCTCCTGCCCTACCTCGACGAGTTCCGCAGCTACAGGCAAAAGTTTCAGGATCCTGATAAACCTGTAGTTGCCGACAGGATCTATGTAGCGCTCTTCTTCCCAGACATGAATGCAGACCTCAGAAAAAAAACAGCAGAATTTTTCAGGGAGGAATCGTGGATACTGCATAACCTTTCCGGTAGATATATAGTGCATTTTGAAACTTATGAGTTTGAACTGAACAGAGACCATCTCATATTCAACCCTGACATCGGCAAGGGTTACCTTGACAACCTTTTTCAGAGGTTCAATGCGTACCGGCCTGAAGAAGCTGACACTCTATCTGCCGGTTTTATGAACAACCTCAGGGCTTACTGTATCCATCCTCTTCTCAATGTCTGTCTTTACGAACATCTTAAAACTGTAAAAAACCTCCCGGTTGAAAAACTCAACCCGATGATGGATGCACTCCTACTGGCTGAAAGCATGTACATGGAAGATGCAAACCTGTACATCAGCACGTTGAAAAATGATCCGTTGCTGCTCAACATATCACCTGCTGAAGACATCAACATCGCTGAACTTGCAGATAATGTGTCTGCTTTGATGCGCAAAGCAGGTGCAGACAGGATCAAAAGACTATGCAACTCCTTGCAGACAAGGCCTGAATACGTCATAAGAGAATTATCATCACTGAAGTATTATGAGATTGCAGAGATGAACGTTTCCCCGAACGATATCGCAACCAGGAACCTTGAATTTCTCGCATGGTCAGGGAGCATCAACATCAGAAACATTTCGTTCTCCGACCCCAATGGCGTGGTGTTTATTCCTGAAGTCATTCCTGTATTTGCTCATATTGAAAACCCATGCAATCCGTCAGAAAAGCAACTATGCCATGTTTTAAACAATGAGACCGAAACATTTGCTACCTGGAGATGTGAGATATTCAACAACCTGGATCAATCAGTATCAATCAGGATACTATTGCAGCCAATATCTGAATATTCAGAAATTCAAAAATATATGAACCCCTGGCAGGAGGTTGAAATAAGGAAAACCTGGCACAGCGAATGGTTTACACTGGAGCCTGGCGGAGCACAACAGATATCCTTTTCGATCGATTCAGCCGATACCGGCAAGTTCTGGCAACCTGTTATTATGGTGCAGGATCAGCAGTTTTTTATTCCATTTATACGTCGTGGCGAGTAATTATAGTTAATCAGATATCAAGAAATTATTTTACTGATATTTCCAATAATGTTTATTTTTGCGGCAAAGAAGTTTCAGCCCTTAACAAAATAATTCTTCCAATTGTCGTTTACCATAACAATACACCTCCCATAAAAGAAAAACCCTGAGATGCGATATACAACAAGAGAAAAAAGAGTATTCAACATTAATATCATATTGGGGCTTTGCTTTTTATTCCTGGTATTACATATACCGGCGAAAAGTCAGATTCAGGGGTACAGGGGTTATGAACACTGGTACATAGGATTAAACCTTGGAACCTCCAGTTTCTATGGTGACATTTCTGAAAGAAGCGGTGCATTTTCGAACATTAACCCTTTCTCAGGGGATTTTTATCAGGACAGGGACTTCATGTTCGGGCTTATGTTGACAAAGAAGATCAACGGAGTCTTCTGGACCCGGCTGAACCTACTGGCCGGGACTATGGATGCGACCAACAGTACTGAGAACCTTTATTTTAAAAGTGATGTCGTAGAATTTACCGGAATAGGCATGCTAAGTCTGACAGAGATGTTTCTTGGCGAAGACATCACCCGGCCCATCAATGCCTATGCATTTGTTGGAGGGGGGATAGTCAGTTACAGATCGTGGAAGCGGATGATTGACACAGACAGCCTTATAGACATGGAAGGCACCGGCAAGAGGAAAGCTGTGAATTTTGCACTTCCTGTTGGCGTGGGTGTTGATTACCGGGTAACCGACCAGTTTACACTAACGGGGGAGTTTTCCATCCGCAGGCTGGGAACCGACAGGCTGGACGCCCATTCGAAAGATGGCAGCTACAGGGAGGGTTACGGACTTATCAGCCTGGGCCTGCACTATCAGTTTGAGATGCCTGAAGCAATAATGAAGAGGAATATCAGGCATACCGGGAAATCCACAGATCCTGCAATCAGAGCTTACAACAAAAAGAAAGCCGCTGTGATGAAAACAAAAGGCTACAAGCAGGCAAGGCGCGACAAACGCCGTCTGGAGAGACAAAAAAGAGAGTGGCTGATACTCCAGTTATTCAAAAGAAGCCGTCTTGATATGGCTACTGAATAGTATCAACCACTTCCGTCACTATTTCCACCGGCAATACTCTGCCCGTTTCTAATCATCAAGGCTGTGAACCACAAGTCCACTGCGGAGTTTAGGCTCAAACCAGGTTGTCTTTGGCGGCATAATATTATCGGTGTCGGCAATACGGATCAACTGATCCATACTTACCGGATAGAGGGCAAAAGCAACAGCCATCTCTCCACTGTCAACACGGCGTTTAAGTTCATCAAGGCCGCGTATTCCTCCTACGAAATCTATCCGTTTTGATTTGCGCAGATCTGTAATATTAAAAACCGGTGTCAGCACCTTCTCAGAGAGGATAGTAACATCAAGGCAACCGATCGGGTCATTATCATCATAATTTCCCGGTCTGGCTGTCAGTGAGTACCACTCCCCATCCAGATACATGCTGAAGTTATGCAAAGCACACGGTTTGTAAACCTCTTTGCCTTTAGCTTCAATATCGAAAGCATCTCCGAGTATATCAAGTACCTCCTCTTTGGCAAGGCCATTGAGGTCAGTGATCACCCGGTTATAATCGATAATTGTGAGTTGATTTGCGGGGAAGTGTACCGCCAGAAAGAAGTTATACTCTTCATCCCCGGTATGATGCGGATTTTTCTCCCGGCGTTCATTGCCAACAAGAGCTGCTGCTGCAGTCCTGTGATGCCCGTCTGCCACATAGGTCGCAGGTACATCTCCGAAGAGTTCAATGATACGGCTTATAACATTCTTGTCCTTTACTACCCAGAAATGATGGCCAAAGCCGTCAACAGCCGTGAAATCATACTCAGGCTCTTCTCTGACAATGTTTGCCACAATAGCGTCAATCTCTTCAACCTCCGGATATGTGAAAAAGACTGGCTCATAGTTCATCCCCGAGATCCTCACATGATTCTTTCTGTCCTCCTCCTTATCGGGACGTGTAAGCTCATGCTTCTTGATCCTGTTGCTCATGTAATCTTCAACTGCGGCACAGGCAACAATTCCGTATTGCCTTCTGCCATTCATCGTCTGAGCATAAACATAAAGTGCATCCTCTTCGTCCTGGAACAGGACACCGTCAGTCATCAGTTTCCTGAAATTGCTGATACCCTTCTCATAGACCGCCATACTGTACTCATCAATGTCATCCGCCAGATCGATTTCAGGTTTGATGACATGAAGAAAGGAGTAGGGATTTCCTTCAGCCTCTACTCTGGCTTCCTGCTTGTTCAAAACATCATATGGCCTGGAAGCTATCTGAGCTGCCTTATCCTTTACAGGCCGTATACCCTTAAATGATTTGATCTTTACCATTTTAATCTGTATGTTTTAGTTTGTTGGTTATTCAGTTATTCTCTCCTCTTCATATTCTGCTCTTGGTTCATTGCGACGGTTAGGCTTTTGCAAGGAGGTTATCAACGCCCCAAGCATCTTTGATATCTCAATCAACAGCTCTCTGTTTTCTTCATTTTTTTCTTCCGTGATGAAGTTCAGCCTGTATACTATCGTGCCAAGCACAAGACACTCTCTCACAGAACCTCTTGCATCTTTGAGCATCTGCACAAACTGCGGTTTGCTTCTTCCACTGCCCTCCGCAATTGATACAGCCACATTCTGTGCTGCATTCAGAAATCTGTTGGCAAGGTTGCCCATTGTCCCGGTTTCCGGGAACAGCGTTGTAAGATTATAAACCCACTCAACATAGATGAGCGTCTTTTCATAGATCCTCAGATCTTCAAACCTGAAAAAACTGCTGTTTCTTTCTTCTTCCATAGTTTTTCCTCCTGGAGTTATTAATTGATTAGTATTGTTTCCTGATCAGTAATTTTAGATTGATGTTTAATCGAAAAATGTGGTATTACACTGCTTTGTGCCAATATGAAGGCAATTGCAGTTGATATAAATACTCCTGATGTTCTTATTACACAAACACTCAGGAATACCTGATAAACCGAACAAATGATTACCTGTTCACCTGAAATGTGACATCCCCCTTTTCGAGGAAAGCAACAATCTGATTGGCCGCAGCAATACCCGCATTGTTATTGGCCTCTGCAGTCTGTGCGCCCATCTTCTTTGGTGTGGTAAAGTAACGGTCGGGATAAGCAGCACTCAGAGCTTCAGCACCGTCAGGAGCAACATCGGTAAGATAGACAAAATCGCTCCTCTCCGCAAATACCTTTTGAAGGCTTTCCTCACATATCACCTCTTTTCTTGCTGTGTTTACAAGGGTAGCGCCCTTTGGCATCTTTGAAAGAAGTCCGAAGTTGATTGACTTTTTGGTTTCTGCTGTAGCAGGGATATTCAATGATATGTACTGGCATTTACTGTATAGCTCATCAACGCTTTTTACAGGCGTCACACCGTCGGTGGTCATTATCGTATCATCAACAAAAGGATCAAAAGCATAAACTTGCATTCCGAAACCCTTTGCTATCCTGGCAACATTTTTTCCAACCCAGCCATAGGCATGGATTCCAATCGATTTATCTTTTAGTTCTGTGCCAGGTTTGCCATTAAACCTTCCCCTTGCCTGATACACCATCATTCCAAGAGCAAGTTCAGCCACTGCATTTGAATTCTGACCCGGGGTGTTCATGACAACAACACCCTTTTCTTTTGCTGCACTGAGGTCAACATTGTCGTAACCGGCACCTGCCCTGACAACGATCTTCAGCCCGGGTGCTGCTGCAATAACTTCTGCATCTATAATGTCGCTTCTGATTATGATAGCATCAGCAGTTCTTACAGCTTCCAGCAGTTGTGCCTTCTCTGTATAGTTCTCAAGCATCATCACCTCATAGCCCGAAGCTTCAAATACTTCCCTGATGCTTTTTACCGCACCTGCGGCAAATGGTTTTTCTGTTGCAATTAGTACTTTAGCCATAATGATTCATATTTTTAGTGTTTAAGCTTTCATCTCAGCAAATTTCTGCATGCAGGCAACAAGAGCTTCCACACTCTCTTTTGGCAGAGCGTTATATGTAGAAGCCCTGAAACCTCCAACAGACCTGTGCCCTTGAATACCGATCATGCCATGCTCCTTGGCAAATGTGTTGAAGTCTGCTTCAAGAGATGCGTACTTTTCATTCATCACAAAGCAGATGTTCATCAGAGAACGATCCTCCGGATCCTCAACAGTGGCTTTGAAAAGTGGATTCCTCTCAATCTCATTGTAAAGAATGGCAGCCTTCTCCTCATTTTTCTTCTGCATGACACCAACACCGCCCTGTGCCTTCAGCCACTTCAAGGTCTGGAGTGCTGCATATATTGGCAATACGGGAGGTGTGTTGAACATAGACTCCTTATCGATATGGGTTTTATAATTAAGCATCGTCGGAATTGCCCTGTCAACCTTGCCAAGAATATCATTTTTTATTATCACAAAGGTTACCCCTGCAGGAGCAAGATTTTTCTGAGCACCCCCGTAGATAAGTGCGTACTTCGACACATCGAGCGGACGACTGAAGATATCTGATGACATGTCAGCGATCAGAGGTATCTTAACGTCCATATCATATTTAATCTCAGTACCATAAATGGTGTTGTTGGTGGTGATGTGGAAATACTCAGCATCTTCAGGTATCTCATACTGTTTTGGGATATAGGAGAAATTCCTGTCTTTTGATGAGGCAACTTCCACGGCTTCTCCGAAGAACTTAGCCTCTTTGAGCGCTTTTGAAGCCCACTCACCGGTGTTCAGATAAGCGGCTTTTTTGTTCATCAGGTTGTAAGGAACCATACAGAACTGGAGGCTTGCCCCCCCCCCAAGAAACAGCACTGAATAACCTTCAGGGATGCTGAGCAGCTCTTTGAAAAGTGCAACAGCTTCATCCATCACAGCAATAAACTCTTTTCCCCTGTGGGAAACTTCCATAACTGAGAGACCAGTTCCGGAAAAGTCCTTTACCCCTTTTGCAGTCTCTTCAATAGTGAATTGCGGCAGAATCGATGGTCCTGCGTAAAAATTATGTTTCTTCATGATAAACCTGTATTTTGGTTAATAATATATGTTTGAAAATCCATATTAATAAGTGCATGCAATATGCAAAAAAAATTGATATCCCCGACAATAATCCGTAGTGAAATTGTTGCCAATAAATACGGGAAAGGAATGAAATAAATCAATTTCTTGCTTTTGGTCACGTTAGCCTGGTTTATTCCTGAAATTGAAGGTTGAGATCGTTTAGTCGTTTAGTCCGCTGTGGTGGAGCGGATTCACCATTTTTTTTGACAGGATAACAGGTTTGTTCTTTTCCTTAACTATTCAGATTACGCACGTTTTTAAGTGTCAACAAGTTTCTGTTGACTTTAGAATTCAAATAGCTTATATTTGTATTTTAATGATTTTTCCGCATGGATAATGTTAAAACTAAGAAGCATATTACTATCTGTATATGAATATTTGTGTTCTGCTATGTATATTTCCTTGAGCATTTCTTATCGCCAAAATATACACCTTTTAATTCATCATTTAAAATATCAGATTTCTGAATCACGTATTCCCGTAGAGAGAGAGAGAGAGAGAGAGAGAGAGTAGAGGCCCTTTTATAAGATGTAAAATATTTCCCGTTCGAAACAG
>OBJA01000889.1_pt1 | contig 23376 bp, 23 predicted proteins | sample 1519751 | NCBI WGS metagenome assembly OBJA01 (sample SAMEA3881238, study PRJEB22517) | soil metagenome | biome: lake sediment; feature: soda lake sediment; material: sediment, water from around vicinity | place: India | collected 2013-12-23 | depth 3 m
ATACAGTTGTAAAATCAATTAGATTTTTTTGTATTTTTATCGGACAATAATGATTTTTTTATAAATAATTGTATGCTAGATAAATTTATATATGTATTTTTGCCCCTCATTTTTAAATTAATATATTGTCTAACCATTAGTAAAAAAAATTAAACGATGTCTAAAGAAAAATTAGAAAAAAACGAAACCGAAGAAATTCTAGAATCAACAGATTCTGTTGAAGAAACACAAGATGAGATTCTTGATGAACAAGATGATTTAGAGGAAGAGGAAGAAGATGAAGAAGAGGAAGAAGATGGTGCTTCTGATGATGAAATTGACTCTATCGTAGTTGAAGCAAAATCTTTACAAGACGAATTTGACTGGGATAAATTTGAAACACAACAAGATGTGTATTCAAACAAAGAAAGAAACGCTCTCGTTTCTACGTATGACAAAACATTATCAACAATTACAGAAAATGAAGTTGTTGAAGGAACTGTAGTTAGTGTAACCAAAAGAGAAGTAGTTGTTAACATTGGCTACAAATCAGATGGTATTGTAAATGTTAATGAATTCAGATATAATCCGGAATTAAAACAAGGAGATGCTGTTGAAGTTTTTGTTGAAAGTCAAGAAGACAAAACAGGACAATTAATTTTATCTCACAAAAAAGCACGTGCGTTAAAATCATGGGATAGAGTTAATCAAGCACTTGAAAATGATGAAATTGTTAAAGGATTTGTTAAATGCCGCACAAAAGGTGGTATGATAGTAGATGTGTTTGGCATTGAAGCGTTCTTACCGGGTTCTCAAATAGATGTTAAACCAATTAGAGATTATGATATTTACGTAGGTAAAACAATGGAATTTAAGGTTGTAAAAATCAATCACGAATTCAAAAACGTTGTTGTATCTCACAAAGCACTTATTGAAGCTGAGCTTGAAGTTCAGAAAAAAGAAATTATTTCTAAACTAGAAAAAGGTCAAGTTTTAGAAGGTGTTATTAAAAACATAACGTCATATGGAGTATTTATTGATTTAGGAGGGGTTGACGGATTAATTCACATCACTGATTTATCATGGGGAAGAATTAACCATCCTGAAGAAATTGTTACACTTGACGAAAAAATCAATGTTGTAATTCTTGATTTTGATGATGACAAAAAACGTATTGCTCTTGGATTAAAACAATTAACTCCACACCCATGGGATACATTAGACAAAGAATTACAAGTTGGTGATAAAGTAAAAGGGAAAGTTGTTGTTATGGCTGATTATGGTGCATTTATAGAAATAGCACCTGGTATTGAAGGTCTTATTCACGTTTCTGAGATGTCATGGTCTCAACATTTACGAAGTGCAAACGAATTCTTAAATGTTGGAGATGAGATTGAAGCAGTTGTTTTAACTCTTGACAGAGAAGAAAGAAAAATGTCTTTAGGTATGAAACAACTTAAACCAGATCCATGGGATGAGATTGACAGCAAATATCCAGTAAGCTCTAAACACAAAGCAACGGTAAGAAACTTCACAAACTTTGGTGTTTTTGTAGAAATTGAAGAAGGTGTTGACGGCCTTATTCATATTTCTGACTTATCATGGACTAAAAAAATTAAGCATCCGGGAGAATTCACCTCAATTGGAGCTGAAATAGAAGTTGTTGTACTTGAAGTTGATAAAGAAAACAAACGGTTAAGTTTAGGACACAAACAACTTGAAGAAAATCCATGGGATGTATTTGAAACAATTTTCAATGTTGGTTCTATACATGAAGGAACAATAGTTGAACTTGCAGAAAAACACGTAACGGTTGCATTACCATACGGTGTTGAGGCAATTTCTACCGTTGGTCATATAACAAAAGAAGATGGTTCTACTGCAAAAATTGAAGAAAAACTTAATTTTAAAGTAACTGAATTCTCAAAAGATGCTAAGAAAATTTTTGTTTCTCATTCAAGAACATTTGAGGATGAAAAAAATGAGAAAGCAGAAACAGAAAAGAAAACAAAAGCGGCTTCAACTAAAAAGAACATGAAAAAAGTTCACGAAAGTATCGAAAAAACCACTCTTGGTGATGTTTCTGAATTAGCAAATCTTAAATCTGAGCTTAAAAAAGCTGAAGACAAAAAAAATGATGAATAAAAAAATCATGGAAGCTTTGTTTTTTTCAAAGCTTCCATGTATATTTACGTTTTAATAAAATAAAAAAACATCGTCATGGATTGCAAAATAACGAAAAAGGATACTCATACTCTTATTGAGATTTTATCTGACAAGCTAGATTCTCAAATAGCACCGTCATTAAAATCAGAATTAGTATTAATTTCAGGAAATAAAGAAAAAAACATTATTCTTGATTTATCTAGCTGTCGTTATTGTGATTCTTCTGGTTTAAGTGCAATTTTAGTAGCAAACAGACTCTGCAAAAATGCAAATGGAACATTTGTTCTTTGTGGTCTTCAAACAGCGGTAGAACGTTTAATAACAATTTCTCAGTTAGATTCTGTTCTACACATTACAACTACAGCTGAAAAAGCAGAAGAAATTATTGCTCAAAAATAAAGATGTCGTCTCATGCTTTAACTATTTTAGGAAGTAGTTCTGCATTACCTACATCACAAAAATTTTCATCCGCTCAAATATTAGAAATATTTGGGCGGTTTTTTTTAATAGATTGTGGTGAAGGTACACAAATGCAACTACGAAAATGCAAAGTTCCCTTCTCAAAAATACGAGCAATATTTATTAGTCATCTCCATGGAGACCATTATCTAGGAATATTTGGCGTATTATCAAGTTTTAATTTATTAGGCAGAAAAAATGACTTAACAATCTATGGTCCTAAAGAATTAGAAAAAATCATAGAATTTCAATTATCGTTTTCTGACCATCCTCTTCAATTCAAAGTACATTTTATTGCCATTCTTGAAGAAAAAAAGACTCTTTTATATGAGGATAAACGAATTTCAATATACGCTCATGCCCTTAATCACAGAAAGCCATGCTGGGGATTTGAATTCAGACAAAACAGCACCGAAAAAAAAATCATAAAAGAGAGTATTGAAACATATAATTTATCAATTTCTCACATTATTTCAATTAAATCAGGTAAAGATTTGATACTTGAAAATAATACTGTTATTCCAAATAAAGAACTAACAATAGATATAAAACCTGTATCATTCGTGTACATATCTGACACACGCTTTATGCCATTACTTGCAAAAGAGATTCAGTCTCCAACGCTTCTTTATCATGAAGCGACATTTGACAACAAACTAAAAAAAAGAGCGAAAGAAACATATCATTCTACCGGAGCAGAAGCCGCTGAATTTGCAAAATTATGTAATGCCGAAAAATTAATAATTGGACATTTTTCTGCACGCTATAAAGACATTAGTCCTATACTAGAAGAAGCTCAAAACATTTTTCCGGAAACATATGCTGCCGAAGATTTAGTAAAATATGAATTTTAAAACCTCTGAAAAAATCAGCAATTAATACGCTACACCAAATAATACTCTTTGCTTAGATGGTTTTCCAGAATATATACAAGTTCCCTCCTCAAAGTCTTGTTCTAAAGGAATACACCGAATAGTAGCTTTAGTTTCTTGTTTAATTTTCTCTTCTGTTTCAGGAGTTCCGTCCCAATGAGCTAATACAAAACCCGTTTTATTAGAAATATATGATTTAAATTCTTCATAGGTATTTACAACGAACGTATTCTTAGCACGAAAATCTAAGGCTTTATTATAAATAGTTTGCTGTATATTTTCTAATAAAGTTTCAATATAGGTATCTAGACCATCTAACGGAACGGTTTCTTTTGTCAAAGTATCTCTTCGAGCAAGTTCTACCGTGCCATTTTCAATATCTCGAGGACCAATTGCTATCCGTAAAGGAACACCTTGCAGTTCATATTGAGCAAATTTCCATCCAGGTTTTTGTGTATCTCTATCATCATATTTCACAGAAATACCTTTTTTACGTAAATTCTCTTGTATGCCTAATGCTGTTTTAGAAATAAGTTCTAATTGCTCATCTCCTTTATAAATTGGCACAATAACAACCTGAATTGGAGCTAATTTTGGCGGTAGCACTAAACCATTATCATCAGAATGAGCCATTATTAAAGCTCCCATTAAACGAGTAGAAACCCCCCAAGACGTTGCCCACACATAATCAATTTTACCATCTTTATTTGTAAATGTAACATCAAATGCTTTTGCAAAGTTTTGTCCTAAGAAATGTGATGTGCCAGACTGTAATGCTTTTCCATCTAGCATTAATGCCTCAATAGTATATGTCTCAAGAGCACCTGCGAAACGTTCATTTGGACTTTTCTTCCCAATAACAACCGGAAGAGCTAAATAATTTTGAGCAAAATCAGCATACACTTGAATCATTTTTTCGGTTTCTTCAATTGCTTCCTCTTTAGTTGCATGAGCAGTATGCCCCTCTTGCCATAAAAATTCCGCCGTTCTTAAGAATAATCTCGTTCGCATTTCCCAACGCACCACATTTGCCCATTGATTACATAAAATTGGTAAATCTCTATATGATTGAATCCAGTTTTTATAGGTATTCCAAATAATAGTCTCAGATGTAGGTCTTACAATTAATTCCTCTTCTAATTTCGCGGTTTCGTCAACAACAATACCACTTCCATCTTCAGCATTTTTTAAACGATAATGAGTTACAACAGCACATTCTTTTGCAAAACCATCAACATGGCTAGCTTCTTTACTAAAAAAAGATTTAGGAATAAATAACGGGAAATACGCATTAACATGCCCTGTTTCTTTAAACATTCGATCTAAAACAGACTGCATTTTTTCCCAAATCGCATATCCGTAGGGTTTGATAACCATGCACCCTCTTACCGCAGATGATTCAGCAAGATCTGCTTGTACTACAAGTTCATTGTACCATTGAGAATAATTTTCACTTCTACTTGTTAAATTTTTAGCCATATTGTTTTTTGGTATAGTATTTGCAAATTGTAAAAACGTATTTTTATGCAAAATAAATGAAATTAATTAATTAAAATATATAAATGGAGGACTTAAGCATGAAAACAAGAATATTTTTTTTCGGCATTTTATCACTACTCCTTTTTGGATGCAGTTCTTTAGAGCAAATTAATGCTAATTATCAAGATGATATTTACATGAGTCGCTCCGAAATTCGTGAAGCTCAACAAGCCCCAAACGCTGTTGCTACGCAGAATTATTCTCCTCAACAAAGTACACAAGAATATAGTTATAATAACAATACAGAAACGTACTTTGAGGAAAACAACAATAATTTTTCATACCCACAAGATGAAAACACAACCATTATTAATAATTATTACGAAAATAATTTTCACTATGATGATTTTTATTATTCACGTCGCTTATTTGACACATACACTCCTCGTTCAACATGGAATTTCTCAATGCATATAGGAACCCCATATTGGCATGTGTCTTATTATCCATATTATTATTCTACTCCATATTATTACTCACGATATCGAGTTCATTATCATTATGACTATTATCCACATTATTCTTATCGTTATCCATATTATTATGGGTATAGATATTATGATTATTATACCTATAGACCTATTTACAGAAGTAATTCCGTTTATGCTCCTCGCTCTTCTTATAATTACCAAACATATAGAGCAAACAGCAGGCCTCATCCAACAAGAAGTTCTTCAACAGTGAGAAGCAGTTCAAATGAAAGTGTTCGTAGTTCAAGTAGCAGCTCTCAATCTTCAAGAGCGTCATCATCTTCAACTAACAGATCCTCAGAAAGAACATATACACCAAATACTTCTCGTTCATCTTCTCAAGGAACACAGCAAGGACAAAGCAGATCTCATGTTCAACAAAAAAATGAAGCAGTTCCTCAAAGAGCTCCTCAAAACCAACCAAGAAGTAACAGTGAGAGTTCTACACGCACAGAGAGTTCCTCTACTCGTTCAAATCAGCAACAAACAAGATCATCTGAGCAAAGAACCGAGACGCGGCCTCAACAACAAGGACAACAAGGTTCTTCAACTCAAACCAGAAGTTCTGCTCAAAGACAAGAAAACACTCAAAGTTCGAGAACCACTACGTCACCTCAAAGAAGTAGTACTCAAGGGACAACCCGCTCAGAGAACTCAGGGAACCGTCCTAGTTACAATCAAAGAGGAACAACTGGAGGATATTCTTCTACAAGAACATCTGGAAATGCAAGAAGTGAAAGTTTTCAACAACAACCACAATCTAGCTCTTCAACAAATCAACAGACTAGAACGTCGGAAAATAATAACAATAATCAAGTGCGTCAACAATCGAGCAGTAGCCAGCAAAGTTATAACAGACCGCAAAGCACACGTTCTGATAGAACTCAACCTACACGGTCAGAAAATTCACAAACCAGACCGCAAAGTTCATCTTCGCACAATAGAGTTAATCGATAATCATTAAAAACATTGAGCTATGAAAACAATTCTTTCAATCATTTCAAGTATGCTTATTGCAACAACAATAGTTGCTCAAGATTATACAGATGCCTTACGATTTAGCGAGACATTTCCTATGGGAAATGCAAGATTCACAAGTATGTCTGGAGCCTTTGGTGCGATAGGCGGAAATATATCCGGCTTGAGTATCAATCCTGCCGGAAGTGCAATATTTAAAAACAATACCTTTGAAATAAGTCCTGCTTTTTTACATACCAAAACACAAAATTATTATCGCAACTCTTACAATGCATCTTTTTCTAGTTCTATGGCTATTCCAAATATTGGAGTAGTGTTTACGCATGACATTGAAGACAGTGATGTTTTAATTTCTGGTATAAGTATAGGATTTGCAGCAAATAGACAAAATCATTTTAATAGTATTGCTAATTTTAATGCAATAAACAATTCAAATTCATTAACTGATGATTTTGTTAGATATGCAAATAATAATATTTTCCAAAACAGCTATACAAATTTAGCATGGGACACATATTTAATTGATTATGACACAATTCAAAATGCCTATTACAGTGATAATCGTTGGTTTTTCAACAATTCTGTATATACTCAATATGGACAATTACAAGACGTTTCATATCGAAGATCAGGAGCAAGTAAAGAGTATCTGTTTAATATTGGACTAGATTTTTCTGAAAAAGTATTTATTGGGGCAAATATTAATATTGAGTCAATTAATTATTCTGAAACATATGAGATTTCTGAAAAAGATATCAATAATGTAATTGAAAATTTAGAATCTTTTAAGTATATTTTTTCTTATGATGCAATAGGAGCGGGAATTTCTAGCGACATAGGTATAATTGTAGCTCCTATTAAAAGTTTACGATTAGGTCTAGCGGCTCACTCTCCTATTGTGTATACTGTTGAAGAAAATTATAAAGGGTCTCTGCAAGCAAATTACGATAACCCAATAGATGGAATTAATTCATCACTACAGAGACAACATACCGGAGATTTTATTTATAATTTTAGAAAACCGGGAAAATTTATAGGAAGCATTGCATATATTTATAAAAACATAGCCGTAATTGGATTTGATTATGAAAGTGTTAATTATAAATTTGCTCAATTTTCATCAAACACAGAATCTTTCTCAGGCAAAAATAGTGAAATACACACTAAACTAAAACGAGTAAATAATATTAAAACCGGAGCAGAATTACGATACGGTCCTTTACGATTCAGAGGTGGTTTAGCATTATATGAAAATCCGTATGAATCTATTGATTTTAATTCATGGTTTTATAGACGCGATGTTTCCGGAGGTATTGGAATTAGCAATGATGATTTTTATATTGATTTTTCATGGGTTAAATCAATGAAACATGGACAAGAGACATTTTATAACGATATAATCGGGAATCCGGTTCAAGCAAAATCTAACACATATTCAGATAACTTCTTCCTTACTTTTGGTTTAAAATTCTAAATATTAGTTTACTCTTTTACATTAAAAAAAGCCGGTTAATACCGGCTTTTTTTTGTCTATCATATAACAAAAAATAAATCTTCAATTTTTATATCTAAAATTACCGTATATTTGAAAAAAAGTAAAATTCTACAAATGTAATTTTTATGAAAACAAAAATTTTTATTGTTATCGCTTTATTAGCAACAAGCATACAATCTTTTGGTCAAGAAAACAAAATATATTACTCTTTATCTGAAGCTCTTGCAAATCCTGATCAAGTATATAGATTACAATTACGAAATCAAAATTTAAGTTCTATACCAAAAGAGGTTTTTAAATTTAAAAACTTAACTCATCTTGATATTTCTGAAAATGCTATTACGCAAATTCCAGGAAAAATTAAAAAATTAAAAAACCTAACTGTTTTATCTGCTTCAAAAAATCAAATAACGAGCATTCCAAAGCATATTGGAAGTTTAACTAAACTAGAAACACTACATTTACAACACAATAACATATCTTCTGTTTCTGATAAAATTGGAAATTTACGAATGTTAAAAAGTTTGAATCTTTCTTACAATTCTATATCCAGTCTTCCGGAATCAATAAAAAACCTCACAAACTTACGAGATGTGGTTTTACAGTCTAATAAACTGCAATCATTCCCCACAGGATTACTGTATGCGACTCGAATAACAAATTTAAGTATTGGAAATAACCCAATAAAACAAATTCCAGAATCAATTTCAGCTTTTATCTTACTTGAAGAATTAGAAATCAAAAACTGTGAGCTTTCAAGTTTACCTGAATCTATTGGTTCTCTTGGACGTCTTATTCATATTGATGCAGCTAACAACTCTATACGAACTATTCCTGAATCTATAGGCAAACTGCAACGATTAGAAATGCTCTATTTACAAAACAATAACATATCTGAATTCCCTGAATCGTTTGGTTTTTTATCAATGCTTACTTTTTTACATTGTAATAATAATCAAATCGAAATTATCCCTGAGCTCTTCTCAAACCTATCTCATTTAGAAGTGTTAGTTATTCACTCCAACCCAATTCACACTATAGATAATAGCTTTGGTTCATTACCATATTTAGTTGAATTACATATTACAAATACCACATTAACTACTCTACCTCAAACATTTAGTTCTCTAGAACGACTTCGACTTTTATACGCGGACTACTCTCTTGTATTAGAGTGTGTTACAATAATTTCCGAAACACCGTCATTACGGAGAATTATGCTTTCTGATTCTGAAAAAGACACAGAAAAAATTATAGAATTAAAACGACTCCTTCCTGACATTTCAATAGAACAATAAACGAACTCTGTAGTGTTACCCATTAGTCATACCACAACATTACGAGTTCGATATCCGGAAACGGATTCTATGGGATATGTTCATCATAGTGTGTATCCTCAATACTATGAATATGCTCGTGTTGAAATGCTTCGAGAAAGAGGTATTTCATATAAAAAAATGGAAGAAGATGGCATTATGCTTCCTGTTAGAGAATTACAAATCACCTATTTAAAACCGGCTCGTTTTGACGAAATTCTTAGCATAACAACAACTTTAAAAAAAGCACCTAGTCTAACCCTACACTTTGAGTTCAGTATTACTAATGAAAAAAATAAATGTATTAACAGAGCTCAAATTTGTTTAGTATTTGCCGACACAAAAACCGGTAAACCTCTTAGAAGCGGACACGAATATATTAAGTCTGCATTCAATCTTTAGATTTTTCATTTTCTTAAGAAAATATATGTAAGGCAACTTCATATATGCTCGTCAATGTAAATAAACCGATAAAAATTTACGATTATGATGAATTCAATAACAATTACAGTACTGAGTTTATTTTCATTTTTTTCGGCTACAAATAATTTGTCTAACAATAAAAATAATACAGCTATGACAACAAATAACGAATTTAAACTGCCAGCTTTACCTTATGCATACAATGCATTAGAGCCATATATTGATGCAAAAACTATGGAGATTCATTATGAAAAACACCATGGAGCATACACCGCAAATCTAAATGCTGCTATTAAAGGAACAGAATTAGAAGGAAAAACCATTGAAGAAATATTAGCTAATATATCTAAATACTCACCTGCTGTGAGAAATAATGGTGGAGGATATTACAATCATAATCTTTTCTGGAGTATTTTGAGCCCCCATGGAACGCCCCAACCAAACGATTCTCTAGAAATAGCAAAATCAATTATTAAAACATTTGGCTCTTTTGAAGAATTTAAGACTAAATTTTCTCAAGCCGCAGCAACTCGTTTTGGCTCAGGATGGGCATGGTTAAGTGTAGATGCAAATGGCGATTTATTTATTAGTTCATCGCCCAATCAAGACAATCCGCTTATGGATGTAGAAGAAAAAAACGGCATACCGGTTCTTGGACTAGATGTATGGGAACATGCCTATTATCTTAATTATCAAAACAGAAGACCTGACTATATTTCAGCATTTTTTAATCTAATAAATTGGACTGAAGTAAATAAAAAATATATTGCAGCAAAAAAATAATATTCATAATAATTTTTAGTTAATACTAGGTAGTTTTTTTCATTGTTTTTTGGATTTGTTTTTTGACCCTGAGCTTGTGAATATAGTATAATACAATTATATTATTGTTCACAAGCTCTTTTTTTTAAAATATCTGAGTAATTTTACGGCAGAATGAATGTAAAAAACTCAAACCACGCTATAGAATATTTAAATACCTTAGGTGCTCAAAAAACACCCTGTGTGTTTATTATTGACTATGCAATGCAGAATATCCAGATTTGGAAAACAACAGAAATTCCAAATAATATTAAAATTGCATTTCCAAACTTTTCATATCAAGCCACAGGAGAAACTCAAAAAACATCTGTTGAAATAGTTCCTAAACAACACTCAAAAACAGATTTTGACTCAGCGTTTCAAACGATACAGAAACATATTAAACACGGGAATTCTTTTTTAATTAACTTAACTGCTTCTACTGAAATTGAGACAAAACATTCTCTTTCTGATATCTTTAGTGCCGCTCATGCTCCATTCAAATTATTATACAATTCGGATTTTGTGGTTTTTTCTCCTGAGCCATTTGTTACCATTTCAGGTGATACAATTTGTACGTTTCCAATGAAAGGCACTATTGATGCCTCAATACCAAATGCCGAGAACATCATTTTATCAAACAAAAAAGAACAGGCAGAGCATGCTACAATAGTTGATTTACTAAGAAATGATATGAGCATAATAGCAGAACATGTGTATGTAAAAAAATATAGATATCTTGAAAAAATCACAAGTAATTCTCACTCATTACTGCAAGTGAGTTCTTGTATTGAAGGTTCTATAATGCCACATCTTAAAAATCAAATTGGGACCATTTTATTTTCAATGCTACCCGCAGGATCTATATCAGGAGCACCAAAGCCAAAAACAATAGAAATTATAAAACGAGCAGAATATCATACTCGCGGGTATTATACCGGAATAATGGGATATTTTGATGGAGCATTTTTAGAAAGCGCTGTAATGATTCGATTTATTGAGCAAAAAAACGGAAAATTGTATTTTAAAAGCGGGGGTGGAATAACATCTCAAAGTAATATTGATGAAGAATACCAAGAAATAATTCAAAAAATATATGTGCCAACTCATTGAAACAATACAAGTAAAAAATGGCATTCCACTTTTATTACCATACCACCAAACACGTATGGATAGAAGTGTAAAGTCAATTTGGAAATGCAAAAACAAACTTGTATTAGATACAATTATTACTATTCCGGAGCATGCTAAAACAGGAATTTGGAAATGTAGAATAGTATACTCAAACACAACATACAGTATCGATTTCACTCCCTATACGTATAGAAAAATTGAAACGCTTCAATGCGTAGAACACAACGCTATTACCTACGAACATAAATATGAAAACAGACAGGTTTTTCAAGAACTTTTACATCAAAAAGATAGGGCAGATGAAATTATTATAATTAAAAATAATCTTATAACAGATACCTCTTTTAGTAATATTATGTTTTTTAACGGCACACAATGGCTTACCCCTTCTGACTGTTTGTTACCAGGAACTAAACGAAGCTATTTATTAGACACAAAACAGATATTTGAACAAAAAATATATAAAAATGATGTAAACAAATATCAAAAAGCACGTCTATTGAATTGTTTTTTTGATTTACACTCTGGAAATGACATTAAAATTGAAAACATTGTCTTGTAATACTTAAAAAAACTGTAATATTGTATTTAAAATAACCTATTATTAATGTATTAAATTTTTACTATGAAAAAGTTACATGTATTCCTATTTGTATCTCTTGCAGCTTTATTATTTACAAGCTGTTCAAATGATCAAGAAATCACAATTAACAACGAAATTAAAGCTGTTATTGATGGCTATGTATTTAATTCAGAAACCGGAACTCCTGTTGATGGTGTTCTTGTTACTATTAGTGACAAAGCAGTGAGAACTAACGCAAGTGGTTACTTTAAAGTAACCGGACTTTCTACCGGAGATTACTGTTTTAAATTCGAAAAAGAAGGATTTGTTTCTATGCTTGATTGCTACATTGTTTCCGTTCCGGGGCAAGATTTTTATGGAGATCAAGTTCAAAGTTCTTTTGTAAGTAATATAACTCCAAGCAACAAAAATGCGAATATTACTTTTCGTTATCAAGATAGTGGAGATTGGTTTGATGCTCCTGCAAATCTTAACGTAAAAGTATCATATACAAATAATAGTATTATTAGCATAATTAGCGACAAAACAACTAACAGTTCAGGTGCTATTACACTTAATAATATTGCTTATTCTCAAATTAGAGTAGAAATTGACCAAATAATTGATGATGTTAGATATACCGTAAACAAAACTATTTCTGCAAGCATGTTTGAGCAATTAAATGGCAACATTCGCGTGCAAATAAGTTCTGCAGCAGTAACTACTACTAATGTTGATTTATAACGTCTACTTCTTATAATATTTTTAAAGAGGGTATGTTTCATATCCTCTTTTTTTTATCTTTTCACAAAGAGTAAAATACCATGTAAATATGTACATTTGCATAGTATTATATTTTAGATGAAAGATTTTATAAAACTCATACCTTATTTAATAAAATACAAAAAGTATATTATTATAGTTTTTGTATGTAATCTGTTAGCAGCAATTTTTTCTTTTGGCTCCATTGCTGCAATCATTCCATTTTTAAGTGTCATTTTTAATACTACCGAACCTATACTCTATTCGGTACCATTTGAATTCACCAAAGATTCAATACAACACAACGCACACTACGTTCTGTATGCAATTATATCAGAACACGGCAAATCGAGAGCTCTCCTTATTATTTGTGCTTTTTTAATTGGATCAACATTTTTAAAAAATCTATTTGATTACTTCTCTAATTACTTCAATATTACGGTGGTTAACGGTGTTCCAAAAGATATTTACAATAAAACATATAAAAACATTCTAAACCTACCGGTTTCATATTTCACCAATGAACGTAAAGGTGATATTATGGCAAGAATGTCTGCCGATATTACAGAGGTACGAAATAGCATGGTCGCATCTTTTGGAGGTATGATTAAACATCCGGTTTTTTTATTCATCTTTTTTATTGGCCTTTTATTAATAAGCTGGCAAATGACTCTAATTATTTCAATACTGCTTCCTGTCACCGCATTAATAACCGGAAGAATTGCCAAAAACTTAAAAAAAACATCACATCTAGCACAAAAGCTACAAGGAGATATTTTAGTTTTTATTGATGAAACCTTAAGTGGATTACGAATCATTAAAATTTTCAACGCCATAACTCACATGGAACAGAATTTTAATAAGAAGAACTATGAATATTATAAAACTATAAATAGAGTTAACAGAAAACATGTATTAGCGTCACCATTAACTGAAAGTTTAATAATTATAACCTTAGCTATAGCTATTTTTTATGGAGGTATGCTTGTTATAGCTAACGACGGCTCAATGTCTGCCGAAGGTTTTATTGCCTATCTCATAGCATTTACACAAGTAGTAAGTCCGGCAAAATCTCTTACCAGTTCTTTGTATGGCATAAAAAAAGGAGCTGCTAGTATTGAGAGAATAGAAAAAATTATGTATTCAGAAATCAGTATTCTAGATAAAAAAGATGCTACACCAATTAAACAATTTACGGAAAGTATAGATTTTAACACTGTATCTTTTAGTTATACAGAAGATAAAGAAGTATTAAAAGAAATTTCATTTTCCATTAAAAAAGGGCAATCAGTTGCTTTAGTTGGACAATCAGGTTCGGGAAAAACAACTATAGCTCAACTCCTTCCACGTTTTTATCAGGTTAACAAAGGAAGTATTTGCATAGATACTATTCCAATAGAAGATTATAAACTAGAAGATTTACGAGGATTAATGGGTATTGTAACACAAGAGTCTATTCTCTTTAATGATTCTTTTTTTAATAATATAGCTTTTGGAATAACCAATCCTAATGAACAAGATGTGATTGAAGCCGCAAAAAGAGCAAATGCCCATGATTTTATCATGGAAACACCTAAGGGATATTATACGGTTATAGGAGATCAAGGCAGCAAGCTTTCCGGTGGACAACGCCAACGAATTTGCATTGCACGAGCTATTATGAAAAACCCGCAAATATTAATCCTTGACGAAGCAACATCTGCCTTAGATACACATTCAGAAAGATTAGTACAAGAAGCTCTTTATAATGTAATGAAAGACAGAACATCACTTATAATTGCCCACAGACTGTCAACTATAAAAAATGCTGATAGTATAATTGTATTGCATGAGGGGAAAATTGTAGAACAAGGATCTCACGAAGAACTCATTTCCAGACATGGAAAATATAAGCAACTACACGATTTACAATTACTTTAGATAAGACAAAACAATCGTAATCCGACATAAAAACTATATCAACAATCATTGTGAAAACCGTTAATAACTTATAAAACAGTTTTATAAAATAAAATATAGTTTTTTATATATTTGAAAAAAAATCAAAATGTGGAGGATGAAAAAGCTATTACTTATATTATCAATGAGTATTTTTTATAACTCATTTCTGTCTGCTCAAGATTTTGGAAATGTTGAACAAGATTTTGCAGCAGACTCTATTTATTTAAAATGTTTATATGAAACTAAACATTTTATATCAACTAACACCCTACAATTTATTGTAGGAACAGCAAATATTAACTATGAATATATGCTAACAAAACAAGCATCTATTAAAATTGGTGCAGGCACAATAATGGGTTACAGAATATTGGTAGAGGAACATATTATAGTAGATAAAGGGTCTCGCTATATATTACTAGAACCACGTTATTATACACCTAATGCGGCATCTAATTGTTGGATGAATATTGCTATTGGATTCTCATATAAATATTGGGATTATACTCAAAAAGAACCAACAGACGATAAAGATCCTATAACAAACAAAACAATATATACAACAAGCCCTATTAAAAGTCATATGTTTGGCACCTCACTTATTGGAAAACATCCGGTTACTGCAGGATTTACATTTGAATATCAAATAGGAATTGATATGGGTATATTACAAAATAAAACATACATTTCGCCAAATATTGGCTTTTCTATGGGTATGATATTTTAATATATTATAAAGAAATTTTCTTGTTCAATATTACACCACTTTGATATACTATTTGTAAAGAATACATTCCCGAACTTACCCCTACAATTGAAATACAATGTTCAATGCTATTTAGCACACATCTTCCTTGAATATCAAATAGAGAAATGTGCTGTATTGCTTCAGAAGTAGTTTCTACACAAAGCAGTAAATTATCACTAAAAGAAACATGAATATCTTGTGAGTCAGACACTGAACCGATATTTGTTGCAACAGGAAAAACCCAATCGGCACACGGATCAATCATTTTATATGTACTTATTACAACATAATTCCAGGTTTGATTAAAATAATAAAAATCTTCGGCAATTACTAACCCTACCCCCATAAGACCTTCTTTTCCTATTTCCCCGGAATCATCAATATGATTTTCTATAAAAAAAGACCTTCTATGTCCCCAATTAGCAATTGCATCCTCATAAATAAGCCAATACATCATTCGTTCTATCGGGAAAATGGGAGGTTGCGAATGAGTACTTACCAAAAATGCAATATTCTCTGCAGGTAATGACATACATGCGGCTAATTCAGTATTTATCTCCATTCTTTCACGTGGATTTCTGCCATCTGCAAAATGGCTAATTGTATCATTATCTGCCATGTACTGCGTGTATTCTTGTGCAACATCAATAAGTTGTTGAGCTGTGCCCTCAAAAGGTATTAATCCCCTATCAACACGTTCATTATTAAGAATCCATAAAGCTTTTTGGTTAATGGTCTTTGCATTCCACGTTTGTTCAGGAGGAAATTGTATAGGGGGTAGAGATGTTCCTAATGCAATATTTTCTTGTTCTCTTGCATGATTATACCCATCCTGCACACTTGCCAAAGTAGCAGTGCCAGAAAACACATTTCCGCCTTGCCAATCAATATCCGCAGGTAAATCAATATATTGAGCAAACGACATTACAACAAAAAAACACGTACAAACGAGTAACACAATATGCTTCATTTTTTTACTTTTAGTATGATACTACAATAAATGACAATTAAAAATAGCGTATTTTTTTTCTATCAGCAAGTATTTTGTATCTTTAACTAAAAGTATTTTACTATATAGAGGTTGTAAGTAAAACAAAAAAACTACTACTACAAATACAAAAACCTATGACAAAAATATATACAAAAACAGGTGATAAAGGTACCTCTTCTCTCTTAGGCGGAACACGTGTACCAAAATATCATATTCGCTTAGAATGTTACGGAACAATTGATGAGTTAAATTCCCACATTGGATTAATTCAAGATTCTATTGAAAATGAATCAATTACATCTATCCTCGCACGTGTACAACATACATTGTTTAAAATTGGCTCACATTTAGCAAATGAAAACCCGGCAGAACGAGCCACTCCAATTTTTTCAGAAAAAGATATTAAAATTCTAGAACAAGCTATTGATGATTTTACCGAAGAATTACCGGTTTTGCAAAATTTTATATTACCCGGTGGGCATCCTATTGCATCTTATTGCCATATTGCAAGAACTGTGTGCAGAAGAGCCGAACGAGCAGCGGTAAAACTTTCCGAAGAAGTTTCATTTAACCAAGAGGTTATCACGTATATCAATAGATTATCAGACTTTTTATTTGTATTAGCACGCAAAATATTAAAAGATTTCAACAAAAGTGAAATAACTTGGAATCCTATTTTGTAATATATATTTTTTTTTATTTATTCGCAAAAAATTATTACCCATTAAAACAGAAAAACTATGTATTGGACATTAGAACTAGCTTCAAAACTGGAAGATGCTCCATGGCCGGCTACCAAAGATGAATTAATTGATTACGCAATTCGTTCCGGTGCTCCTCTTGAGGTGATTGAAAATCTTCAGGAAATTGAAGATGAGGGTGAGGTATATGAAAGCATTGAAGACATTTGGCCGGACTATCCGAGTAAAGATGATTTCTTCTTTAATGAAGATGAGTATTAAAAAATTAAGCTGTTTCTATAACAGCTTTTTTTATTTACAAAATACCCCTAACAATTCGTAACATTATTATAACCATATCGTATCATTTTATTAATAATTACTATGATACGATATGGAGGGTAATCACACTTTTTCTTTATGGGGTAAATTTAGAAATCAAAGATTAGAGAAAAAGTATTTCCTTTACGCCACTCCTGAAATCCAAGAACGTAATAAAATTGGAATACTCATAGCCGGGATATCTTTTTTTATCATTGGATTTTCAGATTATTATAGAGTTGGATATAGTCAAGAACTCTTTATTACTCTTTTATTACGAACCGTAATTTTTCTTTACAGTCTTCTACTATTTTTTTTATGGAAATCTCCTAAAAAAATAAATCATATCTACACTCATACAATTTTGTATTCCCTCTTTTTTGGATTCTTTTTTAATATTATTATCTGCCAACTTAATCCAGACAAAGTAATAAACCTCATTGATTTATTTACTCTTCCAATTTCAACTCTATTAATGTATGTATTCTTAATACTTCATTCACGAAACTTATTTATTATTGGTCTTGTAATTTCTGGATTCTACTTTTTTCGTATTACAACTTTTTATGATTTTGATTTTGACTTTACCTACACACTGGGTCTTATTCTTTTAACAATTAACACCTTAGGTGTTTATATAACCCGATATTTAGCGGTTGCTCGAAGAAATGAATATTTACGAATACTAGAAATAGAAAAGCTAAATAGAGGGCTACAAGAAGAAAATGAAGAAAGAAAATCAATACAAGACAAACTAATCTTCACCTATTCTGAACTCACCGATAGTTTACGGTATGCCAACCATTTACAAATGGCAATGTTACCCGACCCCTCTATTTTAAATAAATATTTTAAAGAATACTTTGTGTTTTACAAACCATGCGAAATTGTGAGTGGCGATTTTTATTGGTTTTCTGCTCAAAAAAATAAAATAGTTATAGCTGCAGCCGATTGCACCGGACATGGAATTAGAGCCGCGTTTATGAGCATTGTTGGCATTACATTTTTAGATGACATTGTTATTAATAAGAAAATAACAGATGCTCATGAAATTCTAAATCAATTAAAAGAACAGGTAATTAAAAACCTCCGTCAGTCGGGAACACAACAAACGGCACATGACGGAATGGATATAGCAATATGTGTTATTGATACAAAAAATATGGAAATGCAATACGCCGGGGCGTATAATCCGCTTGTAATTATTAGAAATGAAAATCTAATTGAATATAAGGGAGACCGAATGCCAATAAGCTATTATTTTGCAGCAAAACCTTCATTTACAAATCACGTTATTCCTTTACAAGAAAACGATAGATTTTATTTATTTACCGATGGATATGCGGATCAATTTGGGGGGCAAAAAAATAAAAAATACACATATCGTCGTCTAAAACGAGAACTACTCATTCACTCGCAGCAATCTATGGATTCTCAAAGAGATTTACTTATGAATACCCATCTTGCATGGAAAGAAAGCTATGCTCAAACAGATGATATTGTATTTTTAGGGTTTAAAATATAATTACCTGAGTTCTTTTGTCCGGAAAAATAAGTTTTTACAAAGCTTGTTCGTATTTTTTCTAATATTTTTTTGTTCTAAAAAAATACGCTATTTTTATAAACTGAAATAATTTTATTAATTCTAAATATATTACATATGAGTATTAAAGGTTCAGAAACAGAGAAAAATTTATTAAAAGCATTTGCAGGAGAGTCTCAAGCACGAATGAGATATACATACTTCTCAAAACAAGCTAAAAAAGAGGGGTTTGAACAAATTGCAAATATTTTTATGGAAACGGCAGAACAAGAAAGAGAACATGCAAAACGCTTTTTCAAATTCTTAGAAGGTGGTGATGTTGAAATAACAGCAATGTACCCGGCAGGAGTTATAGGCACAACTGCAGAAAACCTAAAAGCAGCAGCAATGGGTGAACATGAAGAATGGTCTGATTTATACCCTCACTTTGCAGATGTTGCAGAAAAAGAAGGATTTAAAGATGTTGCTTTAGCATTTAGAATGATTGCAAAAGCCGAAATTGAACACGAAAACAGATACTTAAAACTTCTTAGCAATATTGAAACTGATACAGTGTTCAAAAAAGAGGCGAAAACTAAATGGAAGTGTACTAATTGTGGATATGTTCACGAAGGTACTGCCGCTCCGGAAAAATGTCCGGCTTGTGTTCATCCAAAATCATACTTCCAAGTAAAAGAAGAAAATTATTAATCAACTAATAATCAACACAATAAAAAAGCTCCTTGCAAAACAAGGAGCTTTTTTATTGATTTTTATGTACTTTAACCAAATCATAACTGCATGATATCCATAAATTTAATAGGTAAAAACACTCATTTTTCCACTTTTTTCTTGTTTATTCACAAAACTTAAGCATACATTTGCCACGAAATTTTCAAGCAATAGTTTGAAAGTAACAAACAAGAATGAAAGACATAAAAAAATACAGTAAAGCTCTCATTATCTTAGCTTTTACAACTCTCCCGAATTTTGCTTCTATAGATTCGGACTCTCAAATTACCTTTGCTCCTATTCAGGTTAAGCAAATTGAATACATACATAAAAGTGACTTTTTATATCATATTGCATTTAAAGAATCCAGCAATAGATATAATGTTTCAAATCAATTAAACATGCTGGGTAAATACCAAGCAAGTAGAAGAGCCCTTTTAGATTTTGGATATTCTAATGAGCATATAGATTCTATACATTCTACTATTTACACAGATACACTATCTTCAGGACGAGTTGTATACTATTTTGAAACAAGTTTATTTCCGCCTTCAGAACAAGAACGATTTATAGGTTGGTATCTTTCTCGCATAGAGCAGATTTATTTACGAGATATAATTGAGCAGTATGTTGGACAAGAAGTTGATGGAATATATATTACAAAAGCCGGAATTCTATTTGCATCTATGCTAGGATTCAGACACGTACAGCAATATCTTGAGTCTGAAGGTCAAATAGACTTTAATGATGCCAATGGCACCTCTATAAAGAACAGATTATCTGAGTTTGATGCTATTGAATTAGCAAGTTAGAACTAACGCAGTAAATAATCTTCTACATTTCCGTACACCTTTTGCAATAATAATGTAAGTGCTTCATTGCTAATCCATGCAACATGAGGTGTAAGTAATAGTTTATCGGCAATATCTTTTGATAATAACGGAGAATCTATATCTAATGGTTCTTTTTGCATAACATCTAAACAAGCTCCGGCTATTTTATGTTCTCGTAATGCTTGTGCCAAATCGGCTTCATTCACAATTCCTCCCCTCCCAACATTTATAAGAATTGCATGTTTTTGCATCAAACATAAGTCTGAGTATTGTAATAAATCTAATGTTGCGTCATTCAATGGGGCATGAATAGAAACAATATTAGAGGTTTGTAATAATTCTTGCAGTGAACATTGAGGATAATCCTGCGTTACATTTTTTCCGCTTGTTGAATAGTATTGCACTTGAGCAGAAAACGCTGTGGCTATTTCTGCTACTCTTCTTCCAATAGCTCCAAGTCCAATAATACCCCATTTTTTCTGAGATAGTTCCCAATACCCAGGTCCAATATGAGTAAATAGATTGCTTTTTGAATATACTCCGGATGACACGTACTGAGAATAATAGGTAGTTTGATGAAGGAAACTTAACAATAAAGCAAAGGTATGCTGAGCAACACTTTCGGTAGAATCCCCCGCCACATTTTTCACAGATATCCCCTTTTGCGACGCATGCTCTAAATCAACATTGTTCATACCGGTTGCGGTTAAACAAATTAATTTAAGATTTGGACAGGCATCAATAATCTCTTTATCTAAGAGAACCTTATTGGTAATAATAATTTCAGCAGAAGCAATATGCTCTTTTCTTTGCTCCAAAGAGGTTGTTTCAAAAACTCGTAGATTCCCAAGATTGGTAAACGCTGAAAACACCTCACAACCTCCAAGCGTAAGTGCATCTAAAACAACTATATCTTTTTTTTGCATATTTACTTTTTTAAGAACACACTATGTTATTTGAGAATATAAAACTCTGTCGCGTATAGAACGTGCAAGCGTAGCTTCATCGGCATATTCTAACTCATCACCAACAGAAACACCGCGAGATAAGGTAGAAACGAGAATACCTGAATCTTTAACTTTTTTATATACATAGAAACTCGTGGTATCGCCCTCAATTGTTGCCGGTAAAGCAAATAAAATTTCAGAAATTGTATGTTTTTTTATTCTATCTAGCAATAATTGTATTGATAAATCTTCCACACCTACACCTTCCATAGGAGAAATTACCCCACCCAAAACATGATATACCCCTCGATATTGTCCGGTGTTTTCTATTGCCATAATATCCTTTATACTTTCAACCACACAAATAAGAGAGGAGTCTCTTGTTGGATTAGAACAAATACTGCATATTTCGGTATCAGATATACTGTTACACTCAACACAAAATAAAATATCTGAATGAATATTACTAATAGCATCACCTAGACTATGCGTATATTCGGGTTCTTGTTTAAGGATATGTAACACCAAACGCATTGCAGTTTTTTTTCCGATACCCGGAAGTTTTGCTATTTCATGTACCGCATGCTCAAATGCTTTTGAAGGAAAATATTGTTGTGTCATGGATATTACATTACCATACGATGCTCTAAAACATGAGCAGAACCAAGCTTTGTTGCAAGTAATTGACTTTGTTCTTTAGGAGATAAATCAGAAAAACCTTTCATATATCTTCTACAACCAAATTCTCTACAATAACATTGCGTTCCTTGTAATTCAGGAATTAACGAGAATTCTGTTGTTGCATAATCAAACGTAATCTCTTGACCTTTAGCTATATCTTCAATCGCAATTAACACAACATGTCCTTTTTGCCCGTCTTCACGAAGGGCAGTCCACATATAGGCATTTGGTTTACAAGAATGATTTGCAAATACACCATAATTTCCCGGCTCTAGATGACAATCTACAGAAACCTGAATTGAAGATTTTGTTCGATTATATGAAATTGAGTTTTTATACGAAAAAATTATAGAATTTTTAGGTATCATATCAATTGCAACTAATCCTTTTTGATTTGGAAGCATAATGCTATCAGCAATAATTACTGAGTCATTTCTATAATCGGATATTTCAGAAACATTTCCGATTTGATCTAATAAAAGACTATGAATTTCTAAAGATGTAAACACAATTCGCAACTTTTAAATTAACAATTAAAAATACAATGATTTTTACATGCACGCATCTTCTAGACTCAAGGAGTTATTAAAAAAGTATTAACAAGAATTTTGTTGAAATATTAGGTTTATCAACATTTTAGTCTATCAAATTTGTTGCAAGATTATTCATGCTCCATGGGAGCATTCTATTTATAGAGAGCTAACAAAGTTCTACCCCTTAACTCCATAGGAATGAGCTTACTAATACCATTTGAATGCTTTTTTTCACATGGTAATAGTTTTCTCAAAAAAATGAGAACACTCCTAACGGAGCTTTGTTTTATATATGAAATACAATACACTACAAACAGTTTATCTCTACGAGATATTCTGATTAGAACATAATGTTATGTCCTGCAAAAAAAAAAAAAAATAACAACCTACTATTTCAACTGACCTCCATACCCCTCAAGGGGGAAATGCTTTGTTAAAAGGTAGAGGAAAGGTAAATAATTCAATAGAAAATTATATACACACATCTTGCA